>Ga0308176_10001354_pt1 | contig 15353 bp, 13 predicted proteins | sample PhyCR2_3_FD_203890 | JGI IMG/M metagenome (GOLD analysis project Ga0308176, IMG submission 203890) | Soil microbial communities from UC Gill Tract Community Farm, Albany, California, United States - DLSLS.C.R2 | ecosystem: Environmental > Terrestrial > Soil > Agricultural land | place: USA...
GATCGTTCCAGTTGAAGGGCGCGATGTGCGGCATGTCGAGCACTTGAAATCCTATCCAGACCGTGGCGCCAAGGATGGGCACGATGGTCCACGGATTGTTAATGAAGGCGCCGGCCATCAACGCGATAAAATTCAGGCGAAACGCCCACGTGCAAAACAGCACTTGAAGGGTATGGAAGCCATAGCTCGGTGAGAAGGCGATGAAGACTCCGACGGAAAATGCGAGCGCGGTCCGATGGGGTGATTCGTGCAGGTGCAGGATCTGATTGAGCCGCGATCGAATCTGCGCTATCGAGACCACGATTTTTCTCGATGAAGATTATGTGCGGTAGAGAAATGCTGATAACTGCGCATCGGCAATGGATGGAGCATGCCGGATTGGTCTTTGATGCGAAGACCGTCGGATACGGGCTTGATGATTCCAATACACGATAACCGACAATCGACCTTCCGGCCGAGCTGTTCTACTTTTTTGCAGGAACGGGGAGCGACCGTGAACAGAAGTTCATAGTCCTCGCCTCCCTGCAGCGCGACGTCGATCGGGTCCAGCTTTTTCATGCCGGCAAACTTGCGGAGCGCAAAGGAAATCGGCAAGGCATCGAGCTCAATTTCAACCCCGACATGGCTCTGCATACAAATATGCCGGACATCTCCGGAGAGGCCGTCCGATACATCGATTGCGGATGTGGCAAGCCGTTGAGTGCTCAGAGCCTGTCCCATTTCAAGCCTCGGGGTCGGTCTGAGATGCCGACGGGTCAACTCTTGGGCGGAACGCTTGACGGACGGCAGCACAGATCCCTTGTTGCCATGCCGGGCCGAAAGTAGTCGGAGACCGGCAAGAGAATCGCCGATTGTGCCCGTGAGATAGAGAAGATCCCCAGTCTGGGCCCCCCCACGGGTCAAGGCGCAACCGACTGGGACGCTTCCGATAAGCACAATATTGAGGAACAGACCGTGACGAGAGGCCGACGTATCGCCCCCGATCAATTCGACACCGTACGGGCGGCAGGCCGACATGACCCCACGGTATAGCCGTTGCATTTCGGAAGCGCTCTGTGCGCGCGGGATTGCAAGCGAGACCAGGAGATAGTGAGGCTTTGCTCCCATAGCGGCAATATCACTGAGGTTGGCGACAGCCGCTTTATACCCAATATCCGCAAAGGAAGCGGTCTTCAGATCGAAGTGCACCCCTTCTACTAAGAGGTCTGTCGTGAGCACCATTTCATGATTCTTAACGGGCGTCACGACGGCCGCGTCGTCCCCGATCCCTTGTATCACGTTGGGCCCGGTCTTGCCGTACCGCCGGTGAAGAGCCTCGATGAGCTGAAATTCGCCGAGGGGTGTTCGTCGCCTCGATGGGGAATGAGGCATGTTAGTGGGCGGACGACGGGGGCGACACGGAGACCGATGGTGACAGTGGATGGGCGCGTGGAGTGCGACGCGGTAATTCCAATCCATTGCTCTTCGACCGGCTACGTCCTCGCCGGCGCATGGATTTCAGTTTCCGCGAAGAGACCTTCGGGTAGCGAAGCCCTTCTTTCAGCACGTCATCCATTGTCTTGGCGAACACCAGGGTGACGCCACGCAACAGATGCTTGGGGATCTCTTCGATATCCTTCTCGTTGCGTTGAGGTAAAATGACCGTAGAGATCTTGGCTCGTTTCGCGGCGAGAATTTTTTCTTTCAGACCGCCGATAGGAAGAACCCGGCCTCGCAGGGTGATTTCTCCCGTCATGGCCACATCGCGGCGAACAGGAATCCCGGACAGAATGGAGGCAATCGCCGTGGCCATTGTGATGCCGGCGGAAGGACCATCTTTAGGAATCGCGCCGGCCGGCACATGGATGTGGATGTCGATTTTCGAAAAGACATCGGGACTGATGCCGAGCAACTTCTCACGTGAACGCACATAGCTGAGCGCCGCCTGTGCCGACTCTTTCATGACGTCCCCGAGGTGGCCGGTCAAAGTCAGCTGGCCCTTGCCTTTCATGGCGGTCGCTTCGATGTACAGCACATCCCCGCCGCTCTCGGTCCATGCCAGTCCGGTTGAGACGCCGATTTCGTCTTCTTCCTGCTCGGCCTCCGGAAGATATTTCGGTACGCCGAGGAACTTATGCACATTGGCCGGTGTAATGCTGTAGCATTGGACTTTGCCTTCAGCCACCTTTTTCGCGATCTTGCGCATGACATTCGCGATTTCCCGGTCCAGGCTTCGGACCCCGGCTTCGCGGGTATAGTGAGAGACGATCGTGTGCAAACCGGATTCCGTGATGCGGATATGCTTCTCCGTGATCCCGTGCTCTTTGAGTTGGCGCGGAATCAAATAGCGCTCCGCGATGCCGAGTTTTTCCTCTTCCGTGTAGCCGGGAATTTCAATGATCTCCATGCGATCGCGGAGGGCTGAGAGAATCGGATCCATAAGATTGGCGGTCGTGATGAACAGCACCTCGCTTAAGTCAAACGGCACGCCGAGATAATGATCGCTGAAGGCGTGGTTCTGTTCGGGGTCCAGCACTTCCAGCAGCGCCGCGGACGGGTCGCCTCGAAAGTCCTGCCCCACTTTGTCCACTTCATCCATCATGAAGACCGGGTTGCTGGTTCCAGCTTGCTTCAGGCCTTGAAGAATGCGGCCCGGCAGAGCCCCGACATACGTTCGGCGATGACCGCGAATTTCGGCTTCATCTCTCACACCGCCTAGGCTGATCCGGACGAATTCCCGTCCAAGCGAGCGAGCAATCGATTTCCCGAGTGAGGTCTTTCCGACGCCCGGCGGGCCGACGAAGCACAGGATGGGACCTTTCATCTTGTCTTTGAGTTTCCGAACCGCTAAATATTCGAGAATCCGTTCCTTGACCTTTTCCAAATCATAGTGGTCTTCATCCAAGACCTTGGCCGCGGCTTTAATGTCGAGGCTATCCTTGGATCGTTTGCTCCAGGGAAGATCGACCATCCATTCCAGATAGGTACGAACGGTGGCGGATTCCGCCGTGTCCGGATGCATCTTCTCTAAGCGCTTGAGTTGTTTTTCGCACTCTTTGAGAACCTTTTCGGGCATCTTGGCATCTTTAATGCGTTTCCGGAAGTCGGCCACTTCTTCGCCGCGTTCGTCCAGCTCTCCCAATTCCTTCTGAATCGCTTTGAGTTGCTCGCGCAAAAAATATTCCCGCTGGGTCTTGTCCATCTCGCCCTTGGCTTGGGCTTGAATTTTCTGTTGCATCGAGAGGACATCGACTTCCTTGCTGAGAATTTCACTGACGCGTTTCAACCGCGCGATCGGATCTTCGATTTCCAGCACCGACTGCGAGACATCCACCTTGACGCCGAGATTGGACACCACCATATCGGCGAGGCGTCCCGGGTCATCCAAGTTTTCGATGACGACCATGACATCCGGCATGAGGACTTTGCCTAGCCCGACAATACGTTCGAGCTGTTCCTTCACCGTCCTCATGACGGCTTCGGCTTCCAAGGAGGCGCCGGTGGATTTGCGATCCTGAATTTTCACCATACGGACCGAGTAGTACGGCTCACTCTGAATGTATTCTTGAATCCGTCCCTTCGAGATTCCCTGGACCAGGATTTTAATCCGTTCGTCCGGCAGCTTGAGCATCCGCATGATGATGCCGATCGTCCCGATGGTATGGATATCATCGGCAGTGGGGTTTTCGACATCGAGCGCCTTTTGTGTCGCCAGGAAGATCATGCGATTGCCGGCGAGCGCGGCCTCGATGGCTTTGATGGACATATCCCGGCCCACGAAGAGCGGGAGCACCATATAGGGGAATACGACGATATCGCGCACCGGCAGCAAAGGAAGCTGTTCAGGAATCTCGAGATTTTGGATGTCTGGTTCTGTAGGTTCGGTGGCCATAAACTCTTTTAGTTTTGAATTTTTAATCTTGAGCTCAGGAGGAGCACTACACACTCAGAACTGGGCACTCTACGCTCGGAAGTGCCGCGGGAGGTTCAACGTTTTAAGATATTTCGCAAATGGCGGCCCGAGCGTGGGATTCTTCAGCGCGAACTCCACCGTCGCTTTTAAAAATCCTAATTTCTCCCCGGCGTCATGGCGTTGACCCTGCATTTCGTGAGCGTACATGGGGCTGCTTTTCGCCAGGATGCGCAGGGCGTCCGTCAGTTGAATCTCGCCGTTTTTGCCCGGGGAGATGCGGCGCAGAATGGGAAAAATATCGGACGACAGGACGTACCGTCCTATGACGGCGTACCGAGATGGCGCCTGCTTCGGGTCCGGCTTTTCGATAAGATCCTCGACACGATGAAGTCCTGGAGCGATACGTCGATTGGCCACGATGCCGTATCGACTCACTTCTTGGATCGGCACCTTTTTGACTCCCAAGACCGAACCTTCCCGTTCCTGGAAAATCTTAATCAACTGAGCCAATCCCGGGATCGGAGCGTCGATGACTTCGTCTCCCAGCATGATGGCAAAGGGTTCGTCGCCGACGAGATGCTGAGCGCACAGGACGGCATGGCCCAACCCGCGCGCTTCGGGTTGCCGGACATAGCAGAAGTTAGCCAATTCTGAAATACGGCGCACCTCTTTCAGCATGCCGTCTTTCCTGTTGCCTTTGAGATTTTCTTCCAACTCGAACGAGCGGTCGAAGTGATCTTCGATCGCACGCTTGCCGCGGCCGGTCACGATAATAATATCTTCAATCCCGGAGGCAACGGCTTCTTCGACGGCATACTGAATCAGCGGTTTGTCCACCAACGGGAGCATCTCTTTGGGGGAGGCTTTCGTCGCGGGAAGAAATCGAGTGCCGAGGCCTGCCGCGGGCAACACGGCTTTGCGAATGGCTGAAAGAGGCATAAAGGGATACTAGGGGATGGGTGAACGGAAAGTCAAGAAACTGGCAATGTCCAAGACTCCTCACCGCTCGCTATGACAGTCATGGCGGAAACGAGGAAGGACCTTTACATTAGGCTGAGCGCTCTTTATAATTCGCCAGTTTTTTCACATCCTTTTTGAGGAAAGGATCCTTTGGGCTTTGGAGCAGCCCTCTTGTCTATCCTAATGTTTCGGTCGGTGTGTCTTCCGATACTAGGTCGGATGCAAGGATTGCAGCGTAAGGTTCTGCCATCATCTCCATGTGCTCGTCTTGTGGATCGCCAATCCGTTGATGCCATCTCTCAACAGAATGTGCCGCCGGTCTGTGTAGAAAGGCGGCGGTGACCATTCGACTGAGGAATCGGCTGATCCTGTATGTCACGATGATTATGCTTCTACTCTCAGGCTTTCCTGCGTCTCTGCTGAAGGCTGAGGAGACGACGGAGAACGTGGCGTCCATCGATATTCGAGGCATCAAGCGAATTGAAGATCAAGCGATTCGGGGACGGTTGACGCTGAAAGTCGGCGAGCCCTATACGCTTGATGCGATCCGAAATCAAATCCGGATCATTTATGAAATGGGATTTTTTGAAGACGTCCAGATTGAAACGGATCGGATTCCAACCGGCGTGGCGGTCGCGTTCATCGTCAAAGAAAAGCCGTTTATCACGGACGTGGTGTTTGACGGCAATGAAAACTTCAGTGACGACAAGTTGAAAGAGAAAATCACGATTCGAAGCCAGTCGTTTCTCGATCAGCAGCAAGTCAAGGAAAGCGCAGAAAAGATTCGGTTGATGTACCAGGAGGACGGATATTATCACGCGCAGGTCATTCCCATCATTCAGACGCTGGAGGAAGACCGGAAACGGCTCACGTTCTTTATCAAGGAAGGGGACCGCGCGCGCATCAAGTCGGTGATCTTCGAAGGATCGAAGTCGGCGACGAGGAAGGAAATCTTTAAGGTCCTTGCGACTCGTGAATGGGTATCGGTGTGGGGCACGCTCACCGGTAAGGGCCTGCCCTCCTTGTTTACAGACGCCGGCATTCTGAAACGCGAGGAATTGGCCAATGATGTCGAACGGATCAAAGAGGTCTATCTCAATAAAGGATTTCTCAATGTGCAAGTCGGGCTGCCGACCATTGAGCTGACCGACGACAAGAAGTGGTTCATCGTGACGTTCTCCATCGTCGAGGGCGACCTGTACCAGTTCGGCGACATTGGATTTCGGGGCAATACGGTGTTCGAAGACGAAGAGCTCAGAGCCGGCATGCTGTTTAAGACCGGGGAGGTGTTCCAACGGGCAAAAATCCGGGACGAAATCACGCGCTTGACTGAGCTGTATGGCGCCAAGGGGTATGCCTTTACCGATGTCAATCCCGTGGTCAATCCGGATGCGAAGGCGAAGACGGCCGGGATTTTTTTCCAGATCAAGGAAGGGGACCTCATTCGAATCCGGGAAATTCGGATTACGGGGAACGACAAGACCCGCGATAATGTTATTCGGCGCGAGCTGCGGGTGAACGAGCAGGAAATTATCGATACCGTCGCCATGAAGCGCAGCTTTCAGCGTTTGAACAATCTCAATTTTTTTGAAACGGTTGAAATCCTTCCGAAGCAGATCGAGCCGGACAAAGTCGATCTCGATGTTAAGGTGAAAGAGAAATCAACCGGCGCCTTTAGTATCGGCGGCGGCTATAGCACACTAGATCTCTTAGTGGCCATTGCGGACATCACAGAGGGCAACGTCATGGGGACGGGGAACATGGTGCGCGTCCGCGGCCAATTGGGCCAGCGGCGAACACTGGGCTTGGTCACGTTTCGCAATCCCTATCTGAACGATTCATTGACGTCGCTCCAACTGGACTTGTACCGATCGCTGACCAATTATCTTACCTATACTGAAGACAAATATGGCGCCAGCGTCACGTTCGGTCGCTGGTTTTCAGAGTACGTGTCGGGCAGTTTCAGCCCGGTGGTGGAGCACTTCAAATACACCAATCCCATTTCCAGCGCGCCGGCGTTCATTCTCAACCAGCTCGGGTCCTTCACCACGACGGGGTTCAGGACGTCACTGGCACGCGATACACGCGACTATTTTATGAATCCACGAAAGGGCATGCGGAACGCCGTCAATGTCGACTTCGCCTCGCCCCAACTCGGCGGGAATACCAGTTTTTATAAAGTGACGTTGGATACGATTAAATACACCCCGTTATTCTGGGACCTCCGGCATTCTATCCGGGGTCGATTTGGCGACGTTGTCGGGCTAGAGGGTAGGCCGGTTCCATTGACCGAGCTGTATTTTGTCGGCGGCATCAATACTATGCGCGGGTTTTCATTCGGCCGGGCAGGCCCTGTGACGACCGATAATTCATTGTTAGGCGCGAATCGTGAAATTATTATTAACAACGATTTTATTTTTCCGATTTCGAATGAAGCGAAACTGAACGGCGTGATCTTTTTCGATTATGGGAAAGGGTTCGGAGCAGGAGAAAGTTTGAGTCTTAATTTACGGAAAGCCGCCGGCATCGAATTGCGGTGGATCTCTCCCTTCGGCCCACTCCGAGTGGCCTACGGATTCAACCTCGAGCCGCACGCTGGAGAACGTAAAGGCGTGTTTGAATTCTCCGTGGGCTCGCTGTTCTAATGGTGTTGAAACACGAGAGGTTCCAGATCGAGTCTGGCGACAGACACGTCGCATATAATACCGGTATGAATAAATACCATCATGGAAGAGGCGCCGTGTTCGTCGGCCTGGCGGCACTGTGGCTGTGTGTGAGTTGCGCGGGAAAAGAACGATCGATTCAATCGAATGAGCCAAATCAGCCGGGACAGTCGGTCCAATCGTTGACGTCGGTGCCACCCGGTCCCGGGGCGGCGTCGCGGCCTTCCGCACAGGTCGGCGTCGTCGATCTCCAACGTGTCTTGCTCGACACCGATAGTGGCAAACGGGCGAGGGAAGTCCTCAGCAACTTCATGAAAAATCGCCAGGCGGTGATTGAATTGGAGGAAAAAGAGCTCAAGCGCATGGAGGACGATCTCGTCAAGCAAGCGAGCGTCTTGAGTGCAGGCGGACGAAAAGATCGAGAAGATCTCTTGCGCCGACGCGTCGCGGAATTTCAACAACGCGCCAGTGAAATGAACCGGGAAGTGCAGGACAAGCAGAAAGAAGTGCTTGAAGGATTCCGAGAAAAAGCCGAACGGGTCGTGGCCAAAGTCGCCCAGCAATTGGGCCTCCTCGTGGTGATGGAAAAGGGAAAAGGCGGCCCGACGGTATATAGCGATGCGGCGCTCGATATTTCCGCCAGGGTCATTGATCAGTTCAATAAGGAAAAAGACACGCCGTAAGCAAGGTGTTCCGGGCAGGGAAGCGAGACCAAAGGAGACAGATATGAGCAAGCAGGTCAGGATCATCATCGCGGCGATGGCCGTGATGATCATGTGGCCCTCTTCATTCGGATGGGCGGCAGATACGTTCAAGGTCGGGGTCGTCGATCAGCAGGCGATCTTGGAGCGGTCCAAAGCGGGAAAGCGCGCCTTGGATGGGCTCAAGGAGTTTTCGACCGCCCGGCAGCGCATTGTCTCGGCAGACGATGAAGAACTGAAACGAATAGAAAGCGAATTGAAAAAGGAAGACCCGAACGTGAACGAAGCCCTGAAGCGGGAAAAGCAGGAGCAATTCCGGGTGAAGTTCGAAAATTACCAGCGCCGGCTTCAAGACTTCAATCGCGAAATTCAAGCCAAACAGAAGCAATTGGTCGAGGAGTATCAGAAGAAGATCGATCAGGCCGCCGGCGCCGTCGCGGAAAAAAACGGATTGGCGGCGGTCTTGGATAAAGGCAATGAGAATACGCTGAGAATCGTCATTTACGCGCAGGATTCACTGGATATCACCGATCAGGTGGTCAAAGAGTTCGATCGGCAAAATAAGTAGGAAGGGCTGAAGGAGACGAGGCGACTATGATAGCAATTGACATCGGCGACATTCAGGCAACCCTTCCACACCGCTATCCCTTTCTATTAGTCGATCGCATTCGCGAACTCGAAGTGGGTCGGCGCATCATCGGCATCAAAAATGTCACGATCAATGAACCATTCTTTCAGGGGCATTTCCCCGGCCATCCCATTATGCCGGGTGTGCTGATTCTCGAGGCAATGGCGCAGGTGGGCGGTGTCTTGGCGTTCAAGTCGGTTCCGACCGAGGGCCGTCCCGTGGTCTATCTCACGGGTGTGGATAAGGCGAAATTCAGAAAGCCCGTTGTCCCCGGCGATCAGCTGCGATTTGAAATCGAGGTCCTGAAGAAGCGGCCCCCGTTTTGGAAAATGCGGGCGAAGGCCTATGTCGAGTCCGACTTAGTCTGCGAAGCGGAGATGACGGCGATGGTGACGGAGGAGCAGCAGAAGAAATAGGGAATGAAGTAACTGGTAACTGAGTAAGGACTCATTTACTCATCTACGACATGGCTCGTGGATCATTCAAACGTTAACGCGCGGAGGACAGCGTGCAGATTCACCCAACGGCCATCGTGCATTCGAAGGCCCAGATCGGCGACGACGTGGCCATCGGACCGTATTCCGTCATCGGCGAACACGTCCGCATTGGACGCGGGACGCAGCTCATGTCGCATGTGAATGTCGAAGGCTGGACGGACATCGGGGACCGATGCCAGATTTACCCGTTCGCCTCGATCGGCACGGCGCCCCAGCATTTACACTATAAAGGTGAGCCGACGCGCGTGGTCATCGAACACGATGCCATTCTACGCGAATACGTCACTGTCAATCGTGGGACGACATTTGGCGGCGGCGTGACGATCATCGGCCCTCACAATTTTTTGATGGCCTATGTGCATGTCGCGCACGATTGCGTGTTGGGCGCGCATATCATCATGGCGAACGCGGCGACATTGGCCGGCCATATTACGGTCGGGGACCATGCGATTATCGGCGGCCTGTCCGGGATACATCAATACGTCCGAATCGGATCACATGTCATGATTGGCGGCTGCTCGGCGGTCGGGCGCGATGTTCCGCCCTTCATGCGCGCGGCGGGAGGGTATCGCGCGCACCTCTACGGTCTCAACTCCATCGGACTCAAGCGCCAAGGGTTTACGCATGAGCGCATATCGGCGCTGAAACAGGCGTATGAGCTGTTGTTCCGTTCGGGTCTGATGATGGTGGACGCCATCAAGCGCACCCGCGACGAATTCAAGGATCAGCCGGATGTACAGCAGGTGGTCGATTTTGTCGAAGGGACCAAGCGCGGCATTTGTCGGTCCGTCGGGATCGGGCAGGAGGAGGACGAGAGTGGAGCCGGATAAGAACAGCCCGCCGCCGCTCGCGTCCGGCCAGCGGATCGGACTCATCGCAGGCAACGGTCGGTTCCCCATCATCTTTGCCGATAATGCCAAGCGATTGGGATATTCCGTGTCTGCCGTCGCGCACATCGGGGAGACGGCTCCCGAGTTGGAGCAGCATGTCGAGCGCATCCATTGGATCAAGATCGGCCAATTCAATAAGCTGATCAACGCGCTGAAAGAAGACGGCGTGCAACAAGCCGTCATGCTGGGCGGCGTGAGTAAGACGCACGTATTTACCACCGTGCGCCCGGACTTTCGCGCGCTCGCCCTGGCGAGTCGGCTGCGGATTTGGAAGGACGACGCCATTCTCCGCGAAATTGCGGCTGAGTTGGAACGGGAAGGGATTCAAATTCGGGAGTCGACGTTCGGGCTGAGCGGCATTCTGGTCGAGGAGGGGACGCTCACGAAGCGCGGTCCTATGAAAAAAGAATGGGACGATATTCATTTTGGATGGGACATCGCGCATGACATCGGGCGGTTGGATATCGGTCAGTGCGTCGTCATCAAAGACCGCGTCGTGGTGGCGGTGGAAGCGGTGGAAGGCACCGATGAAACCATCCGTCGAGGCGGCACGCTGGGGCGTGAAGGCGTGGTGGTCGTGAAACGATGTAAACCGCAACAAGACTTGCGCTTCGATCTGCCCGCCGTTGGACCGCGCACCATTGAGACGATGGAGGCCGTGCATGCGTCGGTTCTCGCCCTGGAGGCGGGTCGCACCGTGCTGCTCGACCGAGACGAGACGTTGCGCAGGGCCGACCAAGCAGGCATCGCGATTGTCGGGATCGCAAAACAGTGATAAGCGATGAACGATGAGCGGCCGGAGAACGAAATCATCCATTCATCACTCATTATGCGTCACTCATCGCTTGCCTTATGAAAAAGCTGCGAGTCGGCGTCATCGGGGTCGGCCATTTGGGACAACACCATGCGCGTCTCTATGCGACACTGCCGACATCCACACTGGTCGGGGTAACGGATCAGGATTCGAAGCGGGGCCAGGTCATCGCCGACAAGCACCGTGTTCGCTTCTATGCAGAGATAGCCGCACTCCTTCGTGAGGTCGATGCGGTCAGCATTGCCGTTCCCACCTCGGCCCATCATGCCGTCGCGAAACTCTGTCTCGATGCGGGAGTGCATGTGTTGGTGGAAAAGCCCATCACCGTCACACTCGCGGAAGCCGCGGAACTGATCGAGCTGGCTCACCGGCGCGCCTGTGTGTTGCAGGTGGGACACATCGAACGGTTCAATCCGGCGATTCGCGCGGTGCGGTCTCAGATCAACCGGCCTGGCTTCATCGAGTGCCATCGATTGAGCCCATTTGGAGAACGCGGCACGGATGTCGATGTCGTGCTGGATCTCATGATTCACGATCTCGATATGGTCCTCTCCTTTCACCCGGGGGCAGTGGAGGAAGTGCGGGCCGCCGGGGTGCCCGTCTTATCCTCGACGATCGATATTGCCAATGCGCGTATTGCTTTTGCCAGCGGGTGTGTCGCCAATTTCACGGCCAGCCGTGTCTCGACGATGCGGATGCGAAAGCTTCGGCTGTTCCAGCGCGACTCGTATCTGTCCGTGGACTATCAGGCTCGTCAAGCCGCGATTTTGCGGCGGCAACTGGGCGCCCATCAGCGCCCTGAAATTTTTATGGAGCCTGCCAAGACGACCGACGATGAACCGTTGAAGCTTGAGTTGGAGGCATTTCTCCATGCAATCGTCTCCGAGACGCCGCCGGTCGTTTCCGGGGAAGATGGCGCGGCCGCGCTGGCCCTCGCCCATCAAGTCTTGGAGTCGATCGGCTCATTTGTGCAGCGACACACTGAGGAAGCAGGGTAAGGTTGAGGCTCAGGCTGAGCATGCGTGATCTCAACCCAAGCGTTACTTAAAGCCATGCCGCGCATTCTCATCATCACGGGTGAAGCCTCCGGCGATTTACACGGCGCCAACTTGGCCATTGCGCTCAAGGTCTTGGCCCCGGATGCGGCGTTGGTCGGTGTCGGTGGCGCGCGCATGCAGGCGGCCGGCGTGGATGTGGTGGAGGGTATCGGCCATTTAGATATCATCGGGCTCATCGGTCCGAGTGTGCTCCGCGCCGTGATCCATCGGCTGAAGACCGTGCGGCGTCTACTGCAAACGGAAGCCTGGGATGCCGTCGTGCTGATCGACAACCCGGGTCTGAATTTTCATTTTGCCCGCATCGCCAAAAAGGCCGGCCACCGAGTGGTATATTACATTGCGCCCCAGCTGTGGGCGTGGCGGCCGGGTCGGATGCGGTGGATGCAACGGCGTGTCGATCATGTCGTGGTCACGCTGCCGTTTGAAGAGCCGCTGTACCGAGCGGCCGGGGTGCCGTGCACGTTCGTGGGGCATCCGCTCTTGGATGCGGTAGAGCCACGCTACGACCGCGTTGAGCTCCGGAAGCAGTTCGGACTGGAGTCGTCGGCCCCGGTGATTGGTCTTCTGCCGGGAAGCCGGGTGGGCGAAGTGCAGTTGATTCTCCCGATCCTGTTGCAAACGGTGGCTCGGCTGGCCTGCCTGTACCCAGGGCTTCAAGTGATCATGGCGCAAGCCGGGACCATTCAAGACAGTCTGGTGGATCAATTATTGGCCGGCAGTCCGGTCAATATTCGTGTCGTGAAGCATCAGCCGAATGAAATCATGGCGGCGGCCGATGTGCTGCTGATCGCCTCCGGAACTGCGACGCTGCAGGCAGCCCTCGTCGGGACACCGATGATCATTGTCTATCGCGCCCCCAGATTCACGTTTTGGTTGGCTCGGCAACTGGTCCGGGTCAAATGGCTCGGCTTGGCCAATCTCATTGCCGGCCGGTCGATTGTGCCGGAAGTGCTGCAAGAGGAGCTTACCCCCGAGCGGTTGACGGAGGAAGCGTCGCATTTGTTGCGCGATCGAACCGCGCATCGACAGATGCAGAAGGCGCTTGAAGAAGTGCGGGCATCGCTTGGCGAACCGGGAGCCTCGCGGCGCGCGGCGGCGGTGGTGTTGGCGGAGTGCCGGACATGAAGCAGTTTATTCGGCTCCTTGAGTTTTTCAAGCCGTACAAAGTGCGGTTGATTGCCGCATTTATTTTCTCCGGATTGGTCGCCGGCTTGACCGGCGCCTATGCCTGGTTGGTCCGACCCGTCCTGGACGGCATTTTCATCAATAAAGATACCTTCCTGCTGAATGTACTGCCGGTCGCCATTTTAGCCGTCGCCGTGTTGAAGGCGGCCTTCAGTTACGGGCAGAACTATTTAATGAACTATGTCGGCAATCAGGTCGTCACGGATATCCGCGAGGCCCTGTTCCTCCAGTTGATGCGGTTGCCGATTCGCTTCCATGACTCCAATACCTCAGGCCGATTAGTGTCGCGTGTGATCAACGACGTCAGTCTCATGGCCAATGCGGTCGTCGGCGTGCTGAAAGATCTGTTTCAGCAAAGCTTGACGTTTCTGGCCATGTTCGTGGTTATTTTTTATCAGAATTGGAAACTGGCGGCGGTGACCTTGTTTGTGATCCCAGTCTCGTCGTACACGATGGTGCGGATGGGACAACGGCTGCGGAAGCTCGCCACGCGGGGGCAGGAGCGCATGGGCGACATGGCATCCACGCTCCAGGAAACCCTCGCGGGCATCCGCATCGTGAAAGCGTTCGGCCGGGAGGACGCCGAAGGGAAGCGGTTTCGACACAGCAATGAGGCGTTTCTCAGCATGACGATGAAAGCCATTCAAGTCTCCTCGCTCGGGAATTCTCACATGGAAGTGATCGGCGTCGTCGGTGTGGCCGTCATCATTTGGTATGGCGGCTATTTGGTGATTCAGGGCGCCATGACTCCCGGCGCCTTCTTCTCCTTTTTGACGGCCATGTTTATGGCCTACACTCCCATTCGCCGCCTCTCCGGGGCGAACAATATCGTACAACAAGCCTTGGCTGCCGCAGAACGGGTGTTTGCCGTGCTGGACCTGGAGAACGAGAAAAGCCGTGACCAGGGCTTGAAGGAATTGGCGCCGATGGCCCGTTCACTGGACTTCCGCGATGTCACGTTTCAATATGAGAGCAGCGATGCGCCGGCGCTTATGGGTATTGATTTGACCGTGTCGGCGGGGGAGGTCGTCGCGCTCGTCGGGAGCAGCGGGAGCGGAAAAACGACGTTGGTCAGCCTCGTCCCGCGTTTCTACGAACCGACCGGAGGCGGTTTATTGATTGACGGTCAGGATATCCGAGAGTACACCCTCCAATCCTTACGGCGGCAAATCGGCATCGTCTCGCAGAGTACGGTGCTCTTCGATGAAACGATCAAGTACAACATCGCGTACGGGCGTATGGACGCTCCAGAGCATGAGGTCATCGAGGCGGCGAAGGCGGCTTATGCCCATGACTTTATCCTGCGCCTGCCGAACGGATATGACACGCTCATCGGAGAAAATGGCGTCAAGCTGTCCGGCGGTGAGCGCCAGCGGTTGGCGATTGCACGGGCCATCTTGCGCGATTCTCCCATCATGATTTTAGACGAGGCGACCTCGGCCTTGGATTCCGAGTCCGAACGCATCGTTCAGCTCGCGTTGACCAATCTGATGAACAACCGCACGACGCTAGTCATCGCGCACCGCTTGTCCACGATTCAGAACGCCGATCGCATCGTCGTCATGGATCGCGGGCGGATCGTCGAGATCGGTTCCCATCACGATTTGCTCAAACAAGACGGCCAGTATAAACGGCTGCACTCCTTGCAGTTTCAGGACGTAGCGCCGTAAAGCCATTCGAGATTGAAGATTCAAAATTAGATGAAACTCGTGTTCCTCAATCGGTTGGCGCTAGCCCTGCTGCCGCCCGTGGGCGCGTCAATCATCAGGATGTTGGGATTGTCCATGCGCATGACTGTTCGTGGCGGCGAGGCGGCGGACACGCTCGTTCGCGACGATCGGCATTTTATCCTAGCCTTTTGGCACGGTCGCCAATTAATGATTCCCTTGGCCTACCACGGCCGGTAACTCCATGTTTTAATCAGCCGGCATCGTGATGGTGAATTGATCAGCCGGATCATGTCCCGGTTCGGGTATCATTCCGTGAGAGGATCTTCGACGAGAGGCGGCGCAGCGGCGCTACGGCAGCTTATCAAGTTAGGACGATCCGGCGTCGATATCGCCAT
>Ga0308176_10001356_pt1 | contig 15345 bp, 4 predicted proteins | sample PhyCR2_3_FD_203890 | JGI IMG/M metagenome (GOLD analysis project Ga0308176, IMG submission 203890) | Soil microbial communities from UC Gill Tract Community Farm, Albany, California, United States - DLSLS.C.R2 | ecosystem: Environmental > Terrestrial > Soil > Agricultural land | place: USA...
GCACGGCGATCACGCGGCCGCCGAGGCGATGTTCCGCCAGGCGCTGGCGATCGGCCGGGCCAGCCTGGGCCCCGAGCACCCCGGCAACGCGCAACGCCTCGCCAACCTGGCGGGCGTCCTGCGGGCACGCGGCAAGCTCGCCGAGGCGGCGGCGAGCGGCGAGGAGGCGCTGGCCCTCTCCCGGCCGGCCCTGGGCCCGGACCACCCCACCGTCGCCCGCCAGGAGGTGGGTCTCGCGCGCGTCTACCTCGACCAGGGCCGCCCCGCCGCCGCCGAGCCTCTGCTCCGTCACGCGCTCGCGGTCCAGCAGAGCCGGCCGGCCACCGAGGGCTGGCGGCTCCGGGAGACCCAGAGCCTCCTCGGGGAGGCCTGCGCGAGGCTGCCAGGAGGAGCGGGAGTGGAAATTCCGTAGGGGCGGCCCTGCGTGGCCGCCCTGGGAGAGGGCTCGAGAAAAAGCGATCGATTCTCCCTCTTCTACCCTGTCGTCTTTTTCCCACCAATTCCGATCTCCAAAGTGTTCGGGTCTCCGTTGCTCCCTACAGGCACGGACGAAAGTCGCAGATCGTAAACCGAAACTCTTTGGAAGATGAGGAACACCATGAAAAGAAAGATCCAGACCAAGCCGCTCCAGTTGTCCCGCGAGACCCTCCGCCAGCTCGACAACGACAAGCTCGCCGGCGTCGGTGGCGGCATTTTCACCGATACCATCACCACCATCTTCTCCGAGGTCGTGTCCTGCCCGCAGTAACGGCCGACGCTGAGCCTCCAGAAAAGAGCCGGCCGGGCCTCATCCGGCCGGCTCTTCACATTCCTGGGCATCCCCGTTGGGCCGGTTTTGTTAGAGGCCCGAAAACCCAAGATAACGGGGCGTCTCCTTGACATCTCAATCCCCCCACCCCCCAGGGTAGCCCCCTCCACCACCCCGCCGCTCCCCCGCCTCCACCCCCGCGCGCGGCGCGTTCAGCAGGCGCGAAATGTAGCGTTCGACAAGCCTCGGGGAGACGGTCGCGGGCCACGACGGCGAAGCACATCGGCGCGGCGCCCCCGAATTCTGGAGGGCAGACATGGCCGCTGGACTGGACCGCGAAACTCTCGACCTCACCCTGGAAGCCATCCGCGACTTCGCGCGCGAAAACCTCCCCGACGCAACGCTCCTCGATCTCGACGCCAAGGACGAATTTCCCTTCGACCTCGTCCGCCGGATGTGCGGCGAGGATCTCGGCGTTCAGCTCCTCTTCATCCCCGAGGACTACGGGGGGATGGGCGGCGGCGCCTTCGACGTCTACAAGGTCTGCGAGGCGCTCGCCCGCGTCGACCTCGGCGTGGCGACCGGTGTGCTCGCCACCTTCCTGGGGAGCGATCCCATCCTGTTCGGCGGCACCACAGAGCAGAAGCAACGCTGGCTCTCGCGCATCGCCGAGGAAGGGGCCCTCATGGCCTACGCTGCCACCGAGCCCGAGGCGGGGAGCGATCTGGCGGCCCTGCGCACCACCGCCACCCCCATTCTGGAGGAGGGCCGGGTCACGGGCTACACGATCCAGGGCAACAAGCAATGGATCAGCAACGGCGGCTTCGCCGATCTCTACAGCGTGCTGGCCCTGGCCCCCGGCGGCCCCTCGTGGTTCGTGGTCGAGAAGGGGACGCCCGGGCTCTCTCACGGAAAACCAGAGGACAAGCACGGCATCCGCGCCAGCAACACCGCCGAGGTGAGCTTCGACGGCGCGCGCGTGGATGCCGGAGCCCTGGTGGGCGGCGTCGAGGGGCAGGGGCTCCTGCAGGCGCAGGCGGTGTTCGGCTACACAAGGCTGATGGTGGCCGCCTTCGGCCTCGGCGCCGGCTGGGCGGCGCTCGACCGTGCCATCCCCTACTCCACCGAGCGTATCCAGGCCGGCGGGCCGCTCTCCGAGAAGCAGGGGTACACCCACAAGCTGATCGTCCCCATGGCGGCCCGTCTGGAAGCGGCCCGCTCGTTCGTTGAGGAGACCGCCGAGCGGATCGACGCGGGCGAGGGCAACCTCAACACCGAGGGAGCGATCGCCAAATATCTGGCGAGCGAATTCGGCAATCTGGCCGCCGACGCCTCGATCCAGGCCCTGGGCGGATACGGCTACACCCGCGAATACATGGTCGAGAAGATCAAGCGGGACGTGCGCATCACCACGATCTATGAGGGGACCTCGGAGATCCTGGAGATGACGGTCAGCCGCGACCGCTGGCAGCTCCATCTGAAGACGCGCGGCGAGCACTATCACGCGGAGGCCCGCAAGCTCTCGGAGCTCCATGCCCGCCGGCCCGAGGTGGGCGCCGGCACCGCCGCGCTGGCGCTCCATGCCCTGGCCGATGTCCTGGAGCAGGCGAGGACCGGCCGCCTCACCCGGAATCAGCACGTGCTCCTCCGCCTGGGTGAGCTGATCGCCTGGGCCGAGGGGGCCGGCAGCCTGGCCCGCCGCGCCGCCCGCGCCCTCGACGGCAAGCTGGGCGCCAAAGCCGACCGCCGGTTCGCGCCGGACGCCCTCGCCACCCTCTCCCGCGTCTTCGCCCGCGAGGCATCCCTCAAGGTGGCGGTCGACGGATGGCGCTGGATCGTGGGCGCGGGTGAGGGGATCGACGCCGCGAAGCTTGGGCCCGTGTTTCAAGCGCAGTCCGGCCTCCTGGCCGACATGGACCGCGCCGCCGACGCTTTATACAGCCGCTCCGCCGCTCTCGGCGTTGCGGCTTGAAAACCTTTTCCTCTTTGGAGTCACATCATGCGAGAGACAGCGCACCGGGCCATCGCGATCGTCGGCGTGGGGGCCGTGCTCCCCGACGCCCCGGACGTCCCCACCTTCTGGAGCAACGTCAAAAACGGCCGCTACAGCATCTCCGAGACGCCGCCCGACCGCTGGGACGCCGCGCTCTATTTCGATCCCGATCCCAAGGCTCCGGACAAGTCGTATTCGAAGATCGGCGGCTGGGTGCGCGACTGGGAGTGGGATCCGATCGCCTGGAAGCTCCCCATCCCGCCGCGGGTGAGCGAGAGCATGGACCGCACCCAGAAGTGGGCTCTCTCGGCCACCCGCCAGGCGCTCGCCGACTACGGCTGGCCCCATCGCAATCTCGATCCGGACCGCACCGCCGTGATCCTCGGCAACGCCATGGCCGGCGACCGCCACTACCTGACGTCGCTGCGCCTGTTCTTCCCGGAGTACGCGCGGGAGCTCGAATCGGCGCCGAGCTTCGCCACCCTGCCGGCGGAGCTGCGCGCGGCGATCGAGGCGGAGCTCCACGACGGCATCGCCCACAGCCTCCCCGAGATCACCGAGGACACCATGCCGGGCGAGCTGGCCAACATCATCGCCGGCCGGGTGGCGAACGCGTTCAATTTCCACGGCCCCAATTACGTGGTGGACGCCGCGTGCGCCTCGGCCATGGCTGCCTTCGGCGCCGCCATCGAGGGGCTGGAGGAGGAGGACTACGACGCGGCGATCACCGGCGGCGTCGACGCCAACATGGGCGCCTCCACCTTCATCAAGTTCTGCAAGATCGGCGCGCTCTCGGCCACCGGCACCCGCCCCTACGCGGACGGCGCGGACGGCTTCGTGATGGGCGAGGGGGCCGCGGTCTTCGTGCTCAAGCGTCTGGCGGACGCGGAGCGGGACGGCGACAAGGTCTACGCGGTGATCCGGGGCATCGGCGGCTCCAGCGACGGCCGGGGGAAGGGGATCACGGCGCCCAATCCGGCGGGGCAGCGGCTGGCGATCGAGCGCGCGTGGGAGCACGCGGGGCTCTCGCCGGCGACCGTCGGATTGATCGAGGGGCACGGCACCTCGACCCGCGTGGGGGACGTGGCGGAGCTCGAGAGCCTGACCTCGGTGTTCGGCCCCGCGGGGGTGCCGGCGGGCTCGGTGCCGCTGGGCTCGGTGAAGTCGAACATCGGCCATCTCAAGGGGGCGGCCGGCGCGGCCGGGCTGCTCAAGGCGGCGCTCGCCCTGCATGACAAGGTTTTGCCGCCCAGCCTCAACTGCGGCCGGACGAACCCGAACATCGATTTTTCGCGGACCCCGTTCTTCGTCAACACGGAGCTGCGGCCGTGGGCGCGCCCGGAGGGGGGCGTGCGGCGGGCCGGAGTCTCGGCCTTCGGCTTCGGCGGCACCAATTTCCATGCGGTGCTGGAGGAGCATGTGCCGGGATCGATCGAAGGGAATGGAAAGAAGAAGGTGCGCAAAGCGGAGACGGCTCCCAAGCGGCCCCTGCGCGGCGCCCTGGTGATCGGCGGCGGTTCGAAGGGGGAGATCGCGGCGCGGTTGAAGGGGATCCAGGCGGAGGCGGCGTGCGGGTCCGCTCCCCCGCCGTCGGTGCCGCGCGCGGCCGATCTCGCGGCGCCGGCGCGCCTGGCGATCGACTACGGCGACGCTGCCGATCTAGCGGCCAAGGCCGAAAAGGTTCTCCAGGCGCTGGACCGAGACCACACGGGCATGTGGAGGGCGCTACGCTCGCAGGGGGTGTTCCTCGGCGCCGGGCCGGCGCCTAAGGTGGCCTTCCTCTACACCGGGCAAGGATCGCAATACCTCGGCATGCTGAAGGATCTGCGCGCCGCCGAGCCGGTGGTGGCGGAGACCTTCGCCGAGGCCGACCGCGTGATGGAGCCGATCCTCGGCAAGCCGCTCACGGCGTTCCTCTATCCCCAAAACGGGGATATCGCGAAGGCCGAGGAGGAGCTGCGGCAGACGGCGATCACCCAGCCGGCCGTGCTGGCCGTGGACGTCGCCCTCACCCGCCTGCTCGGCGCCTACGGCGTCGCGCCGGATCTGGTGATGGGGCACAGCCTGGGCGAATACGCCGCCCTGGTGGCGGCCGGCAGCCTCTCCTTCGCCCAGGCGCTGGAGGCGGTCGCCGCGCGCGGGATCGAGATGACCCGGGTCTCGGTGGCGGACAACGGCAAGATGATCGCCGTCATGGCCCCCCTCGACGAGATCGAGCGGACGCTGGCCGGCATCGACGGCTACGTGGTGGTGGCGAACGTCAACAGCACGGCCCAGGCGGTGGTCGGCGGCGAGTCGGAGGCGGTGGAGCGGGCCGCGGCGGCCTTCCGCAAGGCCGGCCGCGAGGTGCGTCCGCTGCCGGTGAGCCATGCCTTCCACACCTCGATCGTGGCGCCCGCGAGCGAGCCGCTGCGCCAGATGATGGCCCGGCTCGGCCTGCGGCCGCCGCGCGTCCCGGTCGTCTCCAACGCCACCGGCGGCCTCTATCCGATGGGGGACGGCGTGGTGCCGGAGATGATCGATCTGCTCGGCCGGCAGATCGCCGCGCCGGTCCAATTCGTTCAGGGGCTGCGGACGCTGTGGAGCGAGGGGGCGCGGGTGTTCGTCGAGGTCGGCCCCAAGCGGGCCCTGCACGGCTTCGCCGAGGACGTGCTGGGCGGCGAGCCGGACGCGCTCCCGCTCTCCACCAATCATCCCAAGAACGGCGACCTGGCCTCGTTCAACCAGGCGCTCTGCGGTCTCTACGCTTCGGGATTGGGGAGGGGGACCGCCGAGGAGCCGGTGCGGATCGAAGCACGTCCGGTTGTTGATTCAAAGGCTTCGATCGTGGTCACCGGCGCCGCGCTGGGGCTGCCGGGCGATCATCCGGTGTTCGACGACGGCAACGTGCGGCGCATCCTGCGCGGCGAGCAGGCGATCGACGCCATCCCCCTGAGGCTGCGCCGGGCCATGGTGGACAAGCAGATCACCCGGCTGGTGAAGAGCGACGAAGGCGGTGGGCCGCGTTTCGAGACGATCGAGAGCCCGGCCGAGGTGATCAAGCTGGCGGCGCGCGCCGGCCGGCTCGACCTCGCCGCCGATTTCGGCCTGCCGGAGGAGCGCCTGGCCGCCTTCGACCGCGCCACCCGCCTGGCCGTGGGCGCCGGCCTCGACGCCCTGCGCGACGCCGGCATCCCTCTGGTGATGCGCTACAAGACCACCACCACCGGCACCCGGCTCCCCGACCGCTGGGGGCTCCCCGAGGAGATGCGCGACGGCACCGGGGTGATCTTCGCCTCGGCCTTCCCCGGCTACGACTCCCTGGTGGAGCAGGTCGAGCACTTCCATCGCGACCGCGCCCTGCGCGAGTGGCTGGCGGAGCTCGAGAGCCTGCGCGAGCTCGTGGGCGGCAACGGGGCCGGCGCCGAGATCGAGCGGCGGACGCGGGAGATCCGGGCCGACCTGGCGCGCGATCCCTACACGTTCGACCGGCGGTTCCTCTTCCGGGTGCTCGCCATGGGGCACTCGCAATTCGCCGAGCTGATCGGCGCCCGCGGGCCCAACACGCAGATCAACTCGGCCTGCGCCTCGACCACGCAGGCCTTCGCGCTGGCCCACGACTGGATCGCCGCCGGCCGCTGCCGCCGGGTGGTGGTGGTGGCCGCGGACGACATCACCAGCGACACCCTGCTCGGCTGGTTCGGCTCCGGCTTCCTGGCGAGCGGCGCCGCCGCCACCGACGAGCTGGTCGAGGACGCCGCCCTCCCCTTCGACCGCCGGCGCCACGGCCTGATCGTCGGCATGGGGGCCGCCGCGGCGGTGATCGAGACGGCGGAGGCCGCCCGCGAGCGGGGCTTAAGGCCCCTCTGCGAGCTGCTCGGCACGGTGGTGGCCAACAGCGCCTTCCACGGCAGCCGGCTGGACGTCCAGCACATCGGACAGGTGATGGAGACGCTGGTCTCCCAGGCGGAAGCGCGCTGGGGGCTCGACCGCCACGAGATCGCGCCGCGGACGCTGTTCATGTCGCACGAGACCTACACGCCGGCCCGCGGCGGCAGCGCCCAGGCCGAGGTGGACGCCCTGCGCCAGGTCTTCGGCCGCTCGGCCGAGCGGATCGTGGTGGCGAACACCAAGGGGTATACGGGCCATCCCATGGGGGTGGGGATCGAGGACGTGGTGGCGATCAAGTCGCTGGAGACGGGGCTGGTGCCGCCGGTGGCCAACATCAAGGAGCGGGACCCCGATTTCGGCGTGCTCAACCTGTCGCGCGGCGGCGCCTATCCGATGCAATACGCGCTACGCCTCGGGGCCGGCTTCGGCTCGCAGATCAGCATGAGCCTGCTGCGCTGGATCCCCTCGCCGGACGGCGAGCGGCGGTCTCCGGACGAGCTCGGCTATGCCTACCGCGTGGACGATCCCGTGGCTTGGAAAGGATTTCTGGCGCGCGCGGCGGGCGATCCGGCGGCGGAGGTCGAGGTGGTCCATCGGACGTTGCGGGTGGTGGATAGGATGGCGAAGCCGGTGGAAAAGGTTGCGGTAGCGGCGCCGGAGATCGCTCCCGTCGCCAAACGCGAGGAGCCGGTCCCGGTCAGCGCGCCGCCGCCCGCGCGGAGCGACGGGGTCCGGGAGAAGGTCCTCGCCCTGATCGCTGAAAAGACCGGATATCCGTCCGAGATGCTGGACCTCGATCTCGATCTGGAGGCCGATCTGGGGATCGACACGGTGAAGCAGGCCGAGATGTTCGCGGCCATCCGCGAGGAGTATGGAATCCCGCGCGAGGAGACTCTGAAGCTGCGGGACTTCCCCACCCTCGCCCACACCATCCAGTTCGTCTACGACCGCCGGCCCGATCTGCAGGCGGCTCCGGCGCCGGCGCCCACGGCGGCCCCGGTGGCGGCTCCCGAGCCTGACGACGAGGTGAAATCGACCGTCCTGGCGCTCATCGCCGAGAAGACGGGATATCCTCCGGAGATGCTGGACCTGGATCTCGATCTCGAAGCGGACCTCGGGGTCGACACGGTCAAGCAGGCCGAGATGTTCGCCGCGATTCGTGAGGTGTACGGCATCCCGCGGGATGAAAACCTGAAGCTCAGGGACTTCCCCACCCTCGCCCACACCATCCAGTTCGTCTACGACCGGCGTCCCGATCTGAAAGGCTCGCCCGCGGCGGCTCCTATGGAGATCGAAACGCCGGCGCCTGTCACGGCTCCCGCCGTCGAGATCCCCCGGCGCGTCCCCCTCCCCCTCCTCCGTCCGCCGCTGTCGGTCTGCAAGGGCACGGGCGTGACGCTCGGGCCCGGGAGCCGCGTGGTGGTCGCCCTCGATCAGGGGGGCGTCGGCGAGGAGCTGGTCCGCCGCCTCCGGGAGAGGGGAGCCGAGGTGCTCATCCTCGGCGAGAACGCCGATCTCGAAGGTCCTATCCAGGGAATCTACTGGCTCCCGGCCCTCGATTGCGAGGCCGAGATTTCAGAGATGGACGCGGCCTCCTGGCGCGAGGCCAACCGGATCCGCGTCAAGCGCCTCTCCGTGGCCCTGCGCGCGCTCTACGAGACGATCGGCGGGCCCGGCACCTTCCTGAGTACCTTCCTAATAGCGGCCACCCGCCTGGGCGGCCGCCACGGCTACGGCGAGGCGGGGGCCACGGCGCCGCTCGGCGGCGCGGTGGTGGGGCTCACAAAGGCGTTCAAGCGCGAGCGGCCCGGCGCCCTGGTCAAGGCGGTCGACTTCCCCGCAAGCGCCGGGACGGCCGCCGTCGCCGGGGCGCTGATCGAGGAGACGCTCCGCGATCCAGGGGCCGTCGAGGTCGGCCGCGAGGAGGACCGGCGGTGGACGATCGGCCTCGCCGAGCGGCCGATGGAGACTGGGAAACCCGGATTGAAGCTCGGCCGCGATTCGGTCTTCGTGGTGACCGGCGCGGCGGGAAGCATCGTCTCCGCCATCGTCCAGGACCTCGCCGCGGCCTCCGGCGGCACCTTCCACCTGCTCGACCTCACCCCCGAGCCGGACGCCGCCGATCCCGATCTGGCGCGATTCACGGCCGACCGCGAGGGCCTGAAGCGCGATCTCTTCGAGCGGCTCAAGGCGCGCGGCGAGCGGGCCACCCCGGCGCTGGTCGAGAAGGAGCTCGCCCGCATCGAACGGTCCCGCGAGGCCCTGGCCGCCATCCAGGCGGTGCGCGCCGCGGGCGGCAAGGCCGTCTGGCACCAGCTCGATCTCCGGGACACCGAGGCGGTCGCGAAGGCGATCGATCAGGTCCGGAAAACCGCCGGCAGGATCGACGTCCTGCTCCACGCCGCCGGGCTGGAGATCAGCCGCCTGCTGCCCGACAAAGCGCTCGAGGAATTCGACCTGGTGTTCGACGTCAAGGCGGACGGCTGGTACAACCTGATGGTTTCCATCGGCGAGATGCCGCTCGGCGCGGCGGTGGCGTTCAGCTCGATCGCCGGCCGCTTCGGCAACGGCGGCCAGGCCGACTACAGCGCGGCCAACGATCTGCTCTGCAAGCAGGTCTCCGCCCTGCGCCGCACCCGGCCGAAGACCCTCGGCCTCGCCATCGACTGGACCGCCTGGGGCGGCATCGGCATGGCCACCCGGGGCTCGATCCCGAAAGTGATGGAAGCGGCGGGGATCGACATGCTGCCGCCGGAAATCGGCATCCCCTGGGTCCGCCGCGAGCTCGAAGCGGGTAATTCCGGCGAGGTCGTAGTGGCCGGCCGCCTGGGGGTGATGACGGCGGAATGGGACGAGACCGGCGGCCTCGATACGAAGGCCGAATTCCCGCCCACCGGCGTGATGATCGGCAAGGTGACCGGCATGGGGGTCCATTCCGGGCTGACCCTCGAGACCACCCTCGATCCGGCCGAGCAGCCGTTCCTCGACCATCACCGGATCGACGGCACCCCGGTGCTCCCGGGCGTGATGGGGATCGAGGCCTTCGCCGAGGCCGCCACCCTGCTCTTCCCCGGGCTGCGGGTGGCGGCGGTGGAGGACGTCGAATTCCTGGCGCCGTTCAAGTTTTATCGCGGCGAGCCGCGGACGTTCACCCTCGAGATCCGCTTTCCGCTGGTGGGCGAGGAGGTGGTGGCCGAGGCCCGGCTGATCGGCCGGCGCATTCTGCCCGGGCAGGACGAGCCGCAGGAGACCGTCCATTTCCGGGCGCGGGTGCGGCTGGCCCCGGAGGTCCCCGAGGCCGCCGAGGCCGTCCACGTGCCCGCCGCCGAAACGATGGCCGTGGGTGCCGAGGACATCTACCGCGTCTACTTCCACGGCCCGGCCTACCAGGTGATGGAGAGCGCCTGGCGGGACGGCGACGGGGTGGCCGGACGGCTCGCCGGCCCGCTGCCGCCGGACCACCGGCCGGAGGGGGCGCCGACGCTGATGGATCCGCGGCTGATCGAGCTCTGCTTCCAGACCGCCGGCGTCGGCGAGCTCGGGTTGAGCGGCCGGATGGCCCTCCCCCTGCACGTCGACCGGGTGCGGACCCATCGCCACCCGAACGGGGATGGCGCGCCGCTCTTCGCCGTGGCCCGGCCCGGCGACGACGGCACGGATGCCTACGTGGTCGATGGCGAGGGGCGGCTCTACCTCAGCCTCTCGGGCTACCGCACGGTCGAGATGCCGGGCGGCCTCGCGGCCGATCTCGTGGCGCCGCTGCGCGCGGCCCTGGAGGCGCGGCCTTGAGCCCGCTCGATCCGTCGGCGGCCGGCGTCCGCCGGATCGAGGCGCCCGTCCTGGTGGACCGCAAGGGGACCGTGTGGACGCCGGCCCTGATCGACGTCACCCTGCGGCTCGGCGACCGCGTGGTGCTGGCCGAGTCGCCGCCGCCGGGGATCTCCCGCGATCTCGCCCGCTCGCTACGCGAGGCCGCGGCCCGCCTGGCCGGAGCGCGCGGCGCTCCCGGCGCCTTCACCGTGTCGTTCCTGGCCGATCCGGCCAGCGGCGAGCAGCGCTTCCTGGGCACCGCGCCCGGCCTGCCGGAGGCGGTGGCGGCGGTCGAGGCGGCGAATGAGCTCGACCTCCCCGCCCTGGAGCTCCACCTCGCGCGCGGCGGCACGCTCGACGGCCAGCCGCCGGAATCCCGCGGCCATTCCATGCAGGTGACCCTCTCCGCGCTCGATCCGGAGGACGGCTTCGCGCCACGCTCCGGGATGATCGAGGCGCTGCGTCTCCCGGCCGGCGCGGGGCTGCGCGCCGACGCCGCCACCGAGGAGGGGGAGGAGCCGCCGGACGGCGAGGAGATCGCCCGCGTCACGGCTCACGGGCGGAGCCGCGCCGAGGCGCTCCACCGTCTCCAGCGCGGCCTCGCCAGGAGCGAGGTCGCGGTGCGCGGCGGCACCACCGACAAGGCCTTCCTCACCGAGGTGCTCGACCGCGCCGAGCTGACCTCCCGCAAGCCCGCCGATCCCGGCTGGCTGGAGCGGCTGGTGGCGAGCGGCGAGCATCTCCCCCGGCGCGGCGCCGAGGCCGCTCTGCTGGCTGCGGCCGTCGCCGGCTACGAGGAGGAGCTGGCGCTCGCCCGCTCCCGCTTCTATGCCTCGGCGGCCCGCGGCCGTCCGGAGGTGCCGAAGGAGATCGGCCGCGCGGTCGAGCTCCGCCACCGGGGGCACGAATACCTCTTCCATGTCACCCGGCTCGATCAGCGGCTCTTCCGCGTCGAGACCGAAGGGGTCCGCCTGGAGGTGCTCGCCGAGCCCCCGGGGCGCACCGGCCGCGCGATCGCGTGCGGCGGCCGGAGCTGGCGGGTCTCCCTCGCCGCCCAGGAGAGCCGGCTGCTGGTCGAGGTGGACGGCATCCCCCACCGCATCGAGCGCGACGCCGGCGGGATCGTGCGCTCGCCGGGCCCGGCGGTGGTCGTCTCGCTGGCGGTCCGCGAGGGGGACGAGGTGGCCGCCGGCGATCCGCTGGCGGTGCTCGAGGCGATGAAGATGGAGACCACCGTGGTCGCCCCCGGGCCCGGCCGGGTGCGCAAGCTGCTGGCGCGCCGGAACGCCCAGGTGGCGGCCGGCGGGCCGCTCCTGGCGCTGGAGCCGCTGGACCTCGCCGGCGCCGCGGCGGCCCCCGGGCCGCGGGTGCGATTCGACTCCCTGGTCCCCGCGGACGGGCCCTCCGGCTCGCGCGGCGAGGTGCTGGACGAGGCGCGCCGCCTGATCCTCGGCTACGACGCCGACCCGTGGACGGTCCAGCGCCTGGTCTCCGGCGAGGCGGGCCCGCAGGGGCCGGAGGATCTGAGGATCGAGGAGGAGATCCTGCGCGCCTACGCCGACCTCAGCTCGCTCTTCCGCCTGCGGACGGACGGCGACGGCCGGCTGAGCGCCGAAGAGTACCTCTTCACCTATCTGCGCGACCTCGACGCGCGCGGCGCCGGCCTCCCCGAGGCCTTCCTCGACAAGCTCCGCCGCGCCCTCGCCCATTACGGAATGAACGGTCTCGACCGCACGCCGGAGCTGGAGGAGAGCCTGTTCCGCGTCGCCATCTCCCACCGGCAGCCGCGGCAGGTGCCCGCCGTCCTCGCCCTGCTGGAGGGGTGGCTGGAGCGCGGCGGCTTCCCGGAGGTCCCCGGCCTGCGCGAGCTGCTCGACCGGGTGATCGCCGAGACCCACGGGCGGGAGCCGGCGGTGCACGACCTCGCCCGCGAGGTGCGTTACCGCGCCTTCGACCGCCCCCTCCTGCTCGCCAGCCGCGAGCGCATCTACGCCGCCGCCGCCGTCGACCTCACCCGGCTGGCCGCGGGCCCCGGCCCGGAGGAGAGACGCGAGCTCATTCGCTCACTGATCGAATGCCCGCAGCCGCTCCACCACCTGATCTCGCAGCGGCTCACCCGGGCCGATCCCGTGCTGCGCGCCGCCCTGCTGGAGATCATGGTGCGGCGCTACTACCGCATTCGCGAGCTGGGGGAGATCCGGATCACGGTCCTCGACGGCCAGACCGTCGCCGTGGCGGACTACCTCTACCGGGGCTCGCCCGTCCACCTGATCGCCGTCCACGCCGGCCACCACCGTCTCGCCTGGAGCGTGAAGGCCGCCCTGACACGGCTGGCCGGCGAGGCCGCTCCGGAGACCGAAACCGTGGCGGACCTCTATCTCTGGCGGCCGGGCGAGCCGCCGGCCGAGGAGGCCGACGCGGACGAGATCGCCACGCTGCTGGCCCGCACCGCGCCGCCGGACCAGCCGGCGTTGCCGGAACAACTGCGCCGCGTGGCCGTCTCCCTGGCGGGGCCGGCCGGCGTGCGGCATTTCACCTTCCGGCGGGCGGCCGGCGGCGCCTTCGCGGAGGACCGGATCTACCGCGGCATCCACCCCCTGGTGGCCCTGCGGCTGGAGCTCTGGCGCCTCCAGAGCTTCCATCTCGACCGTCTGGAATCGCCCGAGGGGGTCTACCTCTTCCACGGCATCGCCCGCGAGAACCCGCGCGACGAGCGCCTGTTCGCCATGGCCGAGGTGCGCGACCTCACCCCGGTGCGCGACGCCGGGGGGCACGTCATCCAGCTCCCCCAGTTGGAGCACATGCTGATGGAGGCCCTGGCGGGGATCCGCCGCTTCCAGTCGCGCCGCGCCGCGGGCGAACGGCTGCAATGGAACCGGGTACTGCTCGGCGTCTGGCCGCCGGTCGACCTTCAGCCGGACGAGCTCACCACCCTGGTGCACCGCCTGGCGCCGCTCACCGAAGGGCTCGGCCTGGAGAAGGTGGCGGTGCGCTGCCGCATCCCCGACCGCGAGACCGGCGAGCTGCGCGACTGGGTGCTGGAGATCTCGAGCTTCGAGGGGTCGGGTGTGGTCCTGCGTGTCCGCAAGCCCAAGAACGCCCCCTTGAAGCCGCTGCGGGAGTACGCCCAGAAGGTGGTCGACCTGCGGCGAAGGGGCCTCCCCTACCCCTACGAGGTGATCAAGCGGCTCGCCCCGCCGCAGCGCGAGGACGCAGCCGACCTGCCCCCTGGCGAATTCGCCGAGCACGACCTCGACGCCGCCGGCCGTCTGGTCCCCGTCGACCGCCCCTACGGCGGCAATACGGCCAATATCGTGGTGGGGGTCGTCCGCAACTTCACCGCCCGCTATCCGGAGGGGATAGCGCGCGTGATCCTGCTCGGCGATCCCAGCCGCGGCATGGGCGCCCTGGCCGAGCCCGAGTGCCGGCGGATCGTGGCCGCCCTCGACCTCGCCCGCGGCATGGGGGTGCCACTCGAATGGCTCGCTCTTTCCGGGGGGGCGAAGATCGCCATGGACAGCGGCACCGAGAACATGGACTGGATCGCCCTCGTGCTGCGCCGGCTGGTGGAGTTCACGCAGGGGGGCGGCGAGGTCAACGTGATCGTGCCCGGCATCAACGTCGGCGCCCAGCCCTACTGGAACGCCGAGGCCACCATGCTGATGCATACGCGGGGAATCCTGATCATGACCCCCGAGGGGGCCATGGTGCTCACAGGCAAGCAGGCGCTCGATTATTCGGGTGGCGTCTCGGCCGAGGACAATCAAGGCATCGGCGGCTACGAGCGGATCATGGGCCCCAACGGCCAGGCGCAGTATTTCGCCCGCGACCTCTCGGAGGCCTGCCAGATCCTGCTGCGCTACTACGAGCACTCCTGGACGGCCCCGGGCGAGCGCTTCCCGCGGAGGGCTCCCTCACAGGACCCGCGCGACCGCGACGTACGCGACTTCCCGCACGGCGGCGCCTTCCGCACCGTGGGCGAGGTGCTCTCGGCCGCCGCCAATCCGGGGCGCAAGAAGCCGTTCGAGATCCGCAAGGTGATGGAGGCCGTCTCCGACCAGGACCATCCGTATCTGGAGCGCTGGTACGGCATGCGCGACGCCGAGATCGCGGTGGTCTGGGACGTCCATCTGGGCGGCCATCCGGTCTGCCTGCTGGGCTTCGAGTCCAAGCCCCTCCCCCGCCTCGGCTGGGTGCCCGTCTACGGGCCCGACCAGTGGACCGGCGGCACCCTCTTCCCCCAGGCCTCGAAGAAGGTGGCGCGGGCGATCAACGCGGCGAGCGGCAACCGGCCGCTGGTGGTGCTGGCCAACCTCTCGGGCTTCGACGGCTCGCCGGAGTCGATGCGCCTCTGGCAGCTCGAATACGGCGCCGAGATCGGCCGCGCGGTGGTCAACTTCCGCGGACCGATCGTCTTCTGCGTGGTCTCCCGCTACCACGGCGGCGCCTTCGTGGTCTTCTCGCACGCCTTGAACGACAACCTGGAGGTGGCGGCGCTCGAGGGGACCCACGCCTCGGTGATCGGCGGCGCGCCGGCCGCGGCCGTGATCTTCGCCCGCGAGGTGGACAAGCGGACGCGGCGGGACCCGCGCCTGGCGGAGCTCGAACGGGCGATCGCCGATCCCGAGCGCGGCGACCGCGCTCTCCTGCTGGCCCAACTGGAGGAGGCGCGCCAGGCCGTGCGCTCCGAGAAGCTGGGCGAGGTGGCCGAGGAATTCGATCATATCCACAGCGTCCAGCGCGCCCGGCAGGTCGGCTCGGTCCACCACATCATCGCGCCAGAGCGGCTGCGCCCGTACCTGATCGAGGCGGTCGAGCGCGGCATGGAACGGGAGCTGGCGGGCGGTGCCCTCCCCTCCCTCGCCCTCACCGGCGCGCCATGAATTCCCTTCCCCTGGGCGTCCCCGTGGGCTGGCTGACGGCG
>Ga0308176_10001359_pt1 | contig 15325 bp, 15 predicted proteins | sample PhyCR2_3_FD_203890 | JGI IMG/M metagenome (GOLD analysis project Ga0308176, IMG submission 203890) | Soil microbial communities from UC Gill Tract Community Farm, Albany, California, United States - DLSLS.C.R2 | ecosystem: Environmental > Terrestrial > Soil > Agricultural land | place: USA...
ACCGGGACGGCGCGCCATTGGTCGCCGAGTCGGGTGCCGGTCGTGTGCTGAAACTGACCGGCTCGGGCTCCGAGGTGGTGCTCGACGGGTTGCAGAAACCGCAGGGCATCCTGGTTCGGGACGAGCAGCTGTACATCGTCGACGCCGGTTCCAAGGAAGTGCTCGCGTTCGACCTGAACAGCAAGGCGCGCAATACCATCGCCTCGGGCCTACCGGTCGGTCCTCCGCCAGGAGTCGAACCCAAACCCCTGAAAGGCATGCCACCCTTCTCCGGACCGCAGGGCCCGTTCGCCGGCATCGCGGCGGGACCCGATGGCTCGCTGTACGTTTCGGCCGACGCGGACGGCAGCGTGTTGGCGTTGCGCCTCAGCTCCTGACAGGTGACCCGAATGACCGAAACCACACCGGCGGACCATCGCTACATACAGGTGGCGCGGGCGCTGCGCAAAGACATCGTGGACGGTGTGTACCCGGTCGGATCTCAGTTGCCCACCGAACACGAACTGTGTGAACGATTTTCGGTCAGCCGCTACACCGTGCGGGAGGCGCTGCGCAGACTGCGTGAGGACAACCTCGTCTCCTCCCGCCCGCGAACCGGCACCCTCGTGGTGCCCCGATCGACGTCGGACTCCTACGACGTCATGTCGATCAACGATCTGGTGGCCTTCGCCACCGAGGCGCGATTCGCCATCGAGTCCATCAACATGGTCATACTCGACGACGAACTGGCCGCTCGGACCGGACTTGACAGCGGTCAGGAATGGCTGGCCGTCCGCGGCTTCAGACAGTCCGAAGGCGCCGACTTCCCGCTGTGCCTGACCGAGTACTACATCAACCGCGCATTCGCCGCGATCGGCAGGCTGCTGCAACGCCACACCGGCCCGATCTTCCCGCTGATCGAGGACCTGTTCGGCGTGAGCATCGTCGAGGTGCACCAGGAGATCGCCGCCGTCCTGATCGCCCCTGCGCTCGCCGATGTCCTCAAGATCGAGCCGGGATCGCCCGCGCTGGAGGTGCAACGCACCTACAAGACCTCGGACGGAGAGGTTGCCCAGGTCACGATCAACACCCATCCCGCATCGCGCTTCCGGCACTCGATGACCATGCGGCGGGTCAGGGGCTAGTGACATGCCGACACTGGCCGATTCGCTCATCGATGCCGCGCGGCAGGCGCCCCAACGCGTGACGCTGATCGACGGCGATCTCCGCCTCGACTGTCAGTCGCTTCATATGAAGGCCGAAACGCTGGCGCAGGCGCTGCTCTCGCGGATGCCGCCGGGCAGCGTCGTGTCGTTCATGCTGCCGAACTGGCACGAAGCCGCCGTCGTGTATCTGGCTGCCACCTTGGCGGGAATGCCAATCAACCCCATCCTGCCGTCCCTTCGCGACCATGAGCTGGCTTTCATCCTTGATGATGTCGGTAGCCGAATGGTCTTCGTGCCCAACGAATTCCGTCAACACGACTATCCATCGATGCTAAGCCGGGTCACCGCCCAGATGGAGTCCCCGCCCGAGGTCGTGGTGGTACGCGGCGACGACGGTGACCACACCGCGTTTGCATCCCTGCTCGAGGGAACTCCCGGCGACCAGGAGTTGCCCGCCCTCGACCCCGACGCGGTGCGGATGATCCTCTACACCTCGGGCACCACTGGGCGGCCGAAAGGCGTGTTGCACAGCCATAACTCGATCCACGCACTGATCTGCCAGCTCCGGGATCATTGGCTGATCGAGCCCGGCGACAAGTTCCTTGTCCCCTCGCCGATTGCCCATATCGGCGGATCCATCTACGCATTCGAATGCCCGCTTCTGCTCGGCGCGACCGCTGTCCTGATGGAGCGGTGGGACGCGGACGAGGCGGTAAAGATCATGTCCGCGGAGGGCTGCACCCACATGGCCGGCGCGACCCCGTTCCTCGAGGGGTTGCTCGCGGCGGCCGAACGTGCAGATACCCGGTTGCCGGACCTGAAAGTGTTCATCTGCGGCGGCGCATCGGTGCCTCCATCGTTGATTCGCAAGGCCGCAGCGTATTTCGATCGTGCAGTGGTGACGCGGGTGTACGGCTCGACGGAGGTACCCGTCACGACCGTCGGCTCACCCACCGATCCGGAGCACGCCGCCGATACCGACGGACGGGCCGGCATTGCGGACATCAAGCTTGTCGCTCATGACGCCGCGCCGCCTGGGTCGGGCGAGATCCATGCGCGCGGACCCCAGATGCTTGTCGGCTACCGCAATCCAGAGGACGAGCGGGACTCTTTCGACGACGAAGGCTACTTCCGCACCGGCGATCTCGCGCAGTGGGTGGACGACGACTACCTCGTCGTGACCGGTCGAGCCAAGGACATCATCATCCGCAGCGGGGAGAACATCGCTCCGAAGGAGATCGAGGACATTCTGGCCGGCCATCCCGATATCGTGGAGATCTCCATCGTCGGCCTGCCCGACGCCAGAACCGGGGAGCGGGCGTGTGCCGTCATCGTGCCCAAGGGCTCCCCCGGCCCTGACGTCGAAAGCCTGCGCTGCATTCTCGCCGAGCACGGAGTGGCGAAGTTCAAAGTGCCTGAGCAAGTGGTCATCTGGGACAGTTTGCCCAAGAACGACGCGGGAAAAGTATTGAAGCATCAGCTCCGATCAGCGTTGATGAAGGCGGATGGGTGACATGCAGGTAGCGATCGTGACGGGCGCGAGCAGCGGCATCGGCTTCGGCTGCGCCACCAAGCTGGCGGAGATGGGCATGGCGGTCCTGGGCACCGGGCGTGACGAGGACAGGCTCGCCGACCTGGAGAAGGCCATCGGCGACGCCGACCGGGTGGCGACGCTCGCCGTCGACCTGACCGCCGACGACGCGCCGAAACGCATCGTGGACCTCGCCGTGCAGCGCTGGGGTCACATCGACTTCCTGATCAACAATGCGGGTGTCGGCAGCCCCAAGCCGCTGCACGAAACCGATGACGAATCGTTGGATTACTTTCTCGGTTTGATGTTGCGGGCGCCGTTCCGGCTCGCCCGAGACGTGATACCGCACATGCAGCCGGGCTCGGCGATCATCAACGTGACATCGACGTTCGCGGTCGTCGGCGGTCTGCGTGGTGGCGCGTACTCGGCGGCAAAGGGCGGCCTGACATCGCTGACCCTGCACATCGCGTGCCAGTACGGCCCGCAGGGAATCCGTTGTAACGCAGTGGCGCCGGGCGTGACACTCACGCCGATGGTGGCACAGCGGCTCGGGGACGAGCGGTTCAGGAAGATTAACACCGAGATGACGCCGCACCAGCGGCTGGGCAAGATCGACGACATCGCCAACACCGTCGCCTTTCTGTGCTCCGAGGGCGCCGGCTTCATCAACGGCCAGACGATCGTCGTCGACGGCGGTTGGAGTTCCACGAAGTATTTGTCGGACTTCGCCCTGAACTCGGAATGGGTCGCCCGTTGAACCTGTTCGTCCTGCTCGACCAGGCCGCCGCACGCTTCGGCGACCGCGGCGCCGTGTATCACGGTGAACGACAACTGTGTACGTGGGGCGAGCTGCGGGACCGGGCGCTCCGGCTCGCGGGCTCACTGCGCGAATTGGGCCCGGGTGCCCGCGTTGCCGTCGCCACGGAGAACTGCCCGCAGATCATCGAGCTCATGTTCTCAGTGTGGGCGGCGGAATGCGTGTACCTGCCGATCAACTACAAACTGCACGCCCGGGAGATGCAGCAGATCCTCGAGGACGCCGGTCCCGCAGTGGTTTTCGCCTCGCGAAAGATCGCGGCCGAACTCGCTCCGGTGACCGGTGTCCCGACCGAGATCATCGGCGGCGAGGTATACGAATGGAGGCTGCGCTCCGAACCCGCGACGGCCCCGAGCACTGATCCTTCCGAACTGGCATGGTTGTTCTATACCAGCGGAACCACCGGCCGGTCGAAGGGCGCGATGCTGTCGCATCGCAACCTGATGGCGATGACGGTCGCTCACCTGGCGGATTTCGACTCGCCCGACGAGGCCTGCAGCCTGGTGCACGGCGCGCCGATGTCGCACGGTTCCGGTCTCTACATCCCGCCCTACGTGCTGCGCGGAGCCCGTCAGGTGATACCGGCATCCGGCGCGTTCGAGCCCGGCGAGTTCCTCGACCTCTGCGAGCACCACCCTGGCTGCAGCGCGTTCCTCGCCCCGACGATGGTGCAGCGTCTGGTGCAGACCGGCCGACCGTGCCCGCGCAACCTGCGCACGGTTGTCTACGGCGGCGGCCCAATGTATGTCGACAGCCTGAAGAAGGCGATGGCTGCGTTCGGCCCGATCTTCACCCAGCTCTACGGGCAGGGCGAAGCGCCCATGACGATCACCGGGCTGCGTCGCGCCGACCACCTCGATGCCGACGCCGCGATCCTGGGGTCGGTCGGATACGCCCGGTCCGGCGTGGATGTGGCGGTCCTGCGGGCCGACGGAAGCCCGGCTGCGGTCGGCGAGATGGGCGAGATCGTCTGCCGCGGTGACGTCGTGATGTCCGGCTATTGGAAGAATCCCGAGGCCACCGCGGCGACCCTGCAGAACGGTTGGCTGCACACCGGTGACATGGGCTCGTTCGACGAGCGCGGCTTCCTGACCCTGCGTGACCGGTCCAAGGACGTGGTGATCAGCGGCGGCAGCAATATCTATCCCCGCGAAGTGGAAGAGGCACTCCTCGAGCATCCGGGGGTTGTGGAGGCCGGAGTCGTCGGTGCGAAGGACGAGGAGTGGGGCGAGGTCGTGGTGGCCTTCGTCGTGGGTGAGGTGTCGCGCGAGGAGTTGGATGCGCACCTGCTCGACCGCATCGCCCGCTTCAAGCGGCCGAAGCGGTATGAGTTCGTCGACGAGCTGCCGAAGAACAGTTACGGCAAGGTGCTGAAACGCGAACTGCGGCAGCGGTTGTCGTGATCAAGCGGTGGGCGCTCCGCCCAGCACCCGCTGGATGTCCGACTTCATCTGCTGCAGTTGCTGACCCCAGTAACCCCAGCTGTGGATGCCGCCGGGGAAGTTGAATACGCCGTTGTTTCCGCCGGCGGCCACGTACGCGTCGACGAAGGCGTGGTTCGACTCGATCGCGAAACCCTCCAGGAAGCCCAGTCCCCCGATCGGCGCGTCCGGGCTCGCGAGCGTGGGATCTGTCGCGGTGCCGTTGCCGCAGTAGATCCAGATCCGGGTGCCGTTGGCGACGAGCCGATCGACGTTGACTGTCGGGTCATTACGGGTCCAGGCCGGGTCGCTGGCCGGACCCCACATGGCGTTGGGGTCGAAGCCGCCGTTCCACTGCATGGCGATTCGGACCATGCCGGGCCACCGGCCCTGGGAGAGGTTGAGGAAGCCCGATAAGGACCCGGCGTGGATGAACTCCGCCGGGTGGTAGGCGGCCAGCACCAATGCCGAGGAGCCGCCCATCGATAGGCCCACGACGGCGTTGCCCGTCTGCGGCGCGTTCTTGTTGGCGGCCAAGAATGCCGGTAGTTCCTGGGTCAGGAACGTCTCCCACTTATAGGTGTAGGTCGCCCCGTTGCCCGTCGCAGGCCCGTACCAGTCGCTGTAGAAGCTCGACTTGCCACCGACGGGCATGACGACCGAAATGCCGGATCCCTTGTACCAGTCGAATGCGGAGGTGTTGATGTCCCATCCGTTGAAATCGTCACCGGCCTCCATGCTGTCCAGCAGATACAGGGCGTGGGCGCCGTGGCCGCCGTCGAGGAACTCGACGCGAACGTCGCGGCCCATCGACGAAGAGGGCACGCCGAGTTGCTCGACCGGCACATTCGAGAAGGCCGTCGCCGTCGGCACCCCGCCGGCGACGCCGCAAAGCCCCGGCGACAGCGCGGCTGCAACGGCCGCGACAGTTAACCGGCGACGGCAGCCGCCGGACCTTATTTCAACGAAGGCCATCGCTGCCTCCCCTCGGCCCGTCCCCGGCCCAAGCCGGACATTACGGCCACTCGCCGCGGCTTTGGGCGGATTCGCCAGGTCGGCGGCGGGCCGAGACGATCGTCCGGGCAACGACATCGCTCAAAACCGCGAAGATTTGCGCTAGCCTGTTGCGCGGCTAGAAGTTATATGGACTAAGTTAAGCAGGGGCCAATATTGTAGGGAGAAGGTGCATGGGTCGGGCGGAAATCGTCACCCGGACGTTGGGGCGGCGAGGCTTCCAGTGCTGAGAGTAGCCAGGCGTGCGTGGGTCCCGCTGCTCGTCATCGTCGTGGTTGCGCTCGGGCTGTTCATGGTCGACAGGCTTCACGGCGTCTTCGGAAAGACCGAGCTCACCAGGCAGGGCGCCGGCCTGGTCAACGACCCGGCGCCGTTCAACCCCAAAGTGGTGACGTACGAGATCTACGGAGACGGCACCACCGCGACGATCAACTACCTCGATTTGAACGCTCAGCCGCAGAAGGCAAAGGACGTCGCGCTCCCGTGGTCGCTGACACTGACCACCACCGCTCCGGCCGCGAGCCCCAACATCGTCGCGCAGGGCGACGGCGACAGCATCAGCTGCCGAATCACCGTCGACGGCGTGGTGAAGAACGAGAACAGGTCTGACGGTCTCAATGCCCAGACCTTCTGCTTGGTGAAGTCCGCATGACCAATACTCACGTCGGCGCGCATCCGATGATTCCACGGTTCATCCGGCTCTTCTCGGTGCCGATCCTGCTGGGCTGGCTGGCAGTGGTGGTGCTGGTTAACGTCATTGCACCGCAGCTGGAAAAGGTCGGTGAAGCGCACTCGGTCTCGTTGGCGCCCAGGGACGCACCGTCGATGATCGCGATGCAGCGTGTGGGTCGCGACTTTCAGGAGTTCGATTCCAACAGCTCGGCCATGATCGTGCTGGAAGGCGACCAGCCGCTGGGCGAAGAGGCCCACAACTACTACGACGGGCTGATCGACAAACTGGAAGCGGACAAGAAACACGTCCAGCACATTCAGGACTTCTGGGGCGATCCGCTGACCGCCGCAGGATCGCAGAGCGCCGACAATAAAGCCGCCTACGTTCAGCTCTACCTGGCAGGAAACCAGGGCGAAAGCCTTGCCAATGAATCCGTCCAGGCGGTCCGCGACGCCGTCGCCAGCAGTACGCCGCCGCCGGGAATCAAGGCCTATGTCACCGGTCCCGCCCCGCTCACCAACGACCAGCACCACGCAGGCGACAAGAGCCTCAAGCTGATCACAGGCATCACGATCTGCGTGATCTTTTTGATGCTGCTCTTCGTCTATCGCTCGATCGTCACCGTGCTGCTCGTGCTGGTGATGATGTTCATCGAGTTGGCGGCGGCCCGCGGGATCGTCGCAGCCCTCGGCTACTACGACCTGATCGGGTTGTCGACGTTCGCGGTCAACCTGCTCACCACTTTGGCGATCGCGGCGGGGACGGACTATGCGATCTTCCTCGTCGGCCGGTATCACGAGGCACGCCAGAACGGTGAGGACCGTGAAACCGCGTTCTACACCATGTATCACGGCACGGCGCACGTCATCCTGGGCTCCGGCCTGACCATCGCGGGCGCCACCTTCTGCCTGCACTTCACGCGGCTGCCGTACTTCCAGACCCTGGGCATACCGCTGGCAATCGGCATGCTCGTCGCAGTCATCGCGGCGTTGACCATGGCACCGGCAATGCTCACCATCTGCAGTCGGTTCGGGCTCTTCGATCCGAAGCGGAAGATGCAGACGCGCGGCTGGCGCAAGGTGGGCGCGGCCGTGGTGCGCTGGCCCGGTCCGGTTCTCGTGTCGACGATCGCTCTCGCGCTGGTTGGCCTGCTTGCGCTGCCGGGTTACGTGCCGAGCTACAACGACCGCGAGTTCCTACCTGCCGACATCCCCGCGAATCAGGGTTATCAGGCCGCAGACCGCCATTTCCCGCAGGCGCGGATGAATCCGGAAATGCTGTTGGTGGAGACGAACCACGACGTCCGCAACTCGGCCGACATGCTCGTCGTCGACCGAATCGCCAAGAGCGTGTTCCACATTCCCGGCATCGGCCGCGTACAGACGATCACCCGGCCGCTGGGGACACCCATCGAGCACACGTCCATCCCGTTCCAGATCAGCATGCAGGGCACCACCCAGCAGATGAACCAGGACTACATGGACAAGGTCATGGCGAACATGATGGTCCAGGCCAACGACATGCAGACGACCATCGACACGATGGAACACATGCAGAGCCTGACCCAGCAGATGGCGGACACCACGCACAGCATGGTCCAGAAGACCAAGAACATGTCCGTCGATATCGGCGAAGTCCGGGACAACATCGCGGATTTCGACGACTTCTTCCGGCCGATCCGCAACTACTTGTACTGGGAACCACACTGCTACGACATCCCAGTCTGCCACTCGCTGCGGGCGATCTTCGACACGCTCGACGGTATCGACGTACTGACCGATGACGTCCAGCAACTGGTGCCCGACCTGGAGCACCTGGACACCCTGATGCCGCAACTGGTCGCGATTATGCCGTCGATGATCGAGACGATGAAGAACATGAAGAACATCACGCTGACCATGTACCAGAGCCAGAAGGGTCAGCAGGATCAGATGAAGGCCCTGCAGGAGAACTCGACCGCGATGGGCCAGGCGTTCGATGCGTCGAAGAACGATGACTCGTTCTACCTGCCGCCCGAGGTGTTCGACAATCCTGACTTCCAGCGCGGACTGAAGATGTTCGTCTCGCCGGACGGCAAGGCCATCCGGTTCATCATCTCGCATGAGGGTGATCCCGCTACGCCAGAAGGTATTTCGCACATCAATCAGATCAAGAACGCGGCGTTCGAAGCCATCAAGGGCACACCGCTGGAAGGCTCGAAGATCTACCTGGCAGGCACCGCGTCGACCTATAAGGACATGCAACACGGCTCGAACTTCGACCTGTTGATCGCCGGGATCGCTTCGCTGTGCCTGATTTTCATCATCATGCTGTTGCTCACTCGCGCGGTGGTGGCTGCCGCGGTGATCGTCGGTACGGTGCTGCTGTCCCTGGGCACATCGTTCGGCCTGTCGGTGTTGATATGGCAGTACATCCTTGGCATGCATCTGCATTGGATGATCATCGCGATGTCGGTGATCATCTTGTTGGCGGTGGGATCGGACTACAACCTGCTGCTGGTGTCCAGATTCAAGGAAGAAATCCACGCCGGAATCAACACGGGTATAATCCGGTCGATGGGTGGTAGCGGTTCGGTGGTCACCTCGGCCGGCTTGGTGTTCGCGTTCACGATGATGTCGATGGTGGTCAGTGATCTTCGCGTGGTCGGTCAGGTGGGCACCACGATCGGTCTCGGCCTGTTGTTCGACACCCTGGTGATCAGGTCATTCATGACGCCGTCGATCGCCGCGCTGCTCGGGCCCTGGTTCTGGTGGCCACAGCGAGTGCGTCAACGACCGGTCCCCGAGCCGTGGCCCCGGCCCCAACCCCAACTCCACCCCGAACCGATCGGCGCGATGTCGGGGCGTCATGCGGGTGGCGATGAAAGTCCAACGGGCCCAATCAGATAGGTGATCATGAAGGCAAAACGGCTCGCTTCGACCGTAGCGACGGCGATCGCGTTGGTAGTGCCCACGCTTGCGTTCTCGGCGCCCGTGCACGCCGATCCCGACACCGATTTCTACAACGAGCTGCACATATACGGGATCTACGGCGAGAAGGACTACAACGCGTGGATCGGCAAGATCACGTGTAAGCGGCTGTACAACGGCATCGATAAGGACGCCTACGGGTCTGCCAAGTTCATTCTCGCGCAACTGCACAAGGACAGCACCACCGAGCAGGCGTGGCAGTTCCTGGGTGCCGCGCTGCGCACGTACTGCCCGGAGAAACTGCCGGTACTCCAGCAAGTGGCGGGACAAGCCCCGGCAGTGGCGCCGCCAGCACCGGCAGGGCCGCCGCTAGCGGCGGAGAATCCGCAATAGTAAAGGGAGACAGTGATGTTGGGTAAAGCGAGCATCGCAGTGACCGCGCTCAGTGTCGTCGCGTTGGCAATTCCTGCCGTCGCTTCGGCCGACGCGAGCGATGACTATCCGATCCCGAACCGGATACTCAAGACCACCTGCACGGTCGACCAGTACATGGCCGCGGTGCGCGACACCGACCCGGTGTATTACGAGCGCTACATGATCGACTACAACAACAGGCCGGCAGACATTCAGCAGGCCGCCCGTGACCGCATCTACTGGTTCTTCTCGCTGGACTACGCGGCACGTCGGCAGTATTCAGAGGACACCGCGACCAACGTCTACTACGAGCAGATGGCAACTCACTGGGCCAACTGGGCTAAGTTGTTCTTCAACAATAAGGGCGTCGCCGCCCATGGCACCGATGTCTGCGCCAACTATCCACCCAGCGACCCAGCGGTCTGGAACTGGTGACACTGCTCAAAGACCTATCGCCTAGCCGCCATTGGTGACAGGGTTCGACGACAGCGTGATGAAGCCGCCGTTGATCCACACGCCCCAGCGTCCGCCCCAACCCGAGTTCCACACCACGGGCTGCCCGTCCCAGAATTCGGCGGGCTTCGGCGGCGCCCAGGTCGGCGGCTCTTCGCCTAGCACGGGCGCCGGCGCCGGCGCAGGTTCGGCGCTCGCCAGAGCAGAGCCCAGGCCCAGTACGGCTGCGGTGAGGCCGCCCGCGACCGCGACCGCGGCCAACGGGGTCTTGATCGAGGTCATGAGCATGACTCCAGCGTTGCGACGAAATTAAGATATTTAGCAGACATAACCACCCTACGCGATGGCAAACGTCGAATCCCCTCGAGTTGTCATAGTTCCCGCGGGACCGCTCAACTGCCCGCGTAGTAGAGCGATTTGAAGTCGTCGCTCCACGCCTGGCCCTCGCAGACCAGCGGCTGGCCGGCGGGTGACTGTGCAGTACCCGGCACCGTCCCATCGCACGGCGCCCGCACGGTGCGCACTCCGACCAGCGGAGCCACGGACACCCACTGATCCGTGGCGGCGCACGCGAACGTGTTGCCCTTCGCGTCCAGTCCGAACGGATGCCGGGATTGGAACACGCACGGATCGGTGGGCACGATGTTGCGGTCCACAAACGGGACACAGTCCGCGCCGTCGCACGTCCCGGGCACGGCGGAGGCGGTGCCGGTGGCCACCAGCGGCGCTGCGGTGAGTCCGCAGGCCAGTGTGAGTACTGCGATGAGCTTCATTGATTCGTCCCCTCCGATGCGGGCCCGGCTTCGGCGCTACGCCGGTTAGCGTACCGGGGTCGTGCTGCGGTTTAAGGTCTTCTTGTGCCTTTACGTCACGTCGATCCGACACGCCCACGCTCGGCAGCCGTGCGCGCGTTGAACAGATTCTCACGCTCGCGGGCGGGCCAGTTCATCGCAAGGCACTTCGCATCGAAGACGGATCCGTGGCTCGGGCGGATCAGCAACGGTCGGCTGAGCTGGGGGATGTTCAATGTGCCGTCGGCGACGTTGAAGACGGAGGGTGCCAAGAGCGGCCAGGTCCGTGAGGCGCAAATCGCCTATTTCCACGACGGCCGCGACGTGGTCGTCATCGCCTCGAACTACGGCGGCGACAAGCATCCGCAGTGGTACCACAACCTCGTCGCGCGTCCCGATTGCGAGCTGGGCGATGAGGCTTTCCGCGCAGCCGAGGTCACGGATTCAGACGACTACGCCCGTCTGTACGGGCTCGCCGAGCGGTACTACGCGGGCTTCGCCGACTATCGGACCAAAACCGCACAGCTCGGTCGGACGATTCCGGTGTTCCGGCTCACCCCGCGCTAGCTTTCCCGCGGTTTCTGATCAGCCGCCGGCCGTCGCGCCCGGGCGCGAACAACGGAATGATCAAAGCGGCGGCACCGACGATGGCGGCCATCACCAGATACGACGAGTTGTTCGCCTCCACGAATGCGGATTTGCTGATATCAGCCAACTGGTCTCCGCGTGGCCCCAGCCGACCGGCGACCTCGAGGGCCTGTGCCAGTGAATCGGAGGCAGGCCCGCGGAGGGGCTCCGGAAACGCCGCCAGCCTTGACGCGACGTGATGACTGTAGCTGCCCGCCAGTATCGATCCCGCCATGGCGATACCGAGTGCGCCACCGATCTCTCGGGTGGCGTCGTTGACCGCTGAAGCAACGCCCTGCTTCTCGTTCGGCGCGGCCGTCATGATCGCCGATGTCGTTGGCGCCGTGCATAACCCGAAGCCCGAGCTGATCACCAATAGCGGCCACAGCACATCGAGATACGACGAGTCGGACTGGAGCGTGCACATGCAAAGGAATCCGGCCGACACCAAGACCATGCTCGCGAACACCACTGCGCGCAGGCCCAGCCTCGGCAGATACCACGACGACAGTAACGAGAACGTGAGCAACGGCACCGCGAGCGGAGCCAGCGCGATCGCGGTCGCCAGCGGCGTGTACCCCATCACCTGCTGCACGTACTGCGTGACGAGGTAGAAGAGGGCGAAGGTACCGAGGAAGACCATCGTGATCGCCGCAGCGCCGGTGCCGAAATGCGGGTGGAGGAAGAGTCGGATGTCGAGCAGCGGATGGGTGCGCCGCAATTCGATGACGCCGAACACCACCGCGAGCACCACGCCCGCGATCATGCAGCCGTACACGCGCGGGTCGGTCCATCCGTTAGCAGGCGCCTCGAGAATGCCGAATACGAATACCGCGACCGCGGCACCGATCGTCACCGCGCCAGGCCAGTCCAGCGGTGGAGCGTCGCCTTCGCGCGACTCGGCGATTGTCAGCGTCAGCACAAACAGCAGCACACCGACGACGGCAAGCGCCCAGAAGATCGACCGCCACTCGAACAACCGCAGGAGCAGACCGGTGCCGATCAGGCCGAAAACGCCGCCGGACCCTGCGACGCCCGCCCAAATGCCGACCGCCTTCGTGCGCGCCTCGGCCGGGTACACCACCGTCAGCAAGGACAACGTCGCAGGCATCACGAACGCGGCGCCGGCACCGGCGAGCGCCCGGGCGGCGATGATCTGCACCGGGCTCTCGAAAACCAGTGGAGCGAACGACGCCACCGCGAAGGTCGCCAGGCCGACAAGCAGCGCGGTCCGTCGGCCGTACCGATCCCCGATCGCGCCCGCGGGGAGCAGCAGGCAGGCGAGCAGGAGCGTGTAGCTGTCCACGATCCAGGTCAGTTGGGTCTGTGACGCCGAAGTCGCCACTGCGATGTCGGCCAAAGCGGTGTTCAGCGCGACCATCGACGCGATGACCAGCGCCACGCCGGAACATGCGACGAACAGGGTCCACCCGCGGCGAACCTTTGATCCTCCGGCGAAGGAAGAGTCAATGCTGGGACCGGACCGAAGGGCGGACTCGGTCATTCGACCTACTCCTTATTGATCGGTGCGCAGGGACGCAACCTAGCGCGAGACTTACAGTCTCGTTTCCACTTGCGAGTGCACCGAAACATCGTGATCTGAGTCATAGTTTGCTGTATTCGCTTCACGTGCGGGTATGCGACAGCCATGGGGGTCACGACAGTGGTTACTGCATTAGCGGGCTTGGGCGCATTGCTCGCTGCCGTGGTGATCGGGGTGTTGATGGTTTTGGGTAACCGCGGCCACGACTCGCGCATGTCCGACCGCGTGCGACGGTTCTTCATCGACCGCAGGCGCGAAGATCGTGGCCTCTGACGTCTGGTCGCTGTCACATCTTCGTGTCCTAGCGCGACATATGAGCATGACGACAAATAGCGCGGGCCGGCTGACATCCATCCTCGGTGCGGTCGTAGCGACGGGGGCAGCACTGCCCCTCGTGCTGATCCACGTTCCCGCTGCCGCCGCTGCGCCATGCCCCGATGTCGAGGTCGTGTTCGCCCGCGGCACCACCGAGCCGCCAGGTGTCGGAGGGATCGGTCAGGCTTTCGTCGACTCGATGAGCTCGCAACTCGGCGGGCGATCGGTCGGCGTGTACCCGGTCAACTACCCCGCCAGCAACGATTTCTCCAACAGTACGCCGGCCGGTAGCGACGACATGAGCGCCCATGTCCAGGCAATGGCCACGAACTGTCCCAACACCAGAATGGTGCTCGGCGGGTACTCGCAGGGTGCGGCGGTGGTCGATTTAGCCACGACGTATATGCCGCCCGGCGTCGCCGACCACGTCGCGGCCGCGGCCGAGTTCGGCGGTGCGAGGAGTGCTTTCGCCGACAGCCTGTCCCCCGGCCCGCTGCCCTCGGTCGGCCCGCTCTACGCGGCCAAGACGATCGAGATGTGCGTACCGAACGATCCGATCTGTTTTCAAGGCGGCCGGGACATGCGGGCCCACGGTGCGTATGTCCAGACGGGGATGGTCAATCAAGCCGCTGCGTTTGCCGCAAGCCGGGTATAGGGCGACTTGGCTGGGTACCCCCTGCGCATGACCCGCCTGAGCACACGTCGCATCACCCGTCTTCTCGGCGTAGCGGCAATGACCGTCGGGGCGGCATTGCTGAGCACGCCTATCCCGGCCGCATCCGCCGAACCATGCCCGGATGTCGAGGTGATCTTCGCCCGCGGGACCGGCGAGCCGCCCGGCGTCGGCGGAGTAGGCCAGACGTTTGTCGAAGCACTGCGGTCGGATGCCGGCAACAAGTCCGTCGCGGTCTATCCGGTCAACTACCCCGCCTCTAGCAACTTCGACGACCCGACAGCCTTCGCCGCCAACGTCGTCGACGGGATCAGGGACGCAGGCGGTCACGTCCAGTCCACAGCGACGAACTGTCCCAACACCCGGATCGTGCTGGGCGGCTACTCGCAAGGCGCGGCGGTGGCCGGATTCGTCACCTCGGCCTCCGTGCCGCCGGGCGTGCCCGCTGCACTGGTACCCGCGCCACTGCCGACCGAGGTGGCCAACCACGTCGCCGCGGTCACTCTGTTCGGAAAGCCGTCGGACGCCTGGATGACTCAGTACGGCGCACCGCCGATCCTGATCGGCCCGGCATACGCGCAGAAGACCATCCAGTTGTGCGCTCAAGGCGACACCATCTGCGACGGCACACCCGGTGGTGGACCCACGTTTGCGCACGCGCTGTATCCGGTGAACGGGATGGTCGGTGAAGCGGCATCCTTCGCGGCGGCTCGGTTCTAGCTCACGGCAACCCGCTGAAAAGCGGGCTCAACACTGCAGCGAGCGGATCCGGCGGTGGGGGCGGGACGCGTCGAGGTCGGATCGGGAGCCGATCAGGTACAGGCTTTCGGGCCGCGAACCGCTCCGACCGAGGGCGGTGCCGAGCCACTCGATGAGGCCGGCGTTTCCGCGTGATTTGGTGGTCGTGGTTTTGACTGCGCCATTGAGAGTGGCAATGATCGATAACGAGGCCGACTCGCGGTCCAGTACGCAGACGGCGATCTTTTCATGCCCGTTGGC
>Ga0308176_10001361_pt1 | contig 15316 bp, 12 predicted proteins | sample PhyCR2_3_FD_203890 | JGI IMG/M metagenome (GOLD analysis project Ga0308176, IMG submission 203890) | Soil microbial communities from UC Gill Tract Community Farm, Albany, California, United States - DLSLS.C.R2 | ecosystem: Environmental > Terrestrial > Soil > Agricultural land | place: USA...
GGGAGGACACACCATGGCACCTCAGCGATTCCACGAGCAGTTCGACCACATCCAGCGCGCGATGCCCGGCACCGCTCTGGCCATGGGGCCGGACGACGCCGCGGAGTTCCTCTACGAGAAGGGCGTGGTCCTCGCCCGCGACGGTGAGGAGGCCCGGCTGGTCGAGGACACCGTGCGCGGCCACTTCACCGACACCCAGGGCCTGGTCCCGGACCATGTGCGCCGGGCCGGCCCGGAGACCAACCGCACCGGCATCACCCGGATCCGGGTCGGCGACCCCGCCCTCGGCGAGGACGTCGTCCCGCACGCCCTGGGCGCCCTGCGGGAGGCCGAGGGCCGCCAGGGCCGCCGCCTGGTCAGCCGCAACCACGTCGTGCACATCGCGGTCAACGCCTGCCCCGGCGACGAGCCGGTCCCCGCGCCGCGCAGCGAGCCGCCCAACCCGGCCCCGGTGGACGCCCCGTACGACCCCAACACCGCCGTCGGCGTCCTCGTCATCGACACCGGCCTGGTGCACGACCACGGCTCCTACCCGCTGCTCGCCCACACCACCGGCGACACGCAGATCAGCGAGACCGGCCCCGACGGTGTGCTGCGGCAGTACGTCGGACACGGCACGTTCATCGCCGGAATCGTCGCCGCCGTCGCCCCCAACACCGACGTCACCGTGCGCGGCACGCTCGCCGACGCGGGCGCCGTCCTGGAGTCCGAGTTCGGCGCCAGACTCTTCGAGGCCGTCGACCAGGGAGGCTGGCCCGACATCATCAGCCTCTCGGCCGGCACGTCCAACGGCCGCACCGACGGACTGCTCGGCCTCGACGCGTTCATGCGGGAACTGCGCGAGCAGGGAACCCTGTTGGTCGCCGCCGCAGGCAACAACGCCAGCGACAACCCGTTCTGGCCGGCCGCCTACGCCGCCCTGCCCGAGTACGAGGACTGCGTGCTGTCGGTCGGCGCGCTGCGCGGGGACGGCGAGTCCGGCGCCTGCTTCAGCAACCACGGCCCCTGGGTGCGGGTCTACGCCCCCGGCGAGCGGCTCACCAGCGCCCTCACCGGCTTCCGCACACCCGTGCCGTACGTCTACCAGCACTCCACCTACGACGCCTGCCGGTACGGCTTCGAATACGTCTGCACCTGCCAGTACCCGCGGCACACGGGCGTGCTGAGCGAGGCGCGGGAGAGCACCGCCGGCAAACCCGACCAGGTGATGTTCGACGGCCTCGCGCAGTGGAGCGGCACGTCCTTCGCCACCCCGGTCGTCGCCGGGCTCGTCGCCGCCCACATGACGGCGCACAAGGAGCGCGAACCGCGCGCGGCCCGGGCCCAACTGCTCCGCTCGGTGACCGAGTCCACCGAGGTGCGCGGGGCGCACGTGCCGGTGCTCCGGCCGTCCACCTGGCGCCCGACCCCCGTCGCGATCCCGGTCCGGCCGGTATGAGGGCCGGAACGCTCCACTCCACGGCGTACGATGACGTGCCGTACACGAGGGGTGGAGTTGTGGACCGAACAGAGGTCGGCGCGCTGGTCCGGTCCGCGGTCGACGGCGACGCGGCGGCCTGGAAGGCGCTGGTGGAGGGACTGAGTCCGCTGGTGTGGTCGGTGGTGCGCGCACACCGGCTCTCCGACGCCGACGCGCACGAGGTCTACCAGACCGTGTGGTTCCGCTTCGCCCAGCACCTCCACCGCCTCCGCGAACCGGACAAGGCGGGCTCCTGGCTGGCCAGTACGGCCCGGAACGAGTGCCTGAAGGTGCTCAAGGGGCTGACCCGGCTGACGTTCACGGACGATCCGCAGGTGCTGGACCGGGCCAGTGAGGAACGGACACCGGAGCAGTCGCTGATCGACTCCGAGGAGGAGGCCGCGCAGGCCGAGCGGATCCGCCGGCTGTGGCAGGAGTTCGAGGCGCTCGGCGAGCGGTGCCGGCAGTTGCTGCGGGTGCTGATGGCCTCGCCGCCGCCGAGCTATCTGGAGGTCTCGGCCGCGCTCGGCATCGCGGTCGGCAGTATCGGCCCGCTGCGCCAGCGCTGTCTGCGCCGGCTGCGGGCCCGGATGGACGCACGGGAGGCGGCATGAGCGGCACACACGACGACGAAGCCCTCCCCGAAGAGGGATGCGACGACGCCGGGTTCGACGGGGACCTGCTGGAGGAGGAACTGCGCCAGGCGGCCGCCGTGCTGGACCCGGTCCCGGCCGAACTGCGCCAACTCGCGCTGGGCGCCTACGCGCTGCACGACCTGGACGCCGACATCGCCGAGCTGACCTTCGACTCGCTGGTGGACGCGCTGCCCGTCAGGGGAGTGCCGGACGCGCCACGGATGCTGACCTTCCGCGCGGGCGGCCTGACCGTCGACATCGAGGTCACCGGGGAGGGCCTGATCGGCCAGGTGCTGCCCCCGGGCCCGGCCCGCGTCGAGGTCCTGGGCGGCCCCCGGGCGGCCCGCCCCGTCACGGTCGACACCCTCGGCCGCTTCACCAGCGACACCCCACCCACCGGCCCGTTCGCACTGCGGCTCCGCGCCGGCGGCCAGGTTGTCGTCACGGAGTGGCTGCGGGCGTAGGGACGCGTCCGGCCCGCCCCGCTCCGGGTCACCAGGTGACGGGCAGGGTGCGTGGTCCGCGGATCATCGTCTTGTGCCGCCATTGGACCTGGTCCGGTGGGACGGCGAGGCGCAGGGCGGGAAGTCGGTCCAGGAGTGTGTCGACGAGCAGTTCGGTCTGCAGCCGGGCGAGGACGGCGCCGGTGCAGTAGTGCGGGCCGTTGCCGAAGGCCAGGTGCGGGTTGGGGCGCCGGTCCGGGTCGATGCGGTCGGGGTCGGGGAAGACGGCCGGATCGCGGTTGGCGGCGAGGTAGGAGACGTAGACCGGTTCGCCCGCCGCGATCCGGTGACCGCCGACCTCGACGTCCTCCAGGGCGATCCGGGCGAGCCCGACCGTGCTGCGGTGCGGGATGTGACGCAGGAGTTCGTCGAGCACCGGGCCGCGCGCCTCGGGGCGGGTGCGTACGCGCTCCATCAGCTCCGGCCGGGTCAGCATCAGGAAGAGCATCTGGCCGCAGTTGTGGGTGACCGCCTCGCCGCCGATCTGCAGCGGTCCGGCGAGGCCGACGGCCTCCTCCTCGCTGATCTCGCCCCGGGACACGGCGGCCCCGAGGAGTGAGTAGACGTCCTCGTCCGTGCTGTACGCGCGGGACCGGACGGCCGTGGTGATCCAGCCGTACAGGCCGGTCTTCGCGGCCTGGGCGGCCTCGGCGCCGCCGGAGGTGGAGATGATCTGCCGCGTCCAGGTGTGCACCTGCTCCCGGTCGGCGGGCGGCACGCCCATCACCTCGCTGACGACCGTGATCGGGAACGGCTCCAGCACCCGCTCGACCAGGTCCGCGGGCGGCCCCTCCCGTACGACGCCGTCCATCAGCTCGTCCAGGATCCGCTGCGCGCGGGGCCGCAGCCGCTTCATGGCGCTCACCGTGAAGGCGCCGGCGACCGGCCTGCGCAGCCGGTTGTGCTCGGGCTGGTCGGCCCAGGCCAGCGAGCCCGGGCGGGGCGCGAAGTTCGGGGCCAGCCGGGTCACCTGACGGTGGGTCACCTCGGCGCGGCCGAAGCGCGGATCGTTCGTGACCAGCTTCACGTCCTCGTAGCGGGTGGCGAGCCACGCCCACCCCTCGCCGAACGGCAGCCGGATCCGGGTCAGCGGGCCCTCGCGCATCAGGCCGGCGAGGACCGGGTCGAAGTCCGTCCCGTCCAGGTCGAGCGGCAGCCAGTCCCGCACGGGCGGCGGCCAGTCCCGCTCGGGCGGTGCGGCCCGGCCGGTGAGCGTGATCTCCTCCGTCATGCCCACCACCTTCGTACGCGCCCCGCCCGCTGTCCTGCGGGAGTGCTCCAGCCGGAGGGCCCGGGGCTCCGAGCCGGAGGCGGCCCCGCCGCTACACGGCGTCCACGAGCGCGGCCAGAGCTCCGGCGAGGTCCTCCAGACCAGGGCCGGCGGGGCCGCCGGGCTCGGTCATGTAGGTGTCCCGGCGGATCTCCACCATCAGCGCGCTCACCCGCGCCTCGCGGCCGTAGTACTCCAGCGGCACGTAGGTCCCGCTGAACGGGCTGTCCAGCCCTGTCTCCCCGCACTCGGCGAACGCCTCCAGGGCCGCCTCGCGCAGCCGGGACGGCGTGTGGAAGGCGTCCGTGCCCAGGCACACGGGCGGCCGCGGGCCGGCGCCGTGCAGCTCGTACGGCAGGGCCTCGCGCGGATAGGAGTGCACGTCGATCACGATCGCGCGCCCGGTCGCGGCGAGCCGCCCGGCCACCGCCTCGGTCATCGCGCGCGCGTACGGCCGGAAGTACCGCTCGACCAGCGGCTCGGGATCGGTGTCCGCGGCCCGCAGCGCACCGCGGTGCGTGGTCCCGGTGTACACGGCTCCCATGCCCACGGCCAGCATCTCCTCCCGCTCGTCCGGGAACCGCTCCGGGTCCACGACCAGCCGGGACAGCCGGTTGACGAACCGCCAGGGGGCTGTCCCGGCGAGGGCCGCCGCCCGCTCCGCGATCCGCGCGGTGTGCGCGTCGGTGATGTGGTCCAGTTCCCGCTCGAGCGCCGCGTCGTCCAGCACGATCCCCTCGCGGACGTCACCCGGTATCGCCCGCGACGAGTGCGGCACGTGCAGCAGCACGGGCGACTCGGCGGCACCGGGCAGGAGTTCGAACGAGGGGGCGTGCGGGGGCACGGGCTGCTCCAAGGGCGTCGGTCGGACGGTGCACGATCAAGGTGCCACACGGCACTGACAACGCCACGGCCGTCACCGCCCTCCGTACCGCCGGCGGGCCGGGACGGCCACGCGGCGCACCGGCCCCCGGTATGCCTCCGCCCCGGCCGGGGGCACCGACCGGGGCGGAGGATCACTCACGGCGGCGGCTGACCCGCCGCGTACCTCAGCTCAGGGACGCGAGGACCGAGTTCCAGGTGGCCGACGGGCGCATGACCGCGTCCGCCTTGGCCTTCTCCGGCTGGAAGTAGCCGCCGATGTCGGCCGGGCTGCCCTGCACGGCGATCAGCTCCTCGACGATCTTCTGCTCGTCGGCCGCGAGGGTCTCGGCGAACGGGGCGAACGCCTTCGCCAGGTCGGCGTCGTCGGTCTGGCCGGCCAGCTCCTGCGCCCAGTACAGGGACAGGTAGAAGTGGCTGCCGCGGTTGTCGATGCCGCCGAGGCGACGGGTCGGGGACTTGTCCTCGTTGAGGAAGGTCGCCGTGGCGCGGTCCAGCGTGTCGGCGAGGACCTTGGCGCGGGTGTTGCCGGTGACCGCCGCGTACTGCTCGAGGGACGGCACCAGGGCGAAGAACTCGCCGAGGGAGTCCCAGCGCAGGTAGTCCTCCTTGACGAGCTGCTGCACGTGCTTCGGCGCGGAGCCGCCGGCACCGGTCTCGAACAGACCGCCGCCCGCCATCAGCGGGACGACCGACAGCATCTTGGCGCTGGTGCCCAGCTCCAGGATCGGGAACAGGTCGGTCAGGTAGTCACGGAGCACGTTGCCGGTGACCGAGATGGTGTCCTCGCCGCGGCGGATGCGCTCCACCGACAGCTTGGTGGCCTCGACCGGAGACAGGACCCGGATGTCCAGGCCCTCGGTGTCGTGCTCCGCCAGGTACTGCTCGACCTTGGCGATCAGGTTGGCGTCGTGGGCGCGGGTGGCGTCCAGCCAGAAGACGGCCGGGTCGCCGGTGGCGCGGGCGCGGGTGACGGCCAGCTTCACCCAGTCCCTGATCGGCGCGTCCTTGGTCTGGCAGGCGCGGAAGATGTCGCCGGCGGAGACGGTCTGCTCGATCACGACGTTGCCGGCCTGGTCGACCAGGCGGACGGTGCCGGTGACCGGGATCTCGAAGGTCTTGTCGTGGCTGCCGTACTCCTCGGCCTTCTGCGCCATCAGACCGACGTTCGGGACCGAGCCCATGGTCGACGGGTCGTAGGCGCCGTTGGCGCGGCAGTCCTCGATCACGGCCTGGTAGACGCCGGCGTAGGAGGAGTCCGGCAGCACCGCGAGGGTGTCGGCCTCCTGGCCGTCCGGGCCCCACATGTGACCGGAGGTGCGGATCATGGCCGGCATCGAGGCGTCGACGATGACGTCGGACGGCACGTGCAGGTTGGTGATGCCCTTGTCGGAGTCGACCATGGCCAGCGTCGGGCCCTCGGCCAGCTCGGCGTCGAAGGAGGCCTTGATCTCGGCGCCCTCGGGCAGCGACTCGATGCCCTTGAGGATGCCGCCCAGGCCGTCGTTCGGGGTCAGGCCGGCGGCGGCGAACGTCTCGCCGTACTTCGCGAACGTCTTCGGGAAGAAGGCGCGCACCACGTGGCCGAAGACGATCGGGTCGGAGACCTTCATCATCGTGGCCTTCAGGTGCACGGAGAACAGGACGCCCTCCTCCTTGGCGCGGGCGACCTGCGCGGTCAGGAACTCGCGCAGCGCGCCGACGCGCATCACGGAGGCGTCGACGACCTCGCCCTCGAGGACGGGTACCGACTCGCGCAGGACGGTGGTCGAGCCGTCGTCGCCCTTGAGCTCGATGCGCAGCGCACCGGCCTCGGAGATCACCACGGACTTCTCCGTGGAGCGGAAGTCGTCCACGCCCATCGTCGCCACGTTCGTCTTGGAGTCGGAGCTCCAGGCGCCCATGCGGTGCGGGTGGGTCTTGGCGTAGTTCTTCACGGAGGCGGGGGCGCGGCGGTCGGAGTTGCCCTCGCGCAGGACCGGGTTCACGGCCGAGCCCTTGATCTTGTCGTACCGGGCGCGGATCTCCCGCTCCTCGTCGGACTTGGGGTCGTCCGGGTAGTCCGGCAGCGCGTAGCCCTTGCCCTGCAGCTCGGCGACGGCGGCCTTGAGCTGCGGGATGGACGCCGAGATGTTCGGCAGCTTGATGATGTTGGCGGCGGGCGTCTTGGCCAGCTCGCCCAGCTCGCTCAGCGCGTCGGGGATGCGCTGGTCCTCGTTCAGGTACTCCGGGAAGACGGCGATGATGCGCCCGGCCAGCGAGATGTCGCGGGTCTCCACGGGCACGCCGGCCTGCGAGGCGTACGCCTTGATCACCGGCAGGAACGAGTGCGTCGCGAGGGCCGGGGCCTCGTCTGTGTAGGTGTAGATGATGGTCGAGTCAGTCACCGGGTGCTCCGCTCCACGTCTGCAACATTGCTCGACATCAAGATATCTCGTGATCGGGTCCGGCTCGACAGGGGTCCCGGCCGGAAATTCGTGCCGCCCCGGCGCAACCGATCCCGCCTTCATGTGGTCATGACAAACGATCACCACTGACCACGCGTGATCGCCCACGACCGGCGGCCGGAACCGACCACCCGGCCGCCCGACCGAAAGCGGACCATGAGATATCGCACCAGAGTGACGGCCCCGGCGGCCGCCCTGATCGGCACGGCCGCGGCACTGACGACGGGCTCCCCGGCCCAGGCGCGCACCTCCGGCCCCGGCGCGAAGGCGCACAAGGCGGCCCGCACGGCGGCCGTCCTCGGCCCCGAGACCCTCGGCGACCCCGTCTTCCCCACCCTCGGCAACAAGGGCTACCGCGCCACGTCCTACCACCTGGACCTGGCCTACGACGCCACGGCCAGGAAGGTAGACGCGACGGCCACGCTGAAGATACGCGTCGACCGCCCGCTCAGCCGCTTCTCGCTCGACGCCCTCGGCCTCGACATACGCACCGTGTGCGTCGACGGCGCCACCGCCACTTTCACCCAGGTGGACGAGAAACTGCGGATCACGCCCGCCAAGGCCCTGCCGCCGGACGCGCCGGCCACCGTGACCGTCGCCTACTCCGCCGACCCGCGCCGCGCCCTCGCCCACACCGCCTGGGTGCCCACCCCCGACGGCTTCGCGACCTGCCCGCAGCCGAACTCCGCGCACACCGTCTTCCCGTGCAACGACCACCCCTCGGACAAGGCGGACTTCACCTTCCGCGTCACGGTCCCGAGCGGGCTGCGCGCGGTGGCGAACGGCCTGCTCACCGGTACCGAGACGCTGAGCGGCGACCGCACGGCGTACTCGTACCGCTCGGCCTCCCCGATGGCCACCGAACTCGTGCAGATCACCGTCGGCGACTACGTGATCAAGGACCGCCAGGGCCCGCACGGCCTGCCGCTGCGCGATGTCGTGCCCACCGCCCGCGCCACCGCCCTGGAACCGGCCCTCGCCCTCACCCCCGGCCTCGTCACCTGGCTGGAGGACCGGCTGGGCGCCTACCCGTTCGAGACGTACGGCCTGCTGCCGTGCAACTCCGACGACCCCGCGGCCTTCGACTTCACCGGCCTGGAGACGCAGACCCTCACCCTGTACAAGCCGAACTTCCTGCTCCAGCCGGAGAAGAGCATCGGCTCGCACATGATGCACGAGCTGGTCCACTCCTACTTCGGCAACCTGGTCAGCCCCGCCACCTGGGCCGACCTGTGGCTGAACGAGGGCCACGCCGACTACTACGGGCTGCTCTACCGCTACGAGCGCGGCTGGGCCGACTCCCTCGGCCTGACCACCATGGAAGCCCGGATGAAGGACACCTACGCGCGCGGCGACCAGTGGCGCCACGACTCCGGCCCGGTGGCCTCCCCGAACGCGGTCAACCTCTTCGACAGCCAGCGCTACCTGGGCGGCGTCCTCGTCCTGTACGCCTTCCGGCAGCTGGTCGGCGAGCAGGTGTTCAACGCCGTCGAGCGCACCTTCCTGGAGCGCTTCCGCGACTACTCGGCGACCACCGCCGACTACATCGACGTCGCCTCCGAGGTCTCCGGCCAGGACCAGTCCGGCTTCCTGCGTGACTGGCTCTACGGCACCAAGACCCCGCGCATGCCCGGCCACCCCGACTGGACGGTGAACCCGGTCGCCTCCTCCTTCGCGGCCCCGCACAGCAAGCGCGGCGGCCACTGGCACGAGAACTCGGCCACGCTCTGATCAGCCGTGGCGGGCGGCGTCCGGCCCGGCGCCGCCCGCCACCTCGCGCTCGATCCACCGGCAGATCACGTCCACCACGTACACGTGCTCGGCGCGGCTCAGCTCCCGTCCCCGGGGAATGCCGTGCCAGCGCTGCAGACAGCTCCGGCAGCAGGTCGCGGTGGCGTGCTGGGCGACGAACACCGGATGCCCCCGGTACGGCGTCTGCCTGCCGTCCTTGTACGGCCGCGCCGGGGCGAGCCGCTCGGCGATCAGGTCGTAGGCGTGCCAGCGGATGGTCGCCGGCCCCTTCTGCCCGGCGACGGCCAGCTCCCGCCCGCGCAGATGGAACTTCGCCCGGAACGGCTGGCGCGCGATCGCGTCGAGCCGTTCGTCGAGGGAGCGGGCGGCCGGGTCCGGCGGCGGAGAGGTCATGGCCCTTCGAGGGTATGCCGACCGCCGCCCTCGGGTCCTACTCGGCCACCGCCGGCGCCGGCTCCTCCGCGCCGCGCTGCTGTGGTATCACCACCGCGCCCTGCTGCAGGGCCACCGTCCTGGTCGGGGAGGGGATGTGGATGCCCTCCTCCCGGTAGCGGCGGTGCAGGCTCTTGATGAACTCGTGCTTGATGCGGTACTGGTCGCTGAACTCGCCCACGCCGAGGATCACCGTGAAGCCGATGCGCGAGTCGCCGAAGGTGTGGAAGCGGATCGCGGGCTCGTGGTCCGCAACGGCGCCCGTGACCCCGGTCATCGTCTCGGCGATGACCTCGTGGGTGACGCGCTCGACGTGGTCCAGGTCGCTGTCATAGCTGACGCCCACCTGCACCAGAATCGTCAACTGCTGCTCGGGGCGCGTGTAGTTGGTCATGTTGGTTCTCGCGAGCTGGCCGTTGGGGATGACCACCAGGTTGTTGGAGAGCTGACGGACCGTCGTCTGGCGCCAGTTGATGTCCACCACATAGCCCTCCTCGCCGCTGCTGAGCCGGATGTAGTCGCCCGGCTGCACGGTCCTGGAGGCGAGGATGTGGATGCCCGCGAAGAGGTTGGCGAGGGTGTCCTGCAGGGCCAGCGCGACGGCCAGACCGCCGACACCCAGGGCGGTGAGCAGGGGCGCGATGGACACGCCGAGCGTCTGCAGCACCACCAGGAAGCCGATCGCCAGCACCAGCACCCGGGTGATGTTCACGAAGATGGTGGCCGAACCGGCCACGCCCGAGCGGGACTGGGTCACCGACTGGACCAGGCCCGCGATCACCCGGGCCGCGGACACGGTCACCACGAGGATCAGCCACACCTCGAGGAACTGGTCGGTGTGGTGCTGGACGGTCCGGGTCAGCGGCAGCACCGCGGCGGCCGCCGCCGCACCGCCCGCGATCGCCGCCCACGGGACGACGGAGCGCAGCGCGCCCACGATGACGTCGTCACCGCTCCAGCGGGTCCGCTCGGCGTGCTTCCCCAGCCAGCGCAGCACCGTGCGGGACAGGAAGGCCAGCAGCAGGCCCGCGGTCACGGCGATGCCGGCGAGCACCAGGTCGTGCAGGGTCAGCGCACGGTTCACCGGTCACCTCCGGGGTGGGAAAGGGCGTTGTGGAGCCTGGAGTGAAGTCTCGTCACGTTGTCACCTGCTCGATGTCCGTACATGTGCGATCGCGCCGGCCACCGACGTCGTCGGCGGGCGGCGCGATCGCTCATCCTGCCGTATCCGGCAGCCCGGTTCGCACCGGGACGGCGCGGATCAGACGATGCCCTCCGCGAGTTCGGCCTGGTCGCGGTCGTCACCGTAGGCCGCGGTGGTGGGCGTGCCGTACGAACGGCGGGCGACGTACCACCAGATGCTGGCCAGCACCAGCACGACCACGAGGGCCACGGCCGCGTAGTTCATCGTGTCGCCGGTGACCGGCGAGGACTGCGGCAGACAGAACAGGACCGTCACACAGGCCACCCAGACCACCGCGATCCAGCCGACCGGCCTGCTCCACCGGCCCAGGTTCCACGGACCCGGCCGGAACCGGTCGCCGGCGCGCAGCCGCAGCAGGACGGGGATGGCGTAGGCGGGGGTGATGCCGATGACGTTGATGGCGGTGACCGCGCCGTACGCCGTCGCCGAGTACAGGGACGGCAGAGCGAGCACACCGGCGACGATCACCGACAGCCAGACCGCCGCGACCGGCGTCTGGGTACGGCTGCTGACCTTGCGCCACAGATGCGAGCCCGGCAGGGCGCCGTCCCGGCTGAACGCGAACACCATCCGGCTGGCCGCGGCCACCTCGGCGTTCCCGCAGAACAACTGGGCGACGATCACGACGAGCAGCAGCACGCTCGCCCCGTCGGCGCCGAGGCCGTCGAGCAGGATCTGCGCGGGCGGCACCCCGGTGTCCGTGGCACGCGTGGCGTCGTAGTCCTGGATGGCGAAGGTCAGTCCGGCGAGGAGGACGAAGCCCGCGATCCACGACACCCAGATGGACCGCACGATGCCCTTCGCCGCGGATACCGAGGCGTTGGACGTCTCCTCGGACAGGTGCGCGGAGGCGTCGTAGCCGGAGAAGGTGTACTGGGCCAGCAGCAGGCCGATCGCCGCCACGTACAGCGGGCTCGACCACCCGGTGTCGTTCACGAACTTGGTGAACACGAAGGAGGGCGACTGGTGATGGTCGGGGACGATCGCCAGCGCGCCGACGATGAGCGCGACACCGGCCAGGTGCCACCACACGCTGACCGAGTTGAGCAGGCTGACCAGGCGGACGCCGAACAGGTTCAGCACGGCGTGCAGCAGCAGGATGCCGCAGAAGATCAGCATGGTCCTGCCGGGAGTCGGCTCGAAGCCCCACTGGAGGTTGGCGAAGGCACCGGTGAACAGGGCGGCCCCGTAGTCGATGCCGGCGATCGCGCCGAGCAGGCCCAGCAGGTTCAGCCAGCCCGTGTACCAGCCCCAGCGACGGCCGCCGAGCCGGTCCGCCATGTAGTACAGGGCGCCGGAGGTCGGGTAGGCGCTGGTGACCTCGGCGAGCGCCAGGCCGACGCAGAGCACGAACAGGCCGACGCCCGCCCAGCCCCACAGCATCACGGCCGGCCCGCCGGTGCCGAGGCCGAAGCCGTACAGGGTCATGCAGCCGGACAGGATCGAGATCACCGAGAAGCTGATCGCGAAGTTGCCGAAGCCGCCCATCCGGCGGGCCAGCACGGGACGGTAGCCGAGCTCGCGCAGCCGCTGCTCCTCGTCGTGCTGTGGCCGGGCGGGGGAGGGCGACGGTTCGGGGGCGGGGGACATGCGGAAACCTCCGGGAAGGGGGAAACGAGGGGGGAGCGTCAGGGGCGGGAGCCGAGATCCTCCTCGGCCGCGCGGCAGCGGTCCCTGGCCCGCAGGAACACCTCCACAGCGGGGCCGCGGTCCGGGGTGCGGTACATCCAGGGCGGCGGCGTGAAGTACGGCCCGATCGCGTCGAACACCCGGCCCGCGTCGGCGAACCGCTGGGCACCCCACAGCGCGTGGGCCAGGTGGTTGAGGTCCAGCAGGGAGCGTTCGGGCCGGGGCGCCTGCTCGAACCAGGAGTGCAGCGCCCGCGTCGCCTCACGGGTGGCGTCCTCCGCGACCCAGTGCAGGTCCAGCGCCGCGTCGTGTCCGTCGGCCCGCCGGTAGCGCTCGACCCGGACGTACAGCGGCAGCATGTGCAGGGCGGAGCCGGGGGGCGCCGGGACGGCGGCCCACCGGGCGTAGCGGGCGGCCTCGGCGAGCCGGTCGGAGGCGGCGGTGGCGTACAGGAACTGCAGCATGCGGTGGTGCGCCTCGCGGTTGTGCGGGTCGCGCTTGCCGGCCTCGGCCAGCAGTCCCCAGGGGCCCGGCGGCAGCAGGGGTTCCGGCGGCGGCGTCCGGTGCTCCGGCCAGCGCTGCTCCGGGTCGAGCTGTGCCAGCGCCAGCAGGCACACCCAGGGCACGGGGTCCTCCGGGGCGGCCTGGGCGGCGGACTGTGCGGCGTCCCAGGCCTCGATCCACAACTCGTGCGCCCGCAGGTGCCGTTCACGCCGCGCCCGCAGGGCCCGCTCCACGCCGACCCGGGCGTGCATCACCGCGGCCGGCACACTGTGCGGCTCCTCCGCGAGCCAGGCCCGCACCACGTCGGTGCCGGCCGCCGCGGCCGCGAGGATCTGGGTGCGCTGGGTCCACTGCCACCAGCTCGTGGTGTCCGCGAGCAGCGTGCGCATCGCCATCCAGCGGCCGGTGCGCAGATCCTGCAGGGCGCCGCGCAGGGCACCGTCGTGACCGGCGGGATCGTAGAAGGGGCGTGTTCCCTCTCTGGCCATCAGCCACCCGCCCCGGTCCGCGAGCGGACGGGCAGGGTGACGCGGTGCGCTGACAACAGCCCTCCTCGGGGCGGTGGTTGAGGGTCGTGTGCGGGGTCGGCGGTCACTATAGGGGTGTCGTATGCGACGTGCCATCGATGTCAACTCAACTTCCCGAACGCGTAGTTGATCACCGGCGGCCGCGCTTGACGCCGGACGCCGCCCGGCGGCAGGCTGTTCGCGCCGATCTTCGAAGGGCCGGACGAACGCGCGGGAGGTGCGATGACGGGGCCGGTGCTCGCCGTCGACCAGGGCACGTCCGGCACCAAGGCGCTGGTGGTCTGCCCCGAACGTGGCGTCCTGGGCTCCGGGTTCGCCGCCGTGCGGCCCCGCCATCTGCCCGGCGGACGGGTCGAGGTGGACCCCGACGCGCTGTACGCCTCCGTGCTCGACGCCGGCCGGGCCGCGCTCGCCGAGGCGGGCGAGGACGTCGTGGCGATGGGCCTGGCCAACCAGGGTGAGACCGTGCTCGCCTGGGACCCCGCGACCGGCCGCCCGCTGACCGACGCCCTCGTCTGGCAGGACCGGCGTGCCGAGCCCGTGTGCGCCGAACTAGTTGAGCACGCGGAGGAGTTGCGCCAGCTCACCGGGCTGCCCCTCGACCCGTACTTCGCGGCACCCAAGATGGCCTGGATCCGTCGCCACCTCACCCGCGAGGGCGTCGTCACCACCTCCGACGCCTGGCTGGTGCACCGGCTCACCGGCGCCCTCGTCACCGACGCGGCCACCGCGGGCCGCACCCAGCTCCTGGACCTGGACGGCACGCACTGGTCGGCGCGGGCGCTGGAGGTCTACGGACTGCTCGGCGAACGGCTCCCGGAGATCGCCGACAACGCCCAATCCGTCGGCACGACACGGGCGTTCGGGCCCGATATCCCCCTCACCGGCCTGATCGTCGACCAGCAGGCCGCGCTGCTCGCCCAGCGCATCACCGGGCCCGGCGGCGCCAAGTGCACCTACGGCACCGGCGCGTTCCTGCTCGCGCACACCGGCGGCACACCCCGGCGCGGCGACTCCGGCCTGGTGAGCTGCGTCGCCTGGCGGCTCGCCGGCGACACCGGTTACTGCCTCGACGGGCAGGTCTACACGGCCGCCTCCGCCGTGCGCTGGCTCACCGACCTCGGCGTCATCTCCTCGGCCGCCGACCTCGACCCGGTCGGCGGCGCCGTCCCCGACAGCGGCGGCGTCACCTTCGTACCCGCCCTCGCCGGGCTCGCCGCCCCCTGGTGGCGCGGCGACCTGCGCGGCTCCCTGACCGGGCTCGGCCTCGACACCGGCCCCGGGCACCTGGTGCGCGCCCTGTGCGAAGGCCTGGCGGCGCAGGTCACCGAGCTGGCCCGGGCGGCCGCCACCGACCTCGGCACGCCCCTGGACACGCTGCGCGTCGACGGCGGCCTGACCCGCTCCGCCCTGCTCATGCAGACCCAGGCCGACCTGCTGCAGCGTCCCGTCGAGGTCTCCGCCCTGCCCGACGCCACCGCGCTCGGCGCCGCCGCCCTGGCCCGGCTCGGCGCGGACCCCGCGCTGAGCCCGGCCGACGTCCTTCCCGACTGGAAGCCGGCCGCCGTGTACGAGCCCCGCATCCCGGCCGACCTGGCCGCCGAACGCCTGGCCGGCTTCCGCACCGCGGTCGCCGCGCTGCTCGGCTCATGACGGTCACCGCCGAGGGGCCGCTGCCCGGGGAGCCGTACGACGTCGCGGTCGTCGGCGCCGGAGTCGTCGGCTGCGCCATCGCCCGCGAACTCGCCCGCCACCCCGGGCTGCGCGTCGCCCTGGTCGAGGCCCAGGACGACGTCGGCCAGGGCACCTCCAAGGCCAACACCGCCATCCTGCACACCGGTTTCGACGCCACCCCGGGCTCCCTGGAGGCCACGCTGGTCCGCGAGGGCTCCCGGCGGCTGGCCGCCTACGCCGCCGAGTCCGGCATCCCCGTCGAACGGACCGGGGCACTCCTTGTCGCCTGGGACGAGGACCAGTTGGCCACCCTGCCCCGGCTCGCCGAGAAGGCCGGGCGCAACGGCTGCCCGGACACCCGCCTTCTCGGCGCCGACGAGCTCTACGCCCGCGAACCG
>Ga0308176_10001364_pt1 | contig 15313 bp, 16 predicted proteins | sample PhyCR2_3_FD_203890 | JGI IMG/M metagenome (GOLD analysis project Ga0308176, IMG submission 203890) | Soil microbial communities from UC Gill Tract Community Farm, Albany, California, United States - DLSLS.C.R2 | ecosystem: Environmental > Terrestrial > Soil > Agricultural land | place: USA...
GGTGTCCCGATGCGGCCAGCCCAGGTGCTGGCAGATGCCCTTCTTCCACTCCACGCTGCGGGGCACCTGCGGCCACCGCTCCAGGCCGACCCGCTCGGGCTTGACCGCCTGCCAGATGTCGATGAAGGGGTGGCCGACGATCAGCACATGCCGACCGACCGGGCTCTTGGCGACCGCCTGGGCGATCCGGCTCTCCTTGGAGCCGGGCACGAGGTGGTCGACCAGCACGCCGGCCCGGCGCTCCGGGCCAGGGCGGAAGTCCTGGAGCTGGGCGGACAGGTCGTCGACGCCTTCGAGGTACTCCACCACCACGCCCTCGACGCGCAGGTCGTCGCCCCACACCTTCTCCACCAGCTCGGCGTCGTGGCGGCCCTCCACGAAGATCCGGCTGGCCCGGGCCACGCGGGCCTTGGTCCCCGGCACCGCCACCGAGCCGGACGCGGTGCGCGTCTTGGCGGCGGGGCCCTTGCGGGAGGCGGGCTTGAGGATCACCGGCACGCCCTCGAGCAGGAAGCCGGGGCCGAGCGGGAAGGTACGGCGCTTGCCGCGCCGGTCCTCGAGGGTGACCGTCATCAGGTCCCGCTCGACCGTCACGATCTCCCCGCACCAGTCGGTGGTCACCTCCTCCACGACCAGGCCGCGGTCGGCCTCGATCTCCACCGCGCGGCCGCGTTTGGGCGCGCGCCAGTCGGTGTTGAGCACGTCGGATCCGTAGCGGTCGAAGGAGCCGTGGGAGGACACGTTGAGGGAGCCGTTCGGAGAGCTGTCGGGGGAGCCGTTCGGAGAGCTGTCGGGGGAGCCGTTGCGGGAGCCGTTGGGGGAGCCGTTGGGGGAGCCGTTGCGGGACACAGCCCCTCACCGTAGGCGCCGGCTCGCCGGATCCCGCGCTGCCGCGCCGGGTCGCTCCCGGGCGGGTTCGGGTCGTGGTCTCCGGGCGGGTCCGGCCCCCGTCGTACCGATATCGGTACGGCTACCGCGACGTATGGGTCGCGTTATCGACACGATATCGGTACGGCTACCGCGACGTATGGGTCGCGTTTCCGACACGACATCGGTATGGACCGGCCCGGGAAAGTCGTTGCCCGCCGAACAGTCGCGATATATCGTCAGACTGTCGCGAACAGTCGCGAGAAGTGCTGGGAGTCCGCACGTTCTCGCGCCAACACAGGGAGGGCAGCAGACATGAGTCGCAGTCCATGGGACAGCCCGTGGGACCAGCCGCGCAGCTGGCACGGGCACCGGAGCGGGACGTCCTGGGCCGGAGGCACGTCGTGGGCCGGCGGTCCACCGCCGTGGGTGCAGGGCCTGCTCGGCCTGGCCGGCGCGGCGAAGACCGGTGGGCCGAAGGTACGCCGCGGCGACGTGCGCGCGGCCATCCTGGACGTGCTCGCCGTCGAGCCGATGAACGGCTACCAGATCATCCAGCAGATCGCCGAGCGCAGCCGCGGGGCGTGGAAGCCGAGCCCGGGCTCGGTGTACCCGACCGTCCAGCAGCTCGAGGACGAGGGCCTGGTCGAGGGCCACGACGCCGACGGCAGGCGGCTGCTCCAGCTGACCGAGGCGGGTCGCCGCTACGTCGAGGAGCACCCCGACGAGCTGGCCGCCACCTGGCGCCCCTTCGACGACAGCAGCGAGGCTGAGCCTGAGACGCACGACCTCAAGCCGGTGATCGGTCAGGTGATGTCCGCGGTCTGGCAGGTCGTGGTCTCCGGCACCGCCCAGCAGCGGGCGGAGGCCGCCGAGATCCTCGCCGAGACCCGGCGCAAGCTGTACGGACTGCTCGCGGACGGAGACCCCGAATGAACAACCGAACCAGCAGCGAGCGCTGGCGCGACTGGGCCGGCGACTGGACCGGCAGCTGGGCCGGCGTCCGACCGCCGTCCGGGCTGCGCATCGGTGACGCCGAGCGGGAGGCCGCGGTCGCGGCACTCGGCGAGCACTACGCGGCCGGTCGGCTCACCAAGGAGGAGTACGACGAGCGGAGCGCGATCGCCTGGTCCGCCCGGACCGGGTCCGACCTGGCCCCGCTGTTCAACGACCTGCCGCGCGCGACGGCACGCCCGCCCGCGCCGAAGCCGCCGCAGCGCCGGCCGGACCGGCGCGTGCACATACCGTTCCTGCCGGTGCTGCTCGTCGTGATCGGGCTGGCGATCCTCACCCACTCGCCCTGGCTGGTGCTGCTCGTCGTCGGCGTGATGTGGTGGGCCGGGATGTTCCGGTGGGGCCGCCGCCACGGCTGCAACGGTCGGACGGGCGGCAGCTAGCGGTTGGCTGGGTCAGGCCATCGGCAGTGAGCGCGCCGAGGCCGGCAGCTGCTCGTAGCCGCGGCGGACCGCGTTCTCCAGCGCCTCGGCCGGGTAGGGCCACTGGCCCGCGGCCAGTGCCTCGGCGACCGGCACGCCCTGCCCGGCGAGATCGGCGACGGTCTGGGCGACTTGCGCGATGCTGGCCCGCTGCTCCTGCACGTAGTCCCGGTCCACCGGCACTCCGTGCCCGGGCGCGACGACGGTGTTGTCGGTGAGCATCCCGACCAGCAGGTCCAGGGTGCCCGGCCAGTCCAGCGGGTAGCAGTCGTCTCCGAACCCGGGCGCCGCCCCGCCGTCGGTGAACTCCTCCACGAGGTCCCCGGCGAACACCACGTCGGCATCCGGGACGCGGATCACCGCGTCGCCCGCGGTGTGCCCGCGGCCGAGGTGGGCGAGCTCGACGTAGCGGTCACCGAGGTCCACCACCCCTGCCGAGGAGAAGGTGTGCTCCGGCACCACGATCCGTGCCTCCGCGATGTCGCGGACCCGCGGGTCCTCCCCGGACTCGGCGTCCCGTCGGGCCTGCTCCTGCAGGTCTGCCGCCTGGTCGGGGAGTACGGCGGCCGCCTGCTCGTGCGCGATCAGCTTCACTGCGTCGTACTCCTCGGCGAAGACCGCGTTGCCGAAGCAGTGGTCGAAGTGCGCGTGGGTGTTCACCACGCGGACCACCTCGCCGAGCCCGAGCCGGCGTACGTCCTCGAGCACCCGGCGTGCCTCCACCTCGGAGGCGTGGGTGTCCACCACTAGCAGGCCGCGCTCGCCGGCGACCACGCCCACGTTGACGTTCACGAACTCGTAGCGGGCCACGAAGCACCGGTCGGCGACCTCCACGAAGCCCTGGCCGTGCGCGATGCGGTGCGTGCGAGCGGTCTCGTGGGTCGTCATGGCCCAACCCTAGGCGGGCAGCACGCGCCCGCCGTGCGCCGGTGCGTGTTTCCGCGTCTGCGGGCCCGGCTTGTAGCATTGGCACTCGAAACGGGTGAGTGCCAGGGCGAGAGGAGGGCTGCGCGATGGTCGAGGACCGCAGGCTGGCCGTCCTCCGGGCGATCGTGGAGGACTACGTGTCCACCCAGGAGCCCGTCGGCTCCAAGGCACTCGTCGAGCGGCACCGGCTCGGGGTGTCCCCGGCCACGGTCCGCAACGACATGGCGGCGCTGGAGGACGAGGGGTTCATCACCCAGCCGCACACCAGCGCCGGACGGATCCCGACCGACAAGGGCTACCGGCTGTTCGTGGACAAGCTCAGCCAGGTCAAGCCGCTGACGGTGGCCGAGCGGCGGGCGATCACCACGCTGCTCGAGGGTGCGATCGACCTCGACGACGTGGTCGCCCGCAGCGTGCGGCTGCTGGCGCAGATGACCCGCCAGGTCGCGATCGTGCAGTACCCGACCCTGTCCCGTTCCACGGTCCGCCACATCGAGCTGGTGGCGCTCGGCGAGACGCGCGTGCTGCTGGTGCTGATCCTGTCCACCGGCCGGGTCGAGCAGCGGGTGGTCGAGCTGCCCAGCCGGATGGACGAGGAGGCCGCGGCCGACATCCGCTCCCGGGTCAACCGGGCGGTGGCCGGCAGCCGGCTGTCCGAGGCGTCGGGCAAGCTGGCCGAGCTCACCGAGGAGGTCGGCGAGGACTCGCGAGGCATGGTCGCGGTGATCGTGGCCGCGCTCATCGAGGCGATGTCCGACCACCGCTCCGACGAGCGGGTGCTTGTCGGCGGCACGGCGAACCTGGCGCGGTTCGGGGACAGCTTCGAGGTCTCGATCAAGCCCATGCTCGAGGCGCTCGAGGAGCACGTCGTACTTTTGAAGCTGCTCGGCGAGGCCACCTCGCCGTCCCTGGTGACGGTGCGGATCGGCCACGAGGTCCCCTATGAGGAGCTGTCCTCGACGTCGGTGGTGGCCACGGGGTACGGGCCCGGTGACGAGGCGCTGGCCACCCTCGGCATCGTCGGGCCGACGCGGATGGACTACCCAGGGACGATGGCGGCGGTGCGCGCGGTGGCGCGCTACGTCTCCAAGATCCTCGACGAAGGATGAGCGAGGCTGTGAGCCAAGACCTGTACGAGACCCTCGGTGTGTCCCGCGACGCGGGCGCCGACGAGATCAAGAAGGCCTACCGCCGGCTCGCGCGTGAGCTGCACCCGGACGTGAACCCGGACCCGGAGACCCAGGAGCGGTTCAAGGACGTCACCCGCGCCTACGAGGTGCTCTCCGACCCCGAGAAGCGTCGGATGTACGACCTGGGCGGCGACCCGTTCTCCGGCGCCGCGTCCGCCGGCGGCTTCGGGCAGGGCGCCGGCTTCTCGTTCACCGACATCATGGACGCGTTCTTCGGCGGGGCGGGCGCCGGCACGGCCGGTGCCGGGCGGGGTCCGCGGTCGCGGGTACGACGCGGGCAGGACGCGCTGGTGCGCCTGGACGTGGACCTGGCCGAGGCCGCCTTCGGCACCACCCGGGAGCTCAAGGTGGACACCGCCGTGCGCTGCCCGGTCTGCCAGGGCGAGGGCGCGGCCCCCGGCACCGAGCCGGTCACCTGCGACACCTGCCAGGGGCGCGGCGAGGTGTTCCACGTGCAGCGGTCCTTCCTCGGCGAGATCCGCACGATGCGCCCCTGCGCCGCCTGCCGCGGCTACGGCACGATCATCCCGGACCCGTGCCGGGAGTGCTCCGGCGACGGCCGGGTCCGCTCGCGGCGCACCCTGACCGTGAAGATCCCGGCCGGCGTGGACACCGGCACCCGGGTCCAGCTCGCCGAGCAGGGCGAGGTCGGGCCGGGTGGCGGCCCGGCCGGTGACCTGTACGTCGAGATCCACGTCGCCCCGCATCCGGTGTTCACCCGCAGGGGCAGCGACCTCATCTGCGCGGTCACCATCCCGATGACCGCCGCGGCGCTCGGCACCACGATCGAGCTGCCGACCCTGGAGGCCGACCTGGTCGAGGACGAGGCCGACTCCGAGGTGGAGACCACCGTCCCGCTCGACATCCGGCCCGGCACCCAGTCCGGTGCGGAGATGGTGCTGCACGGCCGGGGCGTGCCCGCGCTGCGCGGCACCGGCCGAGGCGACCTGGTGGTCACCGTCGCCGTGGAGACCCCGGCCCGGCTCGACGAGCGGCAGGAAGAGCTGCTGCGCGAGCTGGCCGCGCTGCGCAACGAGGAGTCCCCGGACGGCCAGCTCGGCAGTGCCGAGCACCGGTCGATGTTCGACCGGCTCCGTGACGCCTTCGGACCGCGCTGAGCGTGTCGCTCCCGTTCTTCCTCGCCACGCTGCGGCCCGGTCTTGCCGCCGGTGAGGAGGTCACGCTCTCCGGCGAGGAGGCCCACCACGCTCTGGTCCGCCGGACCCGGGTCGGCGAGCGGGTCGTGCTGACCGACGGAGCCGGCACGGTTGCCGAGTGCACGGTCCTGGCTGCCGACCGCAAGGCGTTGCGGGCCGCAGTCGAGTCCGTGGACCGCCGGCCGCCCGAGTCTCCGCGGCTGGTGGTGGTCCAGGCGATCCCCAAGGGGGAGCGCGGCGAGCTCGCCGTCGAGATGCTCACCGAGGTCGGCGTGGACGTGATCGTGCCGTGGGCGGCGGCCCGGTCGGTGGCGGTGTGGCGGGGCGAGCGGGCGGCCAAGGCGCTGGCCCGTTGGCGCAGCACCGCCCGCGAGGCCGCCAAGCAGGCACGCCGGGCCTGGTTCCCGTCCGTGGAGGAGCCGGCGTCCCTGTCCCGGGTCGTCGAGCTGGTGCGGTCCTCGTCGGTGCCCGTGGTGCTGCACGAGGCCGCCTCGGGTCCTCTCGCCGACCTGCCCGTCCCCGGACGGGGCGAGATCGTGATCGTGGTCGGGCCGGAGGGTGGGATAGCCACCGACGAGCTTGCCGCGTTCGCGGCGGCCGGGGCCGAGCCGGTGAGGTTGGGCAGCTCGGTGCTGCGTACCTCCACGGCCGGGGTGGCCGCCGCTGCGGCCCTGCTGGCCCGCACCCCCCGCTGGCGCTAGCCGCCGCGTTCCCGGGCGCGAGTGCCGGTTCGTCAGGGGAGGACGGTGATGTCCTTGGTGTCCTGCGTGACGTTGCCCTGGCCGGAGGCGTCGCTGTCGTGCACGACGAGGGTGTAGTCCCCGGGGGGTGCGTCGACGTTGAAGGAGTACGGCGACATCAGGAACGCCTCGTGGGCCATGGTGTGGCCCTGCTTGACGACCTGGCCGTTCTGCTTCAGCTCCCAGACCACGTTGGCCTCGAACGCGTTCGCGAGACCAGAGACGTTGAACGGGCTGTGCACCTTCGCGCCCTCGGCGGGGGAGAGCACCCAGACCAGTGCCTCGGTGCTGGTGTCCGGAGCCCGGTCCACCCCGCCGGAGACGTCCACGCCGAGCAGCTTCGAGGCGGGCTGCCCGTCGACCGTGAAGCTCACCGGCGCCTTGCTGGAGAGCGCGTCCTGCGCGGTGTAGACCAGCTGCTGCACGGCGAGGGTGGCCTCGTCGCTGCTCATCCCGGAAGGCCGGTCGGCCAGTGAGTTCCCACCGGACTGCAGCGCGATGGTGATCCCTGAGCCGTCCGCGGAGACCTTGTCGACCTGGGCCGTCGAGGGCCACGGCGAGGTGTAGTCGGGGTCGGTGCTGTACCCGGCGAGCGCGGCGTGCACGGCGGTCATCGCCGCGTCCGCGGAGGGCACTTGCTGGTCGTCTCGGTAGAGCTTCGGGCCGTGCGGGGTCTCGCCCACGAAATACACCGGCACAGTCACCGTGCTGACGACCGGACCGGCCTTGGTGGTGCGCTGGCTCGGCTGCGACCCGCCGGCGGTCGCCGTGGACTGGCCCGACGCGGGGGCCGACCCGGAGGCCGCCCCGGACTGCGCGCTGTCGCTGTGCCGGGCGGTGCTCGAGGCGGCTCCACTGGCGAAGCCGTGGTCGGCCTGCGGGGTGCCCGGGCCGTTGGTCAGCGTCACCACGGCGGCGACGGTGGCAGCGGTGGCCACCACCGCGGTCCCGGCGCCCCACAGCCAGCCTCGCCGGCCGTGCCGGGCAGGGGCGGACGAGGTGCGTGCCCGGATCGAGTCCAGGGCGTGCTCGGGTGCCACGTCGGAGACCGCGTCCTCCAGCAGGCCGCGCACCCACTCCTCGTGCGGCGTGGTCTGGTCCATCACAGGTCCTCCAGTCGGTCACCCAGCCGGTCGCGGAGCTGCTCGCGAAGCGCCGCCACCCCGCGTGAGGCGTGGCTCTTCACGGCTCCCCGGCTGATGCCCAGGGTCTCGGCGATCTCGGCCTCGGAGAGGTCGAGGTAGTAGCGCAGTGCGAGCACCTCCCGCTGTCGTCCGGGCAGCTCGCGCATCGCGTCCAGCACGCGGCCACGGCGCTCGTCGGCGAGTGCTCGCTCGTCGGCTCCTGGCTCCGCCGGCATCGGTGCGGCTCGGTGCGTCGCGACGTACCTCGAGTGCACGCCGCGGTGCCGCAGCACCGACCGGGCCCGGTTCACCACCGTCTGGCGCAGGTAGGCCAGCCCGCTGTCCGGATCCTTCAGGGTGCGCCACTTGCCGTGCATGGCCACGAACGAGTCCTGGACCACCTCCTCGGCGGTCTCCGGGTCGCGCACGAGGAGGATCGCGAGACGGACGAGCCGCCGGTAGTGGGCTGCGTACAGCTCCTCGACGGCCGTGTCCGCGTCCCACCGCGCGGTGACGGTCATGTTGCTCCCCAGCCGCGTCAGCGGTGCTCGTAGTGCCGGTGCTTGGGTCAACACGCTAGTTGCACGCACGGGGTCCGGCCGGGGTTTACACGCCGACGCGAGGGAATCGGACGTTTGACCTGTTCCCGGCGCGCGTGCCGATGGCTAGTCTGACCGAATGGCGACCGATGCTGCGACCAATGGCGCGACCGATCCAGACTGCGTCTTCTGCAAGATCGTGACGGGGGAGGTGCCCGCCGACGTGGTGCACCGCACCGAGACCACGCTGGCCTTCCGGGACCTGGAGCCGCAGGCGCCCACGCACGTGCTGGTGATCCCCACCAGCCACCACCCCGACGCCGTCTCGCTGGTCGCCGCCGAGCCGCAGGTGGCGGTGGACCTGTTCAACTCGGTGGCCGTGGTGGCCGAGAAGGAGGGGCTCGGCGAGGGGTACCGGCTGGTGTTCAACACCGGCGCGCTGGCCCACCAGACCGTGTTCCACGCGCACCTGCACGTGCTCGGCGGGCGGCGGATGACCTGGCCGCCCGGCTGAGGCGGGCTAGACGAGCTCCTGCCAGAGCGTGGTGACCAGGGGCACGGTGACCGCGAGGAGCATCAGCCAGGCGACCACCTTGTGGGAGAGCTTGGCCGGGTCCAGGTTCGCGGCGAACGCGATCATGCACCCTCCGTCGCCGGTCCAGCGGTCGAAGCCCATCCGCTGCGCGTCCAGCGGGAACGGGTTGGGCGGCAGGAAGTCCTCCGGGGTGATCAGCTCCGGCTGCTCGTCGTACTGCTCCTGCATGAACTGACTCTAGCCCCGGGCGGGCGGCCGTGAACCCGGCCGATCGGACTACGACCCGGCGCGATCGGCGCCGCTCCCGTAGCATGGAGGCGAAGAAGCGTTCCAGCGAATCCGGGGAGGATGGCCCACCGCGGCCAGTCGATGACTCAGACCGACTTACCTCAGCACACCATCGTCGTTCCGGCGAGCATTCCCATGGTCGCCCTGCTCGGCCCCGGGGACGAGCACCTCACGCAGATCGAGAACGCGTTCGAGGCAGACGTCCACGTCCGCGGCAACCAGATCACGCTGCGCGGCGACCCGGCCGAGGTGGCGCTCGCCGAGCGGCTCATCGACGAGCTGGTCACCATCATCCGCACCGGGCAGGGGCTGACCCCGGAGACCGTCGAGCGGGTCGCGTCCATGCTGCGCGCGGAGACCAAGGAGCGGCCGGCCGACGTGCTGAGCCTGAACATCCTGTCCAACCGTGGCCGCACCATCCGCCCGAAGACGCTGAACCAGAAGCGGTACGTCGACGCGATCGACAAGCACACCATCGTGTTCGGGATCGGCCCGGCCGGCACCGGCAAGACCTACCTCGCGATGGCCAAGGCCGTGCAGGCGCTGCAGTCGAAGAAGGTCAACCGGATCATCCTCAGCCGCCCCGCGGTCGAGGCGGGGGAGAAGCTCGGCTTCCTGCCGGGCACGCTGACGGAGAAGATCGACCCGTACCTGCGGCCGTTGTACGACGCGCTGCACGACATGGTCGACCCGGACTCGATCCCGAAGCTGCTCACCGCCGGCACCATCGAGGTGGCGCCGTTGGCGTTCCTGCGCGGCCGGTCCCTCAACGACGCGTTCATCATCCTCGACGAGGCGCAGAACACCTCGCCGGAGCAGATGAAGATGTTCCTGACCCGGCTCGGCTTCGGCTCCAAGATGGTGGTCACCGGGGACGTCACCCAGGTCGACCTGCCCAGCGGCACCCGCAGCGGCCTGCGGATCGTCGAGCAGATCCTGAACGGCATCGAGGACGTCTCGTTCAACCGGCTCACCGCCCACGACGTGGTGCGGCACAAGCTGGTCGGGCACATCGTCGCCGCGTACGACGAGTACGAAGCCCGCGGCGAGGAGGACGAGGCGCGCGACCAGGACCGGCCGCAGCCGCACGGCCACCGGAGACGGCTGCAGTGAGCCGCCGATGAGCATCGAGCTGCTCGACGAGTCCGGGGCGCAGCAGCCGGTGGCCGACCTGGCCACGCTGTCCAGGTTCGTGATGGACCGGATGCGGGTGCACCCGCAGGCCGAGCTGTGCATCAAGCTCGTCGACGAGAGCACCATCGCCCAGCTCAACGAGCGATGGATGGAGAAGACCGGGCCCACCGACGTGCTCGCGTTCCCGATGGACGAGCTGCGGCCCGGTCTGGTCAACGAGGAGCCGGAGGAGGGCGTGCTCGGGGACCTGGTGGTGTGCCCGGAGGTGGCGCGCCGGCAGGCCGTCGAGGCCGGCCATCCGGTCGGCGACGAGCTGGAGCTGCTGACCGTGCACGGCATCTTGCACCTGCTCGGCTACGACCACGCGGAGCCTGAGGAGCACAAGGAGATGTTCGACCTGCAGGCCCGGCTGCTCACCGAGTGGCGGGAACGCGAAGGATGAGCGGCGGCGATATCTGGCTGCTCGTCGCAGCAGCCATCCTCGTCCTGGTCGCCGGGGTGTTCTCCGGCGCCGATGCCGCGTTGTCGTCGTTCTCCAAGGTCCGCGCCGAGGAGATCGCCGCCGAGGGCCGGGCGGGCGCGCGGCGGCTGCTGGCCATCGTCGAGGACCCGGCCCGGTTCCTGAACACCGCGCTGTTCTTGCGCATGCTCTGCGAGATCGCCGCGATCGTGGCGGTCGCGTCGGTGCTCTTCGACCAGATCGGGCAGCGCTGGGTGGCGATGCTGGCCACCCTCGGGATCATGCTGGTGGTCTCCTTCGTGCTGATCGGGGTGTCCCCGCGGACGGTCGGCCGTCAGCACCCTGAGCGGGTGGGGCTGCTCACCTCCGGGCTGCTGATCGCCTTCACGAGGGTCCTCGGCCCGGTGCCGCAGCTGCTGATCCTGGTCGGCAACGCGATCACCCCCGGGCGCGGCTTCTCCGAGGGCCCGTTCGCGACCGAGGCGGAGCTGCGCGAGCTGGTGGACCTGGCCGAGGCGAGCAGCGTGATCGAGTCCGGCGAGCGGGAGATGATCCACTCGGTCTTCGAGCTCGGCGACACCATCGTCCGCGAGGTGATGGTGCCGCGCACCGACGTGGTGTTCATCGAGCGGAACAAGACGCTGCGCCAGGCGATGTCGCTGGCGCTGCGCAGCGGCTTCTCCCGGATCCCGGTGGTCGGCGAGAACCTCGACGACATCGTCGGCTTCGCCTACCTGAAGGACCTCACTCGGCGGGTCTTCGACCGGCACGAGGCCGAGCAGACCGAGAAGGTCGAGTCGGTGATGCGGCCGGTGCTCTACGTCCCCGACTCCAAGCCGGTCGACGAGCTGCTGCGGGAGATGCAGGCCGGCCGCAAGCACGTCGCGGTGGTCGTCGACGAGTACGGCGGCACGGCCGGCCTGGTCACCATCGAGGACGTGCTGGAGGAGATCGTCGGCGAGATCACCGACGAGTACGACGACGAGCAGATCGAGGTGGAGCACCTCGCGGACGGGTCCGCGCGGGTGAGCTCGCGGTTCCCGGTCGACGACCTGGACGAGGTGTGCGGGGTCGCCGTCGAGGACGCCGACGTGGACACCGTGGGCGGGCTGATGGCCAAGCACCTGGGCCGGGTGCCGATCCCCGGCTCGGTGGTGGAGGCGCACGGGCTGCGCTTCGAGGCCGAGGGGCCTGCCGGACGCCGCAACCGGATCGCCACCGTGCTGATCTCCCCGGTCGAGCCGGCCGGGCAGGCCTCTGGTGAGGACACCTATCCTGACTCCCATGCCGGCTGACCTCTCCGACCCCGAGGACCGCAAGCTCCTCACCCTCGCGCGGTCCACCCGGACCCGCACCCAGGCCGCGGAGGGCGCCTGCGTCCGCGACACCGACGGCCGCACCTACGCCGGGGCGAGCGTCTCTTTGCCGTCGTTGCAGCTGTCCGCGGTCGGTGTCGCGGTGGCCATGGCGGCCTCCAGCGGGGCGCAGGGGCTCGAGGCGGTGGTGGTGCTGACCGAGCTGCCCGCCCTGGCCGAGGGGGACCTGTCGGTCGTACGCGACTTCGCCGGCGGCGGCGTCCCCGTGCACCTGGCCGCACCCGACGGCACGGTGGTCGCCTCCCTCACCTCGTGACCCGGCTGAGAACCGGCAACCCTGTAGTGACCAAGAGGCCTGCGGGCCGATAGGTTTGGGGATGTGAGGGATGTCGTGGGCTGGGGTGCGCACCAGGCGGCGGTGAGCCGCCTGAGGGAGTCGTACGACGCGATCCCTGCCGGGGCCCCTGTGCGGCTGGCCAAGCGCACCTCGAACCTGTTCCGCCCAAGGGCCGGCACCGATGCCCCCGGGCTGGACGTGTCCGGGCTGACCGGTGTGATCGCGATCGACCCGGTCGAGCAGACGGCGCACGTGCAGGGCATGTGCACCTACGAGGACCTGGTCGACGTCACCCTGCCGTGCGGGTTCATCCCGCGGGTGGTGCCCCAGCTGCGCAGCATCACCCTCGGTGGCGCGGTCACCGGACTGGGCATCGAGTCCACCTCGTTCCGCAGCGGGCTGCCGCACGAGTCGGTGCTCGAGATGGACGTGCTCACCGGAGCCGGCGAGGTGGTCACCACCCGCCCCGGCGACGACCTGTTCGACACCTTCCCGAACTCCTACGGCAGCCTCGGCTACACCACCCGGCTGAAGATCGAGCTGGAACCGGTGCCCGGCTTCGTGGACCTTCGGCACGTCCGGTTCACCGGCCTCGACGAGCTCGCCGACGCGGTCGAGGCGATCGTCGAGTCCCGCGCGTGGGAGGGCACCCGGGTCGACGCGCTGGACGGGGTGGTGTTCGCCCCCGGCGAGGCGTACCTGACGCTGGCCACCTGGGCGGAGCGGCCGAAGAGTGCGACGAGCGACTACACCGGCATGGACCTGTACTTCCGGTCCGTGCAGCAGCGCAGCACCGACTCGCTGACGATGTACGACTACCTGTGGCGCTGGGACACCGACTGGTTCTGGTGCTCCGGCGCGTTCGGGCTGCACGACCCGCGGGTGCGGCGGCTGTGGCCGCGCCGGTGGCGGCGCAGCGACGTCTACCACAAGCTGGTCGGCCTGGAGAACAGGTACGGCGTGGTCGCCCGCATCGACCGGGCCCGCGGCAAACCGGCCCGGGAGCGGGTCATCCAGGACGTCGAGGTGCCCGTCCGTCGTACTCCCGACTTCCTGCGCTGGTTCGACGCCGAGGTCGGCATGCGCCCGGTCTGGCTGTGCCCGCTGCGGCTGCGCGAGCCGGACGGTCCGGGCAGCGCGCACACCTGGCCGTCGTACCCCCTCGAGCCCGGCCTCACCTACGTCAACGTCGGGTTCTGGGGCACGGTGCCGATCGCGCCCGGCGCGCAGGACGGCGACCAGAACCGCGCGGTCGAGGCGAAGGTGCACGAGCTGGGCGGGCACAAGTCGCTGTACTCCGACGCCTACTACGACCGGGAGACGTTCGCCCGGCTCTACAACCTCGACCACCAGACGAAGGTGAAGCAGACCTACGACCCCGACGACCGGCTCACGGGGCTTTACGAGAAGGCGGTGAACCGTCGATGACGACGACCCAGGACAGGACCGGCCGCATCACCGTCGGTGAGGCGGTCGAGCGGTTGCTCGCGGGCGGCATGCCGTTCCGCTTCGAGGCGTACGACGGGAGCGCGGCCGGGCCGGCAAACTCGCCGATCACGCTGCGCCTGCTCAACGAGCGTGGGCTCAGCTACCTGCTGACCGCGCCGGGCGACCTGGGCATGGCCCGGGCCTACGTGTCCGGGGACCTCGAGGTGGAGGGCATCCACCCCGGCGACCCGTACGACGCGATGGTGGAGCTGCAGAACAACCTGCGGTTCAAGATGCCCTCGCCGAGCGAGGCGTTCGCTATCGTGCGCGGGCTCGGGTTCTCCCACCTCAAGCCGCCACCGCCCCCACCGCAGGAGGTGCTGCCGAGGTGGCGCCGGGTGCTGGAGGGCCTCCGGCACTCCAAGGTCCGTGACGCCGAGGCGATCCACCACCACTACGACGTGTCGAACCGGTTCTACGAGATGGTGCTCGGCCCGTCGATGACCTACACCTGCGCCTGCTTCCCGCGCGAGGACGCCACGCTCGAGGAGGCGCAGGCCAACAAGTACGACCTGGTGGCCCGCAAGCTGGACCTCAAGCCTGGCATGCGGCTGCTGGACATCGGCAGCGGCTGGGGCGGCATGGTGCGGCACGCCGCCAAGGAGTACGGCGTCAAGGTGCTCGGCGTGACGCTGTCCAAGGAGCAGGCGGCCTGGGCCCAGGAGGCGATCAAGCGCGACCGGCTCGATGACGTCGCCGAGGTCCGGTTCGGTGACTACCGCGACATCGCGGAGACCGGGTTCGACGCGCTCAGCTCGATCGGGCTCACCGAGCACATCGGGGTGGGCAACTACCCGTCGTACTTCTCCTGGATCCGCGACAAGCTGGTCCCCGGTGGGCGGGTGCTCAACCACTGCATCACCCGTGCGGACAACAAGTCTCGCGACACCGGGGCGTTCATCGACCGGTACGTGTTCCCCGACGGTGAGCTGACCGGGTCCGGCAAGATCATCTCGGTGATGCAGGACGTCGGCCTCGAGGTGCGGCACGAGGAGAACCTGCGTGAGCACTACGCGATGACGCTGAAGGGCTGGTGCGACAACCTCGCCGAGAACTGGGACGAGTGCGTCCGCGAGGTCGGCGAGGGCACCGCGAAGGTGTGGGGGCTCTACATGGCCGGGTCCCGGCTGTCCTTCGAGCGCAACGAGATCCAGCTGCACCAGGTGCTGGGGGTCAAGACCGACGAGCAGGGCCGCGCCGGGTTCCCGCTGCGGCCCACGTGGCTGAGCTGACGCCTGGTCCGGCACACAGCCTCGGCCCGGCCGGGCTCGTCCTCGGCGGGGCGGCACTGTTCGGCACGGTGGGCACCGCGGAGGTGCTCGGTCCGACGGTTCCCGCTGCTGGGCTGGCCGCGGGCCGGCTGCTGGTCGCGGCGCTGCTGCTGCTCGGTCTGGCGGTGGTCGGCGGTCACGGTGCCGCGCTCCCGCGCTGCCTGAGGGTCGGCCCCACCTGGTGGGCCGGGCTGGGGCAGGCCTGCTTCAACCTGTGCTTCCTGGCCGCGATGCTGCAGGCCGGCGTCGCGGTCGGCACGCTGGTCGCGATCGGCGCGACGCCGATCCTCACCGGGCTGCTCACCCGGCAGGTCACCCGCCGCTGGCTGGTGGCGACCGGGGTGGCGGTGGCCGGGCTGGTGCTGCTGGTCGGCGGGCAGGCGGTCGGGCACTCGGTGCTCCACCCGTCGGCGCTGGGCATCGGGTTGGCCCTCGGCGCGTCGGCCAGCTATGCGACGTACATCATGGCCGGCAACGCCGCCGTCGCCCGGGGGCTGCCGACCA
>Ga0308176_10001366_pt1 | contig 15302 bp, 13 predicted proteins | sample PhyCR2_3_FD_203890 | JGI IMG/M metagenome (GOLD analysis project Ga0308176, IMG submission 203890) | Soil microbial communities from UC Gill Tract Community Farm, Albany, California, United States - DLSLS.C.R2 | ecosystem: Environmental > Terrestrial > Soil > Agricultural land | place: USA...
CCATCGTGGCGCCGGTGGCGCGCTGGTACGAGAACAGCGCGGTGCCGCTCAGCGATCGGGTGATGGCGGTGGACTACCTGAGCCGGGCCGGCTTCCGCGATCGTGCCGCGGAGAACGAGCTGCTCCGGTTGTCCGCTCAGCTCGCCTGGGAGGATCGGGCCCGTCTGGCCCTGGTGTTGGCCCGCGACGGCGACCGTGAGGTCGCGCGCTCCCTGCTCGAGCCCGCGTGGCGATCGGTGACGGTGGAAGGCCGCACGGCCACGCTGCCCGCCGAGGCCAGGCGGGAGTTCTACTTCTGGTCTCGGCTCCGGCCGGCGGCGTACCTGCTGAGCGCGACGCTCGCCGTCGATCCGGCGCATCCGCTGGTCGGCCCCCTGGTCGAGACGCTGGTGTCGCAGGGACGCGGTCTCGACTGGACCTGGAACACCCAGGACTACGGTACCGCGGTGCAGGCATTGGCGGACTTCCAGCGCCGGCAGCAGGCGGCGGCCGCCCGCGGCGTTCGCGTCACCGCCGGCGAGCGGGTGGTGCTGGCCGCGGGCGCGGTCGGCGCGGCGCGTGATTCGAGCATTGCGCTCCGCGACCTGGTCGAGCGCGGCAAGACCGGGTCGCGGCTCCGGCTCGCGCTCGACGCGGGCGCCGCCGGCCCGCCGGTCTTCTACTATCTCACGGTCAATGCCGTGCCGCGTCAGCCGCCGGTGCGCCCGGGCGAGCGCGGCATCGCGGTCGAGCGCTGGTACGAGCGCTACGACGACGGCAAGCCCGTCACCGCGGTCGGCGAGGGCGAGCTGGTGCGGGTCCGCCTCCGGATCACGGTGCCGAGTGAGCGGCACTTCGTGGTACTGGACGATGCGCTCCCGGCCGGCCTCGAACCGGTGGACCTGAGCCTTCGCACGGTCGGCGGTGTGCCGGGCCCCGGCGCGGCGGATACGGCGTCGCAGCAGCTCGAGCTGAGCGACGACGGCGAGTACGTACCGTGGGCCTACGGGAGCTGGGACGCGGGATGGTGGTCGCCGTTCGATCACCGGGAGATGCGGGACGAGAAGGTGGTCTACGTGGCCACCCTCCTCTGGCCGGGGAGCTACAGCGCCAGCTATCTCGCGCGCGCGACGACGCCCGGCACCTTCGCGCGGCCACCGGCCCACGCGGAGGAGATGTACAACCCGGCGGTGTTCGGCGAGAGCGACGGCGGGGTGTTCACCGTGACGGCGAAGGGGAAATGAGGGTGCGGCGGCGTGCGGGATCGCTCGCTGCACTCGGGATCACGGCGCTGTCGGCCGTCGTCATTGTCATCACCTGGCTTGCCCGCGACCTCCCGCCGGATCTCCTTCGCGCGCCAGCGCCGGGCTTGGTCCTGCTCGACCGCGCGGGTCTGCCGCTCCGAAGCACGCGCGCGGCGGACGGGAGCCTCCGCCGCTGGGTTCCGCTGGCGGAGATGGACCCCGATGTGCTCGCGGCGTTCCTGGCTGTCGAGGATCGCCGTTTCTATCGCCACCCGGGCGTAGACCTCCGCGCGCTGCTCCGGGCCGCGCGCAGCGACCTCGTTGCCCGCCGCATCGTCGCCGGTGGATCCACCATCACCATGCAGCTTGCCCGCCTGCTCCACCCTGCCAGCCGGAGCTGGGCCGGAAAGGCCGCGCAGATGCTGTGGGCACTTCGCCTCGAGCGCCACCTCGGCAAGCAGGCGATCCTCGAGCAATACCTCAACCGGGTCCCGCTGGGACAGGGCGCGGTGGGCGTCGAAGCGGCGGCCACCCTGTATTTCGGCGCCCACGCGACCGAGCTCAGCCTGGGGCAGGCCGCGCTGCTGGCCGGACTCGCGCGCGCGCCGTCCAGCGACAATCCGCTGGTCGCCCCGCGGCTCGCGGCGCGGCGCCGGGATGCGGCGCTCCAGCGGCTGCTCGCGGAGGGGTATGCCACCCGCGCCGCCGCCGCTCGCGCCCGAGCGGAGCCGCTCCTCACGCGAGGCGATGGGCCCGGCATCGAGGCTCCGCACTTCACCACGCTGGTGGCAGGTTGGCAGGAGCGCCTGGGCGCGACGGCTCGCCCGGTGCGCACCTCGCTCGACCTTCCGCTTCAGCGTGCGCTCGAGGCCGAAGTGCGGCACACGGTCGAGACCCTGGCCGACCGCGGCGCGAGTCAGGCCGCGGCCGTGGTGCTCGACAACGCCACCGGCGAAATCCTCGCCTGGGTCGGCTCGCCCGATTTCTGGGCCGACACCGCGGGGCAGGTGGACATGGTGGTCTCTCCCCGCCAGCCCGGGTCGGCCCTCAAGCCGTTTCTCTACGCGCTCGCGTTCGATCGCGGCTACACCCCTGCCTCCATTCTGCCCGACATCGCGCGGGTGTATCAGACTTCCACCGGCCCGTACCGGCCCAGGAACTACGATCGCCGGTTCCATGGCCCGGTTCGGGCGCGTGAGGCCCTGGGGAGCAGCTACAACCTGCCCGCCGTCGACCTCGCCAACTCGCTCGGCGTGGGCAGCCTGCTCAGTGTCCTGCACCGGGCCGGCTTCACCTCGCTCCAGCGGAACGCCGAGTACTATGGGCTGGGGCTGTCGCTCGGCAATGGCGACGTGACCCTGCTCGAGTTGGCCAATGGCTATCGCGCCTTGGCGGCGGGAGGCGTGTGGCGTCCCGTTCGATGGCGCGCCGCCGCTCAGGGTGAGACTTCCGAGTCCGGCCGCCGAATCGTGAGCGCACGCTCGGCGGCGCTGGTACTGGATATCCTGGAAGATCCGGTGGCCCGAATCCCCGGCTTCGGCGTCGAGACGCCGCTCGACTTCCCGTTCCCGGTGGCCGCCAAGACCGGTACCAGCCGGCACTTCACCGACAACTGGGCGGTGGGAGCAACGGGCGGGTTCACGGTGGCGGTATGGGTCGGCAACTTCAGCGGCCGGCCGATGGACGGCGTGAGCGGGGTGAGCGGGGCCGGGCCGCTGCTCCACCGCGCGGTGCTGCTGGCGGCCAATCGGCATGCGCCCGGCGTCCTGCCGACACCGGCGGCGGCCGGCGCCCGGCCGGTGGCGATCTGCCGGCTGTCCGGCCTTCGCGCCACCGCACGGTGCCCGTCGGTCGTGGAGTGGTTCGCGCCGGGCAGCGAGCCCAGCCGCTCGTGCGATTGGCACCAGAACGGTGCGCTCGTGCTGCCGGCGGCGTACGCGGAATGGGCCCAGGAGCGGATCGACCAGGGAGAGGAGACCGCCGCGCGCCCAGTGTCCTCCCGGGCGGACGAGGCCGGCCCGCGCCCCGCGTCCGCCGAGGCCGCCCCGCGCTCTGCGTCTTCCCAGGCAGACGCGGGCCCGCATCGGGGCCCCTCACCACCGGAGCCGGGGATCGCCGAGCTGTTCCGCATTCTCTCGCCGCAGGCCGGCGACGTCTACCGCGTGCCCGCCGGCGTGGCGCCCCGCTATGCCACGGTGGCGCTCCGGGCGACAGGTGGCGCCTCCGGCCGCGGCCTCCGGTGGTACGTGGACGGCCGACCGCACCCGGCTGCGCGGTGGGCACTCGCGCCGGGACGCCACCGGATCGCTGCGGTAGACGCGGCCGGCGATTCGGCGGAGGTCGGCGTTATCGTGGAGTGACGGCCGAGCCGGGGTAAGCGTTGAGCGGCCGCGCGCGGTGGGGGCCGCCGCCATGGAGATTGGCCAGTGAGGCCGCCGGCGCCAGCGGCACCTGAGCGGGGGAACCAATCTCAATAGCTTAACGTTAAGCTATCCGAAGGAGGCATCCGTGCCCAAGCCGAGCCGATACCGCCAGGACCGCCGCGAGCGGCTGGCGCTCAGCACCTACCTCAAGCTCACCCGTGCGAGCGAGCGGCTCTGGAACCGCCTGGCCCGCGGCCTGGAGCGCGAGGACCTCACGCCGAGCCAGTTCGGCGTGCTGGAGGCGCTCTATCATCTCGGCTCCATGTGCCAGCGCGATCTGGGCGAGCGCATCCTCAGAACCAGCGGCAACATGACCATGGTGCTGGGGAACCTCGAGCGGCGGGGGCTGGTCGGCCGGGAGCGATCGGCCGAAGACCACCGCTACAACCAAGTGCACCTGACGGCGGAAGGCGAGCGGCTGGTGCGCCGGGTCTTCCCCGGGCACGCCGATGCCATCACCCGGGAGCTCGCGATCCTCACGCAGGAGGAGCAGCGGACCCTGGGCAACCTCTGCCGGAAACTGGGAGCAGTCGCATGAGCATTCATCACGTCACCGCCATCGGCGGTGACCCACAGCGCAATCTCGATTTCTACACCGGCGTGCTGGGCCTCCGCCTGGTGAAGCTGACGGTCAATTTCGACGACCCGGGCAGCTACCACCTCTATTTCGGGGACGAGCTGGGCCGTCCCGGTTCGATCCTCACCTTCTTTCCCTGGCCCGATGGTCGGCGCGGCCGGCAGGGCACGGGACAGGTCGGGACCGTCTCGCTCGCCGTTCCGCCCGCGTCGCTGGGATTCTGGGTCGAGCGCCTGGTACAGCACGGCATCAAGTTCGCCGGGCCGGAGCGCCGGTTCGACGAGCAGGTGCTCGGGTTCAGCGACCCCGACGGCCTGCTGCTCGAGCTGGTGGCCACACCCCGGGTCGAGCGGGTGGCGCCCTGGACCGAGGGTCCCGTGCCGGCGGAGCACGCGATCCGAGGGGTGCACGGCGGCACCATCTGGGAGGACGGAGATCGCGGCACGGCCGAAGTCCTCACCACGCAGCTCGGCTACCGGCTGGTCGGAGAGGAGGGCAACCGGCTCCGCTTCGAATCGGCGGCCGAAGGCGCGGGCTCCGTGATGGATCTGCGCCGGGTGCCCGGCTTCTGGGCCGGCGCGATCGGGGTTGGCACTGTACATCACGTGGCCTTCCGCGTGGCGTCGGACCAGGCGCAGCTCGAGCAGCGCGCCCGGCTCGAGGCGGCCGGGATTCCGGCAACGCCGGTGGTGGACCGCCAGTACTTTCACTCGGTGTACTTCCGTGAGCCGGGTGGGGTGCTGTTCGAGATCGCCACCGATGGGCCCGGCTTCACCATTGACGAGCCGGCAGCGGAGCTGGGCACCCGGCTTCAGCTGCCGCCCATGTACGAATCGATGCGGGACCGCATCGCCCAGGCGCTGCCGCCGGTGCGCCTGCCCCATGTCGCCACTGGAGAGACTCGATGACCGGACCGGCGCTCGGATTCATCCACCGTTTCGCCCCGGCCACCCGGCCGGGGCTTCCGCCGCTGCTCCTGCTGCATGGGACCGGCGGCAATGAGGACGACCTGCTGCCGCTTGGCGAGCGGTTACTGGCCGGCGCGGCACGGCTGAGTCCGCGGGGCCAGGTGCTGGAGCGCGGCATGCCCCGGTTCTTCCGCCGGATCGCCGAAGGCGTGTTCGACCTCGACGATCTCCGGCGTCGCACCGACGAGCTGGCCGAATTCGTGGCGGCCGCGCGAACGGAGTACGGCCTGTCCGCGCCGCCCGTGGCGGTCGGGTTCTCCAACGGCGCAAACATCGCGGCCGCGCTGCTGCTGCTCCGGCCCGGCACGCTAGGCGGGGCCCTGCTGCTCCGGCCCATGGTGCCGCTGGTACCCACGCCGCTCCCGGCGCTCGGTGGCGTGCCGGTTCAGATCAACGCCGGGCTGGCCGACCCCATCGTCACGCCGGAGCAGAGTGAAGCGCTGGCCGATCTGCTGCGCCGCGCGGGCGCCGATGTGGCGCTCGACTGGCTCAAGGTCGGTCACACGCTGAGCTCCGCGGATCTCGAGATCGGCGAGCGATTCCTCGCGGCTTTGTCGGGCACGGTCTGAGCGGCTCGCGTTCGGTCTTTGTTCTCTTTCGCGGTTGGCCGGCGTATCGCATTGGTAGCTGTCCGCGTTTCGCGGACCTTCGGGCGCCTGGCGCCGCCCGACCTCTTTCCTCGCCGGCCGGCGCCGCAGTTCGGCCGGCCCGTCGCCCTGAGGACCTATGTGATGCTCTCAACTGCACTTGAGCAGGAGCGTCTCCTCCTCGCCGGACGCCTCCTCTCAGAGATCGAACGTCGCCACGGACTTCCGCACCCGATTCAACGCGAGCTTCACCCCGTCATCATGGACCGCTTCATCGCCGTTTACCTTCCCGAGTCGCGGGAAGGCGAGCCGGTCCCCCAAACGCTCGAGTACGCCTTCGCGGGCACGCTGAACGACGCGCTGCACCTGCTGCGCGACGTGGTCAGTGAATCGCCCGACGGTCGAGGCGCCGCGCTCTACGTGCACGATCTGGACGTCGGCGTCACCGCGGACACACGGGAGCCGCACTGAACCTTCCCGTCTCCACCGGAGTACCCGGCGGGCGCGCCCTCGGCATGGGCGCGCTCGCCGTCGCGCTTCTGGGCCTGATCGCTGCGCCCGCGTGCGCGCAGCGCGCCGAGCCGACCCTGCCCGCGCTCGCCGAGCGGTTGACGGCCATGACCGCGGTAACCGGCTACGAGCAGGCGCTGGTGGACTCGCTGCTCGCCCTGTTGCCGGGTGCGAATCGCGATCGCGCCGGCGACGCCGTGGTGGCACTCGGCTCCGGCGACCGCCGCCGGCTGGTGGCGTGCCCCGTGAGCGAGCCGGGATTCGTCGTGGGCCGGGTCCGGGACGACGGCTGGCTCACGCTGCGCCGGGCGCCGGGGCGGATTTCGCCGCTGGTCGAGCGCCAGATCGAAGGGCAGCGGGTGACGGTATTCGGCAGACGGGGCCCGGTGCCCGGAGTGGTAGCGGTGCGGTCCGTGCACCTGACCCGCGGCCGCGGCACGGCGAGCGCCCCCTTTACGGTGGACAGCGCCTACGTCGATGTCGGCGCCGCCGCGGCGGCCGACGTGGCTGCCGCGGGCGTCGGCGTGCTGAGCCCGGTCGCAATTGCCAAGCGACCTCAGCGCTACGGCACCGACCTGCTGGCCGCTCCGGGGGCCGGCCGCCGGGTTGCCTGCGCGGCGCTGGCGCTCGCCGCCCGGCGCGCATACGCCGAGCAGGGCATGGTGCCGCGGGGCGAGAGCGTGCTGGTGGCGTTCGTAGTCCAGCAGGACCTGGACGCGCGCGGGTTGGCCACGCTGGCCAACACGCGCGGGCCGTTCAGCGAGACGCTGATCGTGGACGGAGGGCCGGGCGCGCCGGGGGCGGTGGTGGCGGTTGCCGATTCCTCGGCGGCTCGCTGGCCCGGCCTCGGCCGGGTGACGCGCTGGTCGCTGGGCATCCGCTATCCCGCTACGGCAGTGGAGACCACGTCGCTCGGCGGGGCGGACTCGTTGCGCACCCGGCTGGTGCGCTGGATCGGCGGCTCGCCATGAGGGCCCGGCTCGCTTTCCTCGCAACGCTCCTGGTGCCGGGGCGGGCATCGGCACAGGCGCCAGGCGCCGCCGAGGTGGATTCGGTGCTGGGCACGCTGGTCGAGACCCATGGCGTGTCGGGCATGGAGGGCCCGGTGCGCGAGGTGGTGCAGCGGTTTCTGCCGGCGTGGGCGCGCACCGAGACCGACACCGCCGGCAATCTGTGGCTTACCGTAGGCCAGGGCGAGCCGACCGTGGTCTTCGTGGCCCATATGGACGAGATCGGGTTCACCGTGAAGGCGGTCCGCGACGACGGCACTCTCGTGGCGGAGGCCGCGGGCGGCTTCTTCCCCACGCTGTGGGAGGGACAGCCCGCGCTGGTGCACGCGGGGCGGACTACGGTACCCGGCGTCTTCGTACCCCACGACAGCACCGCGCCGCCGACGCCCCCCGGCCAAGAGCCGGTGGTGCGGGTAGACGTCGGCACCACGAATCGGGCAGGCACGGCGGCGCTGGGCATCGGGGTCGGCAGCACCGTCACCAGCCCCAAGCGCTACGTCCACCTGCTCGGCACCCGCGCCACCGGCCGCTCGTTCGATGACCGGGTAGGTTCGACGGCGCTGGTGCTGGCGGTGCGCCACCTGGACCGTGCCCGCCTCCGGCACACGGTCATGTTCATATGGAGCGTGCGCGAAGAGATCGGCCTGGAGGGCGCCGCCGCGGCGGCCGCCGCGCTCCGGGTGCGGCCCGCCCGGGTGCACGCGATCGACACCTTCGTCTCCGCGGATTCGCCGCTCGAGCGGGTCAACTTCGCCGTGGCGCCGCTGGGTCGCGGGCCGGTGGCGCGAGCCCTCGACAACAGCTCGGTGACCCCGCCCGCCTACGTGGACTCGCTCGCCTCGCTGGCGAAGGCCCGCGGACTGCCGCTGCAGATCGGCACCACCAACGGCGGCAACGACGGCTCGGCGTTCAGCGACTGGGGCGTGCCGGATGTGCCGATCGGCTGGCCGCTTCGGTACTCCCATTCGCCGGCGGAGGTGGTCGACTTGCGGGACGTCGTCGGCCTGGCCCGCCTGGTCGGCGCGATCGCTCAGGACTGGTGATGCCGGAAACCTGGGCTGCCGAGAGTTCGTCGTCTGCTGGGTGAGGCCGGGTCCGGGTCTTCCGGCGCCGCCGACCCGATGCTCAGGCCAACGAACCTCTCAACTCTGGACGCTCCCATGTTCGCGCGCATCCTCCTGCCCGTTGTGGCCCTGGTGCCGCTCGCCGGCCCGGTCCAGGCACCCGCTCCGCTGCATCCGTCTCGGAACCCGTCTCCGAAGATCGTCGAATACGTCATCCCGCGGCCCGGCAACTTTCCGCACGATCCGGCGGTGGCCCAGGACGGCACCGTGTGGTACACCGACCAGCGCAACAGCTACATCGGGCATCTCGACCCCGAGACGGGGAAGATCGTCGACTACCCCACCCCGACGCCGGGGTCGGGCCCGCATGGCCTGATCGTCGCGCCGGACGGACAGGTCTGGTACACCGGGCAGGGAGCGGGGGTGCTCGGACGGGTCGATCCCAGGACCGGGCACATCACCGAGTTCGCGCTCCCGGAGAACGCGGGCAACCCGCACACGCCCATCTACCACGCGGGCAAGGTGTGGTTCACCGACGCCAACCACAACACGTACGGCAGCCTCGACCCTGCGACGGGCAAGGCCACGGTGTACACCACGCCGACGGCGAGCTCGGTGCCCTATGGCATCGTGCCGGCCGGTGACGGCTCGATCTGGATTGCGATGCTCGGGACCAACAAGCTGGGCCGGGTCGATCCCGCGACCGGGACAATGCGGGAGTTCGTGCTGCCCGCGGCGGCAGCGCGCCCGCGGCGGCTGCAGGTGGGCGGCGATGGCACGGTCTGGTATACCGACTACGGCCGAGGCTATCTTGGCGCTCTGGACCCCAAGACCGGCAAGGTGCGCGAGTGGGCATCGCCCTCGCCGAACGCCGGCCCCTACGGCATCGCCATCGGGGCCGACGGTCGGATCTGGTACTGTGAGTCGCGCACCGGCACGATGGTGGCATTCGATCCCAAGACGGAGAAGATGGAGAGCGTGAAGATCCCCACCGCCGGCGCGATCGTACGGCACATGGAGACCGACAGCACCCGCGGCCTGGTGTGGCTCGCGCTCAGCGGCACGGGGCGGCTCGGGAAGATTGAGGCCGGCGCACGGTGAGGCTGCCGGTATTCTGACGACGGTGTCAGCTCGAGCCGAGATCCGGGTCCTGGTCCGGCTCGCGCTCCTCTTCCTCATCGCCGCGTGTGCGCCTGCCGCCTCGCGCCAACCGGGTGCCCCGGCACCGTCCGGCCGCGAGCGCCCCGATCTCGAGCTCCAGCGCCGGCTCGAAGCCGCCGTGCAGGGATTCCACGGCGGCGTGGGCGTCTACGTCCATCACCTGGGCACCGGCGCCACCGCGGCCATCGCCGCGGACGACACGTTTCCCACGGCGAGCATGATCAAGGTGCCCATCATGGTCGGCGTGTTCGACGCGATGACGCAGGGCCGGTTCCGCTTCACCGACACCGCTCCCGAGCCGAGAGCGCGCGCTAAGTACCCGGAAGACGACATCTCCGCCGGGTTGAGCGACACGGCCCGGATTACGGTCAGCCGGCTGCTCACGCTGAGCCTCACCTACAGCGATAACTCCGCCTCCCTCTGGCTGCAGCAGCTCGCCGGGAGCGGCACGACCATCAACCAATGGCTCGCGGGACACGGCTTCGCGGTCACCCGGGTAAACGCGCGCACCCCCGCCCGCGACCCGGACTACGACCGCTGGGGCTGGGGTCAGACCACGCCGCGGGAGATGGCGACGCTGGTGACGCTCATTCGTCAGGGCAGGGCCGTAAGCCCGGCCGCGAGCGAGGAGATGTACCGCCACCTGACCCGGAGCTTCTGGACTGGCGAGGCGTTGTCCCAGCTCCCACCCACGGTGCAGGCCGCCTCCAAGCAGGGCGCGGTGGACCAGTCGCGGTCGGAGGTCGTGCTGGTGAACGCGCCCTCCGGTGACTACGTGTTCTGCGTCATCACCAAGAACCAGCAGGACCAGAGCGAGGAGCCCGGCAACGAAGGCTACGTGTTGCTGCGGCGGGTGTCCGCCCTCCTGTGGCAGTATTTCGAGCCCGGTCACCCCTGGCATCCCGCGCCGGGCGCCGGGCGGTTCAAGCCCTGACCCTTCCCTGATCACCGTGGTCGCACCGGCCGCGGGCACGGCTTCCCGCCCGCGGCTCCGCGCCCGCAGCGCGGGTTTGCCGGCCCATCGCCCTTGCGCCGCAGCCAGAAAATTGCATACTTATGCATTATGCAATCTGCGCACGGTCCGCTCGCCCTGGCCTTCTCCGGCGGTCTCGACACGTCCTTCTGCGTCCCGCGCCTCGCGGACGAGGGCTGGGCGGTGCACACAGTCTACGTGGACACCGGCGGCTCGACCGAGGCGGAGCGGGCCGCCATCCGCCGCCAGGCGGAGGCGGTCGGGGCCGTGTCCCACCATGAAGTGGACGCGCGCGCGCGGGTGTACGACCGGTTCGTCCGCTACCTGATCCAGGGCAACGTGCTCCGCGGCGAGGTCTACCCGCTGAGCGTGGCCGCCGAGCGAACCCAGCAGGCGCTTTCGGTGGTGGAGGCGGCTCGTGCCATCGGAGCCCGGGCGGTAGCCCACGGCTCGACCGGCGCGGGCAACGACCAGATCCGCTTCGACGTGGCGCTCAGGGTTCTCGCGCCCGACCTCGAGATCGTCACCCCGATCCGGGATCTGGGAATCAAGCGCGATGAGGCCATCGCCTTCCTGCAGCAGCGCGGCCTCCCGGTGCCGGGCAAGGCCGGCGCCTATTCCATCAACCGCGGCCTGTGGGGCACCACGTGGGGCGGAGGCTGGACCCACGACACCTGGGCCGGACCGCCGGCCGAGCTGGTGGACCCGCCCGCCGACGCTCCCGCGCCGCGCGAGATCGTGCTCGCCTGGGAGCAGGGCCTGCCCATCGTTCTGGACGGCGCGCCGCTGGCCGGTCCAGCCCTGGTGGCCCAGCTGGGCGACCTGTGCGAAGCCTACGGCATCGGCCGCAACATCCACGTGGGCGAGACCGCGCTCGGCATCAAGGGCCGGATCGGATTCGAGGCCGGCGCGGCGCTGGTCCTGATCGGCGCGCATCGCGAGCTCGAGAAGCTGGTGCTCACCAAGTGGCAGACCTTCTGGAAGGACCAGCTCGGCCGCTTCTACGGCGACCGGCTGCACGAGGGCCAGTACTTCGATCCGGCGCTCCGGGATATCGAGGCTTTGATCACCAGCTCGCAGTCCCGCGTGACCGGTGAGACCCGCGTTCGGCTGGCCCCCGGGCGGTTCCAGGTCGTTGGTACCCGGAGCCCGCACTCGATGATGGACACCTCGATCGCGACCTACGGCGAGGAAAATCGCCTCTGGACCGGCGACGAGGCGCGCGCCTTTGCCCGCGTGGCGGCCGTACCCTCGCTGCTGGCAGCGCGGGCGGCGAACGGCAGGGAGTCTCAAGAGCCGGGCTGAGCGCTCGATTCATGGCGCACGCCAAAGGAGCAGAACCATGGTGGTCACCACCCGCGTCCGGCTGGACCGCATCAGCAGCTCGACCCGGAACGCCGCCCTGCCCCCGGAGGTCATCGTGGGCGACGAGATCGTCGCCGCCGAAGGCTACGTGCTCGCGGTCCGAATCCTCGAGGACAAGTCCACCTACAATACCATCGAGGACACCACCGGCCGTATGCTGTCGCTTCGGGCCGGCGATGTGCTGGCCGGAACGCTCGGCACCCGCCGCGCGCTCCGCGGCTATGCCGGCGTGGTACCCAGTCACATCGCCGTGGGCGACACCATCGAGGTCCTCAACCTGGGCGGTATCCTGGGCCGCTGCACCTCGGTGAACCCGGAGATCGGGGCGCCGTTCAAGGCCGAGGTGCTGGGCGCCATTCTCGCCTTTCCCGAGCTGGGCGACCGGATTGGGCGGCCGGCTCACATCCGCGATCGGGCGGTGCCGCCGGCCGATCTGCTCGAGAGCCGGGTGCCGGTCGTGTACGTCGCGGGTACCTGCATGAACGCGGGGAAGACCGTCGCCGCCACCGAGCTGGTGCGCGGCCTCGCCCGCAGCGGGCTCCGGGTGTCCGCGGCCAAGCTCACCGGCGTGTCGCTCATGCGGGATGCGCTGTCCATGCTGGACGCGGGCGCCGTCGCCGCCCTCACGTTCAACGACGTCGGCATCGCGAGCACCCATCCGGGCGTCACCGTCAGCACGGCCAAGGGCATCTTCAACCGCCTCGCCGGGACCAAGCCCGACGTGATCGTCGCCGAGCTGGGCGATGGCATCCTCGGCGAGTACGGCGTGCAGGACATCCTCAGGGACGCCGAGCTCATGGGCGTGGGCGCCGCCTTCGTGATGGCCGCCCCCGACCCGGTGGCCTGCTGGGGCGCGGCGGAGCTCATGCGCCGTGAGTTCCATCTGCCCATCACGGCGATCACCGGGCCGGCCACCGACAACGAGGTGGGCCAGGTCTACATCACCGGCGCCCTCGGACTTCCCGCCCACAACGCCCGTCGTGACGCGGCCGGGCTGCTCGGCGCGGTGCGCTCGGCGCTGATCGAATGGAGCGACCGGGCCGCCAGCGTCCCGGCCGCCGATCCGATCGGCTCCGGCCGGCCGGTCCTTTCCGGGGCGTCCTCCTCATGAAGGTGGCCGTGATCGGCTCGGCGGGGTACGCCGGGGGCGAGCTGCTCAGGCTCCTGCTCCAGCATCCCGATGTCGCCGAGTGCGTGGCCACCAGCCGCAGTCAGGCGGGAAGGCCCGTGGGCAGCGCGCATCCGGCGCTGGCCTCCGTCTCCGACGCCCGGTTCTCCGGCGCCAGGCCGGGCGAGGCCGCCCGGGGACGCGACGTCGTGTTCCTCTGCCTCGAGCACGGCGAATCCTCGCGGGTGGCCGGCGAGGTGTTCGATGCCGGGCCCGGGATGGTCGTTGACCTGGCCGCCGATTTCCGGGTGCGCGACCTCGCGCTCTATCAGCGGCACTATGGCCCCCACGCCGCGCCCGAGCTTCTGCCGCGGTTTACCTACGGGCTGGCCGACGTAATCGGATGCCGTCTTCGGGGCGCGACCGCCATCGCCGCGCCCGGCTGCTTCGCGACGGCCGCACAGCTCGCGCTCTATCCGCTGGCGCGGGCCGGCCTCGACGTGACCCCCTCGCTCTTCGCAGTGACCGGCTCGAGCGGCGCAGGGGCGCAGCCGCGACCGACCACCCACCATCCCATGCGGGCGCACAACCTGTTCGCCTACTCGGTGCTGTCGCATCGGCACGAGGCCGAGGTGCTCTGCTCGTGGCGGGAGTGGGTGGGTCGGCCGGAGGCGACGGCGCGGCTCATGACGCACTCGGGGCCGTTCGTCCGGGGCATCTATCTGACGCTCCACGCTTACCTGCCCGAGGGAGCCACCATCCGTGACGGTGCGCCCGGCTCGGTGGCCGCGAGCTGGTATCGGGAAGCCTATGCCGGCCGCCCGTTCGTCCGAGTCCTCGATGCGCCGCCGGAGCTCACCCATGCCGTGGGCACCAACTACGCGCTGCTCCACGCGGTCGAGAGCGAGGACGGCCGCGAGGTGCAGGTCACGGTCGCCATCGACAACCTGGTCAAAGGCGCCGGCGGCCAGGCCATTCAGGCGATGAATCTCGCGCTCGGCCTTGATGAGCGCGCCGGCCTCACCGCGGCGGGGATCTATCCATGCTGAGGACCGAGGGGCCCGCGCTCCTGCCCGTGTATCCGCCCATGCCGGTGCGCCCGGTGCGGGGCCACGGCTCCTGGCTGGTGGACGAGGACGGGGCCGAGTGGCTTGACGCCTATGGTGGACACGCGGTGGCCTCCACCGGCCACAGCCATCCCGACGTGGTGCGGGCCATAGCGGAGCAGGCAGGGCAGCTGCTGTTCTACTCGACCGCGGTCCCGCTGCCGCAGCGGGAGGCGCTGGCGGACAAGCTCGCCGAGCTCTGCCCCGAGCCGCTGGGCCGGGTGTTCCTGTGCAACTCGGGCGCCGAGGCCAACGAGAACGCGCTCCATCTGGCCCGGCGGCACACCGGGCGGCAGGCCGTCGTGACCGTGCGGGGCGGTTGGCACGGCCGCACGGCCGCCACGCTGGCGTGCACCGACGGTGCGCGCTACGAAGAGGCGGCGCGGCGCGCCGGCGTGCCCCTGAGCCGAAAGGTTCCGTTCGACGACATCGCCGCACTCGAGGCGGCGGTCGATGACGGCGTCGCGGCCGTGCTCGTCGAACCGATCCAGGGCTTTGCCGGGGCGCGGGATTGCTCGCTCGAGTTCCTCGCCGCGGCTCGCCGGGTGTGCGACGAGCGCGGCTCCGTACTCCTGTTCGACGAAGTGCAGTGCGGCGTGGGCCGCTGCGGTGCGTTCGCGGCGGCCGAGGCGGTCGGTGTGACGCCGGACGCCCTCACGTTCGCCAAAGGGCTGGCCGGCGGACTGCCGATCGGGGCCGTGGTGGCCACGCCGGCGCTCACCGAATCGCTCGCCGTCGGTGATCTGGGCAGCACCTTCGGCGGCGGGCCGGTGCCGTGCGCTGCCGCGGTGGCCAACATTGCCGTGATCGAGCGCGACGGGCTCATCGCCAACGCGGTCGGCGTGGGCGAGCACCTGGCGCAAGGCGCCCGGGCGCTCGGCGTTCGCAAGGTCTCAGGCCGTGGCCTCCTGCTCGGTCTTCATCTCGACGGGCCCGCTACCGAGGTGCAACGGGCGCTGTTCGCCCGGCGGATTCTCACCGGCACGGCCACCGATCCGCGGGTGCTCCGGCTGCTGCCGCCCCTGTCGTTCTCGTTCCGCGAAGCCGACCTGCTCCTGGCCGGCCTTCGGGAGGTGCTCGCGTGATCATCCGAGGATTCCCGCGGGAGGTACCGGCGTGACCAAGCGCGATTTCCTGGCGCTGGAGGACTGGAGCGCCGACCAGGTCGAGAGGCTGCTGCGGCTCGCGGCGCGGGTCAAGCGCGGGGAAGTGACTGGCGGGCTCGAG
>Ga0308176_10001367_pt1 | contig 15302 bp, 13 predicted proteins | sample PhyCR2_3_FD_203890 | JGI IMG/M metagenome (GOLD analysis project Ga0308176, IMG submission 203890) | Soil microbial communities from UC Gill Tract Community Farm, Albany, California, United States - DLSLS.C.R2 | ecosystem: Environmental > Terrestrial > Soil > Agricultural land | place: USA...
TACAAAAAAAGCCGAGATATTTCGCTGGGATTTTGTGGGGGCGTGTGACCCCCACCCCTCTCGTGGCCCCTCCGTCAACTGCTTCCGTGACTACGTCGCCGCCGCTGCTCCCGCCGGGAACCCGGCCCCAGCCTCCTGTTCGGGCCGGATCGAAGCCATCTTTTCGGCCCGGCGCTGCTGCCAGGTCGCGAAGCCCATCGCGGCCACCGTGAAGAAGAAGAGGATCATCGCGACCACGTTCACCTCGACCGGGATCCCGCGCTGGGCGGCGCCGAAGATGTAGAGCGGGAAGGTCACCGTCGTCCCGGAGTTGAAGTTGGAGATCACGAAGTCGTCGATCGAGAGGGCGAAGGCGAGCATCGCGGCGCCGAAGATGCCGGGCATGATCAGCGGCAGCGTCACCAGCCGGAAGGTCTCGAAGGAGCTGGCGCCGAGGTCCCTCGCCGCCTCCTCGAGGCTGCGGTCGAAGCCGATCAGCCGCGAGCGCACCACGACCACGACGAAGCTGATGCAGAACATGACGTGGGCGATCAGCAGCGTCTGGAAGCCCAGCGGCGGCGTGTTGAGGATGAGGAAGAAGGAGAGCAGCGCCGCGCCCATCACCACCTCCGGCGTGGCCATCGGGATCACGATCAGGAAGTTCGCCAGGCGCCGCCCGAAGAAGTTGTGCCGGACCAGCGCCAGCGCCATCAGCGTCCCGATCACGGTCGAGATCACCGTCGCCAGCAGCGCCAGCTTGAGGCTCGTCAGCAGCGCGTCGGTGAGATCTTCCAGGCCGAAGGCGTTGCCCCAGTGGGAGAGGGTGAAGCCGACCCAGGTGAAGTTGTAGCGCCCCTGCGGGTCGTTGAAGGAGAAGACGAAGATGACCGCGATCGGGATCAGCAGGTAGAGCACGACCAGCCCGGCGGCGATGTTGACCGCGTGCTCGCGCAGCCAGCGCCAGGCCCGGCCCCCGGCCCCCTCGCGATCCGCGCTCACACCGCCTCCTCCCCCATCAGCGCCTCGGAGCCGGCGAAGCGGATGTAGACGACCACCGCGACCATGATCAGGCCCATCAGCACGAAGGAGAGCGCCGCCGCCGAGGGGTAGTTCGACTGCGTCAGGTAGAGCGACTGGATCACGTTGCCGATCATCCGGTTGCCGACGCCGCCGAGGAACTGCGCGTTGACGTAGTCCCCCGCGGCCGGGATGAAGGTCAGCAGGGTTCCGGCGACGATGCCGGGCGCCGAGAGCGGCAGCGTCACCCGCCAGAACCCCTGCGCCGCCGAGCAGTAGAGATCCTTGGAGGCCTCGATCAGCCGCACGTCGATCCGCTCCAGGCTGGCGTAGATCGGCAGGATCATGAAGGGCAGGAAGTTGTAGGTGAGGCCGGCGATCACGGCGCCGCTGGTGGCGAGGACGTGTCCGCTCGGCGCCAGTCCGACCGTGTGCAGGAACTTCGTCACCGGGCTTTCGTCGGAGAGCATCGTCTCCCAGGCCAGGGTTCGGATCAGGTAGGTGGTGAAGAACGGGGCGACGACCGCGAAGAGCAGCGCGTTCCGCCAGCGTCCGGCCTTGAAGGCGATCGTGTAGGCCAGCGGATATGAGATCAGCAGCGCCAGCAGGGTCGCCACCCCGGCGTAGACGAAGGAGCGGATGAACTGCGAGTCGTACAGCGAGAGCGCTTCGCTGTAGTTCGACCAGTTCCAGTTGAATTCGAGGCTGCCGACGACTCCCGACTCGAGCGAGAGTTTCCCCATGTAATAGAGGGGGACGACGAAGAAGAGGACCAGCCAGATCGTCCCCGGCGAAAGCAGGAAGTAGGGGACGATCCGGCGCCTCATCGGCTCAGCTGTTCAGCACCGCGTCGAACGCTTGGGTCAGCTTCTGTTCTTCGGAAGCGCTCAGCGGCGGCGCGATGGAGCATTTCTTGGTGAACGATTCGCTGGGGAAGATCAGCTGGTTCTTCGCCAGTTCGGGTTCGGTCTTTTCGAACAGCTCTTTGACGCCTTCCACCGGGGTCACGTAGTTCACGTAGGCCTCGATCTGCGCCTGGTTCTTCGGTTCGTAGACGTAGTTCATCCACGCCTCGGCCGCGGTCGGGTTCGGCGCGCCGACCGGGATCACCATGTTGTCCGACCAGAGCATGCAGCCCTCGGTCGGCATCCGCCATTCGATGTTCGGATTTTCGATCTGCAGCTGGACCGCGTCCCCGGACCAGCCGATCACCGCGACCACGTTGCCGCTGGTCAGGTCGCTGGCGTAGTCGTTGCCGGTGAAGCGCCGGATCTGGCCCGACTGCGCCGCCCCCTTGATTTTTTCGATCGCCTTCAGCCAGTCCCCTGCTTCGGCCTTTTCGGGATCGACGCCTTCGCACTTCATCACCAGCGGCACGGTGTCGCGCATTTCGGTGAGGAAATCGACCTTGCCCTTGTACTTGGGATCGAAGAGGTCGCAGATCGAGTGCACGTTCGGCGCCAGGTCTTTGCGAACGATGATCCCGGTCATCCCGCTCTGCCAGGGGACGCTGAAGTCGCGGTTCGGATCGAATGCCGGATGGCGCAGCGGGCCGCGCAGGTTCTTCTCGACTTCCGGGATCCCCGACTTGTCGAGGTTCTGCAGGTAGCCGAGCTGGCGCATTTTGTTCGCCATCCAGTCGGTGACGACGAAGAGGCTGCGACCCCCCGATTCCCCCTGCGAGAGCAGCGGCTGCATCTTGCCGAAGAACTCGGCGTTGTCGTTGACGTCCTCGATGTACTTGACCGTGAGGCCGGTCGCCTTCTCGAAGTCGGGCACGGTCTTCTTGTCGATGTAGAGCGGCCAGTTGGAGATCGTCACCGTGCCGGAGGGCTTGCCCTGGAGCTTGACTTCTTCGGCGCTTTCTTCGCCGCCGCCGCCTTCGATGCCGCCGCCACCGCCGCCGCCGCAGGCGGCGAGGTCGAGGGCGAGTGCCACCGCCGCCAGGAGAACGGCGAGGACGGTCTGCCTGCCGCGTCGATCCTTTTCGCTGCTCACCATCGGGTTCAACCTCCCTGCGTGGTTTCCAGTTGCGAGTGCTCGGCGCCCTCGGCGCCGTCCTGGCTGCTCGCCGCCCGGCCCTCGGGCGACTCGCGGACGAGGTGCATGTGCTGCGGCTCCCAGCTGAGGGCGACGCGGGCGCCGCCCCCAGGCAACCGCTGGCGTTCGGACTCGTCGGCGTTGGGGATGAGCACCGTCATCCGCACTCCCTCGCCGAGGTCGACCGCGAGCTGGGTCGCCGTTCCCAGGTAGAGCGAGCTGGCGACGACGCCTTCGACCCGCGGCTTGCCGGAGCCGCCGTTGCCGCCGGCGTCGTGCTCGACCTGCAGCTTCTCCGGCCGCACGACCGCGTGGCAGCGCTCGCCGCTGGAGAATTCGCCGGTCGGGGTCGGGATCGTCTGCCCTCGGTCCAGCCGCACTTCTTCGGGCCCGGTGACGGTCGCCGGCATCATGTTGGAGACGCCGATGAAGCCGGCGACGAAGGTGGTGGCGGGACGGTTGTAGACGTCCTCGGGGATCCCGACCTGCTCGACCCGGCCACGGTTCATCACCGCGATCCGGTCGCTCATCGTCAGCGCCTCCTCCTGGTCGTGGGTGACGTAGACGAAAGTGATCCCGACGTCGCGCTGAATCCGCTTCAACTCGACCTGCAGTTCCTTGCGCAGCTTCAGGTCGAGCGCGCCGAGGGGCTCGTCGAGCAGGAGGACCTTGGGCAGGTTGACCAGCGCCCGCGCCAGGGCGACCCGCTGCTGCATCCCCCCGGACAGCTGCGAGGGCCGGCGCCGCGCCTCGGCGGCGAGGCCGACCCGCCGCAGCTCGGCGGAGACCCGCGCCGCGATCTCGTCCCTCGGGACTTTCTTGCGCTTCAGCCCGAAGGCGACGTTCGCCTCGACGTCGAGGTGGGGGAAGAGGGCATAGCTCTGGAAGACGGTGTTGGTGGGGCGCTTGTGCGGGGGGAGGTGGGCGACGTCCTCGCCCTCGATCCGGATCTCGCCGGCGGTGGGGCGCTCGAAGCCGGCGATCATCCGCAGCGTCGTCGTCTTGCCGCAGCCGCTCGGCCCCAGCAGGGTGAAGAACTCCCCGCGCGAGAGCTCGAGGCTGACCTCGTCCACCGCGGCCAACTGGTCGAAGCGCTTGGTCACGCTCCTCAGCTCGACGCTCGGGGTATCTCCGTGGCCGTCCATCGGTGGTCTGGTGCTCTCCTCTTGCGTTCGGCGCGGCTAACCGACACCAGCCGCGTAAACGCGACGGTAAGCCCCGCTGGATCACCTGGCAAGGGGCGAATGTCCTAAAAGCACATAAGGCTCTTGTACTTGATGGACAATGGCATCTTCAGGCCTTGACCCAATGACCACTTGCGGTCCGTACATGAGCGGTCTAGCTTTGTCCATATCGTCGTAATCCGAGAGGAGGGCGTCATGGCCACCGCGTCGCAGGCTCCAGCAGGCACCGATCTCCAAGAGCTCGCCAAGAGCCACCTCTGGATGCACTTCTCGCGGATGGGCGGATATGGCGCCGGGCACGAGATCCCGATCATCACCCGGGCCGAGGGCTGTTACGTCTACGACGAGCACGGCAACCGCTACCTGGACGGCCTCTCCGGCCTCTTCTGCGTGAACGCCGGCCACGGCCGCACCGAGTACGGCGAGGCCGCGGCGCGCCAGGTCGAAGAGCTGGACTTCTACACGCTGTGGAGCTACGCCCATCCGCGGGCGATCGAGCTGGCCGCCCGCCTGGCGCAGCTCGCTCCCGGCGACCTCAACCGGGTGTTCTTCACCTCCGGCGGCTCGGAGGCGGTCGAGTCGGCCCTGAAGCTGGCCCGCAACTTCCACCGGATCCACGGCAAAGGCCAGAAGCACAAGGTGATCGCCCGCGAGGTCGCCTACCACGGCACCTCCCTCGGCGCCCTGGCGGCAACCGGGATCACCGACCTGCGCAGCCAGTTCGAGCCGCTGATGCCCGGCGGCTGCCACGTGCCCAACACGAACATCTACCGTTGGCCGGAGGACCGCGACCCGCTCTGGGCCGCCGACGCGATCGAGGAGCGGATCGTCTTCGAGGGGCCCGAGACCGTCGCCGCCGTGATCCTCGAGCCGGTGCAGAACGCCGGCGGCTGCTTCGTCCCGCCCGACGGCTACTTCCAGCGGGTGCGCGAGATCTGCGACGCCTACGACGTGCTGATGATCTCCGACGAGGTGATTTGCGCGTTCGGGCGCCTCGGGCACTACTTCGGCTGCGAACGCTTCGACTACCAGCCGGACCTGATCACGGTCGCCAAGGCGCTCACCTCCGCCTACGCGCCGATGGGCGCCGTCATCGCCTCCGACCGGGTCGCCGAGCCGTTCATGCAGGGCAACGCCTCCTTCGCCCACGGCTTCACCTTCGCCGGCCATCCGCTGGCCGCGGCGATCGCGATGGTCAACCTCGACGTCTTCGAGCGCGAGGACCTCTGCGGCCACGTGCTGACCAAGGAGGGCGAGTTCCGGCAGATGCTGGAGAGCCTGCACGAGCTGCCGATCGTCGGCGACGTGCGCGGCGCCGGCTACTTCCACGCGGTGGAGCTGGTCAAGGACAAGGAGACGAAGGAGAGCTTCGACGACGAGGAGTCCGAGCGGCTGCTGCGCGGCTTCCTCTCCGGCGAGCTCTACCGCCGCGGCCTGATCTGCCGCGCCGACGATCGCGGCGACCCCGTAGTGCAGCTGGCGCCGCCGCTAATCGCCGACAGCGAGCAGTTCGAAGAGATCCACGACGTCCTGCACTCGGTCCTCTCCGAGGCCTGGGACCGAATCGTCGCCTGATCGGCTGAAGGAGCCCGGATGCTCACCGTCCAGAGCCTGCTCGACGAGCTCGACCTGAAGCTTGCGGCCGGGGCGGACGCCGCCGGCGCCCCCGTCCGCTGGGTGCACATCTCAGAGCTGCAGGATCCGACCCCGTGGCTCTCGGGTGGGGAGCTGATGCTGACCACCGGCATCCCCCTCGACAGCGCCGCCAAGCAGCGCGCCTTCGTCCGCATCCTCGCCGACCGCAACCTCGCCGGGCTCGGGCTGGGGACGGGCTTCAACCACTCCAGCCTGCCGAAGGCGCTGGTCGACGAGGCTCGCAAGCGGGACTTCCCGCTCTTCGAGGTGCCCTACTCGACGCCGTTCATCGCGATCACCGAGAAGGCCTTCACCCGCCTCGTCAACGAGCAGTACGAGGTGCTGCAGCGGGGCCTGGCGGTGCAGCGGCGGCTCGAGCGGCTGGTCCTCGAGGAGCGGGGCCTGGAGGAAATAGCGGCGACGATCGCCACCGCCGTGGGCGGCGCGGTCACCATCCTCGACGGGCGCGGCGACCGGCTCGCGGGTCGCAACTTCCGCCGTCAGCTCTCGACCGAGGCGCTCGCCGGGATCCGGCGCGAGGCGCTCGGGCACGCCGGCGACGGCCACCCCTTCGTTCCCTCCCACTCCTCGCTCGCCGGCCGCGCGCTCGCCCATCCGGTGGTCTCGCCCGGCGGCGGGCCGCCGCAGGCATGGGTCGTGATCGTTCGCGACTCCGGCGGGCTCGGCGACTTCGAGCGGCTGATCCTGCAGCAGGCGGTGGCGGTCGTGGCGCTGGAGCTGATGCGCCGCCGCGTCGCGCGGGAGACCGAGCGCCGGCTGGCCGGCGACGTCCTCGCGGCCGCCCTCGGCGGCCGGGTGGAGGCCAGCGAGCTGCGCCGGCGGCTGGAGCCGTTCGGGATCGGAGAGGAGGCCGCGGTGCTGGTCTTCGACGTCGAGCATCCCGCCGAGGCCGTCGGCGGCCTGGAACGTGCGCTCGGCGCCGAGGGCTGTCCGGCGGTCGTCGCGCCCCACTCGGTCGGCGGGCGCGAGCTGCTCTGCGCGCTGATCGACGTCGCCGAACGCGACCCGATCGAGGTCGCCGCCGCCGCCCGCGGCGCCCTCGCCGCCGGCAACGGCATTCGCGCCGCGGCCAGCCGCCCCGGGCCGCCGGAGCGGCTGCGCCACTCCTTCCACGAAGCGCGCTGTGCGCTGGAGGCCACCGCGTTCGACAACGGCTCGGCGCCCGGAGTCGCCTCCTGGCGCGACCTCGGCGCCTTCACGCTGCTGCTCTCGATCCAGGACGACGAGGCGCTCGGGCTGTATTGCGACAGCGTCCTCGGCCCGATCGAGGAGGGCGACGAGGACTACGGGGGCGAGCTGCTGCGCTCGCTGGAGGCTTTCATCGAGCAGAACGGCCAGTGGGAGCGGGCGGCGCGGCAGGTCTACTGCCACCGCCACACCCTGCGCTACCGGATGCGCAAGGTCGAAGAGCTGACCGGCCGCGACCTCTCTCGCGCCCACGACCGGATCGAGTTCTGGCTCGCCCTGAGAGCGAGGGAGCTGGTGGCATGAGGATCGGCGTCCCGACCGAGATCAAGTCGGACGAGTACCGCGTCGCCGTCACCCCCGCCGGGGTCCGCGAATTGAGCGAGCACGGCCACGAGATCCTGATCCAGGCCGGGGCCGGCGAGGGCAGCGCCATCTCCGACGCCGACTACGAGGCCCAGGGGGCGGCGATCGCGCCCGATGCGGCGACGGTCTTCGAACGGGCCGAGATGATCCTCCACGTCAAGGAGCTGCAGCCGAGCGAGATCGCGATGCTGCGCCCCGACCAGCTCCTCTTCACCTACCTTCACCTGGCGCCGGACCCCGAGCAGACCCGCGCCCTCTGCGAGGTGGGGGTGACCGCGATCGCCTACGAGACCGTCGAGGACGAGCACGGTCGGCTGCCGCTGCTGGCGCCGATGAGCGAGGTCGCGGGCAAGATCGCCGCCCAGGCCGGCGCCTTCATGCTGGAGAAGCCGCTGGGCGGTCGCGGCATCCTGCTCGGCGGCGTGCCCGGTGTGGCGGCGGCCAACGTAGTGGTGATCGGCGGCGGGGTGGTGGGCATGAACGCCGCCTTCATCGCGATCGGGATGGAAGCCGACGTCTTCGTCTTCGACCGCTCGATCGACCGGCTGCGGGAGCTCGAAGTGGCCTTCGGCGGGCGCTGCTCGACCGTCTACTCGACGCGGCTGGCGGTGGAGGAGATGCTGCCGGCGGCCGACCTGGTGATCGGCGCCGTGCTGGTGCACGGCGCGCGCGCTCCGTACGTGATCCGGCGCGAGCAGCTGAAGCTGATGAAGCCGGGAGCGGTGCTCGTCGACGTCGCGATCGACCAAGGCGGCTGCTTTGAGACCTCGCGGCCGACCACGCACCACGAGCCGACCTTCGAGGTGGAAGGGATCACCCACTACTGCGTCACCAACATGCCGGGCGCGGTCCCGATCACCTCGACCCACGCCCTCACCAACGCGACGCTTCCCTACGCGATCGCGCTCGCCGGCCACGGCCTCCGCGACGCGGTGCGGCGGGACCCCGGGCTGCGGCTCGGCGTCAACGTCGCGGCGGGGAGGGTGACCCACCCGGCGGTCGCCGAGGGAGTGGGCATGGACTACGTCCCGGTCGAGGAGGCCCTGGGCCTCGAACCATCGTTGAAATGAGCATCCACGGGAGGGCGAGATGAGCATCTATGCGGTTGTCAACCCAGCCACCGGCGAGACGGTCAAGGAGTACCCCGAGATCGGCGACGAGGAGCTGCGCGCCGCGATCGAGCGCGCCGACGCCGCCTGGCGAAGCTGGGGCGCCTCCTCCAGCGTGGCCGACCGCGCCGAGTTGGTGCGCAAGGTCGGAGAGCTGCATTCCGAGCGACGCCAGCACCTGGCCGAGATCATCGTCCGCGAGATGGGCAAGCCGATCGAGCAGGCGCTGATGGAGGTCGACTTCGCGGCTGAAATCTACGGCTTCTATGCTGACAACGCCGAGGGTCTGATGGCCGACGAGCCGATCGAGCTCCTCGGTGGCGAGGGCACGGCGGTGATCCGCCGCAGCTCCTACGGGCCCCTGCTCGGGATCATGCCCTGGAACTTCCCCTACTACCAGGTGGCCCGCTTCGCCGGGCCGAACCTGGTGATCGGCAACCCGATCCTGCTCAAGCATGCGCCCCAGTGCCCCGAATCGGCGGAGGCGATGCAGGAGACGTTCGACGACGCCGGCTTCCCCGAGGGCGCCTACCAGAACATCTACGCGACCAACGAGCAGATCGAGTGGGTGATCGCCGACCCGCGGCTGCACGGCGTCTCGGTCACGGGGTCCGAGCGGGCCGGAGCCGCCGTCGCCGAGGTCGCCGGGCGCCACCTGAAGAAGGTCGTGCTCGAGCTCGGCGGCTCGGACCCCTTCATCCTGCTCGGCACCGACGACCTCGACGCCGCCGCGGAGGCTGCGGCCGAAGCGCGGCTCGACAACACCGGCCAGTCCTGCAACGCGGCCAAGCGCTTCATCGTCCTCGACGAGCTCTACGACGACTTCCTCGAGAGCTTCCGCGACAAGCTCGCCGCGGCGAAGCCGGGTGACCCGACGGAGGAAGACACGGCGGTCGGGCCGCTCTCCTCCCAGACGGCGGCCGACCGGCTCGAGGACCAGGTGAAGCGGGCGGTCGAGAACGGCGCCGAGGTCTTGGTCGGCGGCAAGCGCGACGGCAACTTCTTCGAACCGACGATCCTGACCGGGATCGAGCCCGGAGACGAGGCCTCCCAGGAAGAGTTCTTCGGTCCCGTCGCCCAGGTCTACCGCGCCGCCTCGGAGGAGGAGGCGGTGGAGATCGCAAACCGCACCCCCTTCGGCCTCGGCTCCTACCTGATGACCAACGACAAAGAGCAGGCCGAGCGGGTGGCCGACAGGATCGAAGCCGGGATGGTCTATGTGAACCTGGTCGGGGCCGACAGCCCAGAGCTGCCCTTCGGCGGCTTCAAGCGCTCCGGGTTCGGCCGCGAGCTGGGCCGTTACGGCGCCGACGAGTTCGTCAACAAGAAGCTGATCCGCAGCGCCCCTTAAGCTGACCCGCTCGTGAGCATCAGGGTACGAAGTGGGCTGGGCTGGTTCCTCAGCGCGGCGCTGGTCGTCGCGGGCCTGTTGACGATCGCGACCGCGGGCGCGGCGACGATCGAAGAAGAGGAAACGCCGCGCTGTCACGGGCGGCGGGCGAAGATCCTCGGCACGGAAGGCGACGACGTCATCCACGGGACGCCCGCGCGGGACGTGATCTGGGGCGGCGGCGGCGATGACGTCATCTACGGGAGCCTCGGCAACGACCTGATCTGCGGTGGCCCCGGCGCCGACCAGATCCACGGCGGCCGCGGCAACGACGACGTATTCGGCGGCGCCGGCGACGGCGATCAGGTGAACGGGGACCTCGGAGACGACAAGATCCTCGGTGGGCCCGGGGACCGGGACGAGGTGGCGGGCGATCTCGGCATCGACATCGTCAACGGCGGGCCCGGAGACGAAGACCTGGTCCACGGCGACTACGGCTGGGACCGCATGTCGGGCGGCGCCGGCAGCGGGGACATCGCCTCCTTCGCCACCGCCCGCGCCGGCGGCAAGGGCAGCGGGGTGTGGGCCTCGCTGGCGCGGCACCGGGCCTATGGCGACGGCCACGACAAGCTCTTTGGCTTTGAGAGCCTGGAAGGCTCGGCCTTCCGGGACACGCTGATCGGCAGCAAGTCGGCGAACGTGATCGACGGCGGGCCCGGCGACGACCACCTGATCGGCGGCGGCGGGCTCGACCGGCTCGACGGCGCCCAGGGCAGCGATGCCTGCGAGGGCGCCAAGGGCCGCACCGTCTCCTGCGGCAAGGAAGCGCCCCCGAACGCCTCGGCCTACGTGCAGCTGGACAAGACCCCCGGCGGCGGCGCGGGGCTGCAGGTCGTCGGCGGCGGCGGCAGCGACGACTTCCTCGTCTCCTTCGACGAAGGCACCGATTCCTTCGGCGTCGTCGGCAGGAAGGGAATCGCAACCGGCCCCGGCTGCACGCGGCCGCCGCAGGAAGATCCGCGGACGGTGACCTGCTCCGCCCACGGCCCGGCGCGGTGGCTGATGGCCGACCTCGGGCCGGGCGACGACAGCCTGGTCGTCCAGGGGAGCCTGGCCGCGGTCGGCAGCGTCCGCTTCGCCGGCGGCCTCGGCAACGACTCGATCCACGGCGGCCCGGAGGACGACCTGATCGAGTCCGGGCCCGGCGCCGACAAGCTCTACGGCGGTGATGGCGCGGACGGCCTGGTGGGCGGGCTGCCGGGGCCGACCTTCCTCTATGGCGAAGGCAGCGGTGACCTGCTGGCGGCCGGCGGCGGCTGTGCCGGTGGCGCGCTGGTCGGCGGCCCGGGACGCGACGATGCCTCCTTCGCCGAGACGCAGGCGCACCCCGGCCTGCTGATCGTCTCCTTCCTCGTCCGCTCCGCCTGGGTCACCACGGTCAAGGGCTGCCACCACGTGCACCTCTCGCCGACCGACGAGGACATGGAGGGCTCCTTCGACAACGACGTCCTGATCGGCGACAGCGGCCCGAACAGCATGCTGGGGCAACCCGGCGAAGACCGCTTCTACGGCGAGGGCGGCGAAGACGTGATCGACGCCCGCGACGGCGTCCGCGACCTCTCGATCCAGTGCGGCCGCGGCCAGCCCCCACACCAGATCAAGGTCAAAGGCAAAAACGGCAAGATCGAAACGAAGGAAACCGAACCCACCGGCACCCCCGAAGGCCGCGGCATCACCGACTCCTTCGATCCCGCCCCCTTCAACTGCGCGATAGTCAAGAACGGCACCCCGGTCCCCGGCCTCCACGGCTGACCCTCCTGCCCAGCCGCGGCAAGCGCTCAACCCGCGGCACGGGTTCGAGCGCGGCAAGGGCTCAAGCCGCGGCGAGGTTCGAGCGCGGCAAGGGTTCGAGGATGGCAAGGGTTCCGGCCGCGGGGGGAGAGCCAGGGCGGCGTTCGTCCTTTATCGGGATATGCCCGATAAAGGACGAACGCCGAAGTCGCATGAGCCGCTGGCGCGGCTTGCGCTGGCGCAACATGGTGTTGTTTCCACGAAGCAATTGCTGGCGCTCGGCTATTCGCTCGATGCCATCTCCGATGCTTCCATCGGCGGGCGACTGCACCGCGTCCATCAACGGGTCTATGCGGTGGGGCATCGCAGGCTGACCTGGCATGGGCGCTGCTGGGCGGCGGTGCTGGGGGCGGAATCGAACAAGGCCGACGAGCGGCTCTGGCCCGTCGTCGCCAGCCATGCGTCCGCCGCCTACCTGTGGGAGCTGCTGCGCTACCGGCCCGACGCGATCGACGTCACGGCCCCGACCCGCCGCCGCGGACGGCGGCCCTTCGTGGTCCACTTCTCCTCGATCCTGGTCTCGGAGGACCGGGCGGTGCGGGAGGGGATCCCGGTCACCTCGCTGGCGCGCACCTTCCTCGATCTCGCAGCCTCGTGGTCGCCCGAGCGCCTCCAAGGCTCCCTGGAGCGGGCCGAAAAAGCGGAAATCTTCGACGTCCACGAAGTCGAAGCGCTGCTGCGGCGTGCCGGCGGCCACCGGGGCCGCGGCCGGCTCGACCGGGCGGTGGCGATCTACCGTCCCGACCCCACCGTCACCCGCTCGGGCTTCGAGCGGCGGTTCCGGCAGGCGGTCGTGGACGCCGGGCTCCCCGCTCCCTCGATGAACTACCTCTTCGCCCAGTACGAGCTCGACGTATGTTGGCCCGACCTGCGCTTCGCGGTCGAACTGGATCTCTTCGAGACGCACGGCACCCGCGCCGCCTTCGAGCGCGACCGGCGCCGCCAGGAGGAGCTGAAGCTGCTCGGCGTGGAGACGATCAGGATCACCGAGCCGCGCTTCAAGGCCGAGCCGGATCTGGTCCTCGCCAACATCGCCGCGCTGCTCGACCGGCGCCGCCTGGAGCTCGGGCGCGCCGGTGGCGGGCCGGCACCTTGAACTAGGCTTCCGCTCATGCCCAGGAAGACCGCCAGCGGAGAGGAGGCCGCCGCCGTCGCCGCGGCGATCGCCCGCTTCGAGGCGGAGCTGGGCGCTGCCCCCGCCGCGGAGGCGGAGCCCAGGCTCAGCGCATGGCAGCGCGCGGCCCTAGTCGAGGGAGTGAACGCCAAGAGGACCGTCCAGGACATCGGAGGAGGATCGAGATGGCTGTCGTGAAAATCATCGAGCTGGTCGGCAGCTCCAAGACGTCCACCGACGACGCCGCCAGGCAGGCGCTTCTCCAGGCGCAGGGGTCGCTGCGCAACATCCGCGCCGTCGACATCGTCTCGACCGGGATCCGGGGCGAGAACCTCGACGAGTACCGGGCGCACGTCCGGGTCGCGTTCCTGATCGAGGGCACGGAGGTCGACTGATGGCCGACCAGCAGAGCCAGCCCCAGGGCACGCGCGAGGTCTCCCGCGAGGAGGCCAAGAAGCTGCTCGAGGAGGGCGCGCAGCTGGTCGACGTGCGGGCCGACCACGAGTGGGAGGCGGGGCGCATCGCCGGCGCCAAGCACGTGCCGCTGCCCGAGCTGCCCGAGCGCCTGGCCGAGATCGACGACGACCGGCCGGTGGTCGTCTACTGCCGCGGCGGCAACCGCTCGACGATGGCGACCGAAGCCCTGAACGAAGCCGGCTACGAGGCGGTGAAGCTGACCGAGGGAATCGTCGGCTGGGCCGGGGACGAGCTGCCGCTCGAGCCCGAGGACGGCCACGTCGCCGAGTCCGGCGAGGCGGCGGCGATCCTCCAGCAGAAGAAGGGCGGCTCCCCGAGCTGAGGCTGCTCGCGGGCCGCAGGAACCGCTCAGGGACCTAAATACCGGAATCCCTGTCAGGTTTTGCTATTTTCATCTTCTGGCCTGTCCGGCCGGCGTTGGAAACCCGCGACCCGCAGAAGGGACAGCAAGCATGGATTCAGTCTCTGCTCCCACTCAGAGCAAGGCCGAGGCGGTCCTCGAGGGGCTCGACGTCGACCACGCCAAACCGCAGAGCGGCAAGGCCCCCGGCTCGCTGGAGAACCCGGAGACCTTCGAGAACGTCCCGGGGCACGTGATCCCGGTCCTCGAGCGCGAGTTCGACGACTTCACCTCAGAAGCGCAGAGCTTCCTCGGCGGCCAGCAGGGCGAGGACACTTTCATCCCCTTCCGCCTCAAACAGGGGGTCTACGGCCAGCGCCAGGCCGACGTGCAGATGATCCGCGTCAAGCTCCCCTTCGGCGGCATCTCGCCGGAGCAGCTCGACGCCTTCGCCGACGTCATCGAGCGCTGGGTGCCACTGCGCAAAGGCCACATCACCACCCGGCAGAACATCCAGCTGCACCACGTCCCCCTCGACGACGCGGCGAAGCTGATCCGCCAGCTCGGCGAGTTCGGCCTCTCCTCGCGCGAGGGCTGCGGCAACACCGTCCGCAACGTCACCGCCGACCCCTTCGCCGGCATCGCCCAAGACGAGGTCTTCGATCCGACCCCCTACGCCGGCGCCTACGTCCGCTACTTCGTCCGCCACCCGACGACGCAGGCGATGCCGCGCAAGTGGAAGACGGCCTTCTCCTCCTCCGCGGCCGACCGGGCGATCGTCCCGATCCACGACATCGGCTTCCTGCCCGCGCTCCGCGACGGCGAGCGCGGCTTCGAGGTCTGGGTCGGCGGCGGCACCGCGATCATGCCGCGCCTCGCCCACCGCATCTTCGACTTCGTCGGCGCCGACGACGGCGAGTACCTCAAGGTGACTGAGGCGATCGTCCGCATCTTCGACCGCCAGGACTGGCTTCGCAAGAACCGGGCCCGCGCCCGGATCAAGGTGCTGCTCGACAAAATCGGCCCCGAGGCCTTCCGCGAGCTGGTCGACGAGGAGCTCGAGGGCGATTGGATCGAGGAGCGGGACTTCCCGGGCTACGTCGAGCGCCTGCGCTTCGACCACGACGAGGAGGACAACGCGCCGCAGCCGCCGGTCGCGCCGTCCTCGCCCAACGGCGACCGCTCTGAGTTCGACCGCTTCGTCGAGCGCAACGCAATCCCGCAGCGCCAGCAGGGATTCAACGCGGTGAGCGTGAAGATCACCCGCGGCGACCTCACGCCGGAGCAGTTCCGGGGGCTGGCGGCGATCATGCGCGAGTTCTGCGGCGGCTACGCCCGCAGCACCGTCGAGCAGAACATGGTCCTGCGCTGGATCCGCGACGAGGCGCTCTACGACGTCTGGTCCCGCCTGCGCGAGCTCGGCCTGGGCGACTCCGGCGCCAACCAGATCGACGACGTGATCAGCTGCCCCGGCACCGACAGCTGCAAACTCGGGATCACCAGCTCGATGGGCCTCAACCAGGCGATCCAGGAGCGGATCGAATCGATGCAGATCGAGGACCCGCTGACCCGCGGCATCCACATCAAGATGAGCGGCTGCCCGAACGGGTGCGGCCAGCACCACATCGGCACGATCGGCTTCTACGGCGCCTCG
>Ga0308176_10001368_pt1 | contig 15297 bp, 12 predicted proteins | sample PhyCR2_3_FD_203890 | JGI IMG/M metagenome (GOLD analysis project Ga0308176, IMG submission 203890) | Soil microbial communities from UC Gill Tract Community Farm, Albany, California, United States - DLSLS.C.R2 | ecosystem: Environmental > Terrestrial > Soil > Agricultural land | place: USA...
CTGGGCGCCCGGCCGCAGGGCCGCGACGAGCGCGGCGGCGAGCGCGACGAGCTGATCCGGTGCGCGGGCGGAGAACCCCAGGGCCACGAGCTCGTTCGCGGCCGCCGCGTGATTGCCGCCGGTGATCGCGATCACGAGCCGGGCGTACGCGGCGCGCTCGTGCACCTCGAGCACGAGGGTGCACCCGAAGTCGAGCAAGGCGAGCCTGGGGCCCGGCATGACCAGGAAGTTGCCGGGGTGCGGGTCGGCGTGGACGTGGCCGTGGACGAAGATCTGGGCGGCGATCTCGTCGACCAGCTCGCCGAGCACGCGATCGCGCGCGTCCGCCGGCATGGCGTCGAGCGCCACGGTGAGCCGCTCGCCGGTGAGCCGGGTCATGGTCAAGACGCGCAGCGACGAGGCCTCCGCGATCGGCCGTGGGATCGCGACGCCGGTCGGGAACGCGCGCAGCGTGGCCGCCTCGGCGGTGTAGTCGAGCTCGGCGGTGAGGGCGCGCGCCAGCTCATCGACGATCATGGCGAGATCGCTGCCCGGGAGATCGCCGAGCGCGCCGGCCACGGCGCGGAGCGCCGCGAGGTCGGCTTCGAGGATGCCCTCGATCCCGGGGACCTGGACCTTGATCGCGACCGCCGTGCCGTCGTGGAGCCGCCCGGCGTGAACCTGCGCGAGCGACGCCGCGGCGAGCGGGGTGTCGTCGAACGCGGCGAAGCACGCGTCGATCGGCCTGCCGAGCTCGGCGCTGATCCGCGCGCGGATCTGGGCCGCGTCGATCGCCGGGACCTCGGTCTGCAGCGCCTGGAGCTCGGCGGCCCAGATCGGCCCGACGAGATCGGGGCGGCACGACGCGAGCTGGCCGAGCTTGGCGATCCCGCCGCGTAGCTCCGCCGCCGCGCGGGCGGTCCGGCGCGCGAGGTCGCGGTGATCTTCGTCGCGCAGGGCCGCGTGACCGCGAGCCGCCGCCGCGAGCCGCAGCCAGCGATGGCGCGCGAGCAGCGCCGCGCCGACCTGGACCAGGCGCGCCGTGCGCGGCGTCGCGCGTGCCAGCGTCTGGGCGTGATCGCGGGCCGCGCCGGCGAGCGCCTGCGCGTCGCGCGTGACGGCACCGAGATCGCGGGCGAGCTCCAGCGACAGCGCGTCGAGCCTCCCCCCGAGGTGCTGGACGAGCCGTGCGGTGGTGACCGCGGTGTCGCGCAGCGGCGCGAAGATCTCGCCAAACGCGCGGCGCAGATCCGTCGGTGGCGGGGTGTTCTGGGAACGAATGCTCATGAATGGCTCCTCGCTGGTGGCTCGCCGGGCGTGCTACGCGCGCAGCTGTTCGAGACAGGCCAGGCAGATCACCAGGCGCCCGCCGGTGGTCTCGGCGACGCCGATGGCCGCGTCGCTGCCGCGCGGCAGGATGGCGTTGCAGCGCAGGCATACGGCGTTCTTGCCCAGCACCATCGGCTGCCAGCCGAGGACATCCTCGATCGCCGAGGCGGGTGCAGGCACGCCCGCAGCGGGCGAGCCCGGCGTCACGTCGCGACCGGCCGGCTTGTCGCCACGGGCCGCGCGCGCGATCGCCTGACCATCGGCGACCACGTCACCGACGAGGCCAAACGCGTGTCCAAGCACGTTGCGCACGAGGTTCGAGACCGAGATCCCGAGGTCCTGCGCCTTCTGGCGCAGCTCCGCCTCGAGTGACTCGGGCACGCGCGTGTGGATCACGCGCTCCTTCTTTTCAGGCTCGTCGGGAGCGTCGGGCGGTGCGGATTTACGTATCACGTTGTGATACACAATGTATCACGCGGTGACACAAGTCAAGCCGTCATGTCGCGAGCGTCGCGTGACGCGAGCGTCTCGCACTTTCTTCGAACGACGCCCGCCCGTGCTGGCGGAGCGCGGGCTTACCAGCCTTTCTTGCTACCGCAGCCGCCGCCGCGGTGGCAGCAACCGCCGCCGCCGACAAAGCCGCGACCGCCGCCGAGCACGCTGGTGTCGACGTTGACGACCGGGGGACCCGCGGCGGGTCCGGCGGCGATGTAGCTGCCGCCACCTCCGCCGCCCATACCGCCCATCATCATCATCATCATCATCATCATGGTCGGGTCGGTCTGGGGCTTGTTGTTCGCCAGGTTGCTGATCGAGCTGGTGATCTGCGTGAGCATCGCGGTGAGCTGGTCGTTGGACGTGGTACCGCCCGAAACACGGGCGAGCATGTCTGGGTCGATGGTTTCGATGGTGTCGGTGGTGGGCATGGGAATCCTCGGGGAGGGGGTGTGGTGGAGTGACGAGTCCCGATACAGCAGCCGACGTGCCAGGCAGAACGTCACCGGGAATCGGGTAGTTGCATCGCCGCCCGTGGGTATCGCTTCCCGAACTCGAGTCCACCGGGTTACGCATGGACCGTGGACTCGTCCCCCAGTGCGCTTTGGGTGTTGCGGATGGTCGAGGAGCGGTTTCATCGCGATGAAGAGGGCCGGCCGCTCCGCGAGGGCCGCACGCCGGCCGAGTACCTGCGGCCCGGCGAGGTCGAGTACCGGCCCTGCCCCTACCCGGGATCTCGCCAGGTTACGCACAACGCGATGAACGTCTCGGCGCTCCGCCAGACCTCGGCGCACTGGGACGAGATCGTGGAGGCGCTCGGGTTCTTGCGGGTCGCGTACGCCGAGGCACACGGCGGCTACGGCCCGGATGTGATGGATCTCTGGAGGGTGAGCCAGCTTGGCTCGGCGCTGCCGTGGTTCTTCGTGCTCCGCGGGGAGCCGCTGCCCGCCTACGCCGCGGCGCTGTCGAAGGCGACGCTCGGCACCGGGATCCTGGCGCAGCGGCTGATCCTCAAGATGCTGGCCGAAGCGTGGCAGCCGCCGCCGTTCACCACCCCGATCCTGCTGGGGCTCGCCGAGTCGACCGGCACGCTCGTCGGCGAGACCGAGGTGTGCTCGGCGCCCGAGAAGATGATCGCGAAGTTCCTCGACGTGCTGGTCGACGGTACGCCGGCCGGTGGGATCGCCACCGTCGATCGGCTGATCGCCCAGCGCGATCGCTTCCTCGGGTTCGCCGCGTGCTACTGCGGCTTCAAGCTCGTGGTGTGGCTGTACTTCCAGGCCCGCCGGTTCCTCTATGCCGATGTGTGCGCGGCCCAGGACTCCCAGGCGATGCGCGAGCTCCTGGCCGCCCCGTGCGAGCCGCCCGACTTCTTCGTGATCGAGCCCCAGAACCTCGCCGCGGTGCCGCTCGCGTTGCGGGCGGCGTGGATCGGCCAGCTCGCCGCGTTGATCGTGCCGTTCGCGCCCGACGGCCGCGACCGCGCCGTGCGGGAGCTGGCGCAGCGGATGGCCGCGGCGATGCAGGAGGACGCGCGCGATCCTCACGGTCCCCACGATCCGGTCGCGCGCGCGATCGTGACGTTCGGCAGGCTCGACGCCCTCTACGGCGAGGTGATCGCCTGTGTCGAGTCGGGGTTTCGCGGTGAGCCCTACGCCGAGCCGATCGATGCAGCGACGCGCGATCGGCTGGTCCCAGTATCGCCGCGCGCGGCGTTCGCGGCCCTCCGCTAGCCAGCGGTGCTATCTTGCCGGCCATGGATGTGATGCCATGGATGTGATCGATGCGATCGGCGGAACGCCGCTGATCCAGCTCAGGCGTGTCACGGCCGGCTTGCCGGTCAAGGTGTTCATCAAGTGCGAGCACTTGAACCCGGGCGGCAGCGTCAAGGATCGCACGGCGCGCGCGATCGTGCTCGACGCCGAGAACCGCGGACTCCTGGGCCCCGGCGCGACGTTGATCGAAGGCACGGCCGGCAACACCGGCGTGGGCCTGGCGCTGATCGCCTCGGCGCGGGGTTACCGCTGCATCTGCGTCATGCCCGAGCGGATGGCGGTCGACAAGCGCGTCCAGCTGCGCCAGCTCGGCTCCGAGGTCATCATCTCGCGCAACGCGCCGCTGTCGAACCCGCTCAACTTCCGCAACGTCGCGGCGCGGCTCGCCGAGGAGAACGGCTGGTTCCTCACCAACCAGTTCCACAACCCCGCGAACATCACCGCGCACTACGGCACGTCGCAATTCAAGGGCACCGGGGAGGAGATCCTCGCGCAGATGAAGGCGGCGGGCGAGCACACGATCGGCGCGTTCGTGTCGTCGGCGGGCACCGGCGGGACGATCACCGGGGTCGGCCAGCGGCTCAAGGAGTACGACCCGCGCACGCAGATCGTGCTCGCCGATCCGGTCGGCAGCTCGCTGGCGGACTGGGTCAACACCGGCACGCTCGGCCCCGATGGCCCGTACACCGTCGAGGGCATCGGCTCGGGCTCGGTCCCCGGCAACCTGCACCGCGACGTGCTCGACTACGCCGAGAAGATCCCGGACGCCGAGTCGTACGCGATGGTCGAGCGCCTCGCCAAGGAAGAGGGCCTCACCGTCGGCGGCTCGACCGGCGTCAACGTCGTCGCGGCGCTGCGCGTCGCGGCGCGCGGCAACCTGCTCGGCCCGGTCGTCACGGTGGCCGCCGACCTGTGGGATCGCTATCGCTCGACGGCCTGGATGAAGGACTGGATGGAGCGCGAGGCCGCGGCGATCAAGCTGCCCTCGCCGGCCTGAGCCCCGCCCGGTCGACCGGCGCGCCGCGCGAAGCTCACGGAGCCTTGCGGCGCGCGAACCAGACGGAGAGCGTCCCATGGTTGACGCCGAGCTGGCTGGCCGCGCGCGTGATCTGTTCGCCGGCGGCGTCGATCGCGACGAGCCGGCGGGTCGCGGTCTCGATCTGCGCGAGCGTGGTCGATTCGTGTTGCGCGATCCAGTCGCGATCTTGGGGCGTGAACGCTCCGCCAAACTCGGCGATCGCATCGGCCGCGTACGCGTCGATGATGCGATTCAGCTCAAAGGCTCGGTCGGCCAGGTGGGGCACGATCAGCTGCGAAGCGATGTCGGCGCCGTGGGGCGGGGCTTGCGAGCAAACCACGAGCAAGACACGTGCGGTGGGCTTGCGTCGAACCTCATCGACCTGCGCGAAGTCTGGGGGGAGCCGGCTCCTCCAGACGCAGAGTGTGCCCGCCGTCGCCGCGGCGAACGCGACCACGCCGCTCTTGTAGTTGGTCGCTGCACGCGCATTCTCGTCCGCTTCCACCCGGCGGGGGTCGCAGACGACAAAGGGCCGATCGTCGCCGATCACGTGCCTGTGGAGCAGCCTCGCGATCGAGATATTGCCACCCTGGGCACACAGCAGCAGAGGTTCTTGATGGGTAGCCGCGACGCGTACCGAGCGCAGCGCGAGGTCCACATGCTCGCGGCGCTCGGGGCCCCAGCCGATGAGGCGCGACAGGAGCTCCCGCAGGGCACACAGGAGAGGGCTCTCCGCGATCAGCGTGATGCCTCCGATGCGGATCTCGACGCCGGGCGTGATCGGGAACGGGGAGGCGCGTTGCTCGCCGTCGAGCCACACCCCGTTCTTGCTGTGCAGATCAGCCAGCGTCCAGCCGACCGGAGGTTCGTAGGTCAGCTGGGCATGTTGCCTCGAGACGCGCCGTTCCGCGTCCTGTAGCTGGAGCCAGGATCCCTCCGCGGAGCCGATCGCCCGGGTCTCTCCGTTCGACAGGACCGGAGCGGGGAGCGGATGGATGACGGTGCTGGCCCATTCTCGCAGGTGCACGACCTCGTCGTGGATGAGCCATTTGTGCGGCCCGGCTGCGTCTGTCTTCGTCGCGATCGCCAAGGGATTCCCGTCAGAATGTCGTCGTCCAGTGGGCCAACAAATCGGAGCTTGTTGGAGTGATCGTGACGCTCGAGGCCTTGGCGTTGCTCGGCTCGTCGAGGAACAGGTACACGGCGAGCGTGCCAAGCACCGCGCCTGCTCCGAGCGCGACGTAGCCGACGGGCTTCATGCTCCGGTCATCCATGGAGAGCCCAACCGCGGCCATGGACAGCGACGCCGTGGCTCCGCCGGTCGCGAGCCACCGGGCCGTACCATGTCGATCCGGGGACGCCAGCGCACAGGACGCGGGCACGTCCTGACTTGGGGCCGCCGACCCCGACGGAGGGACCGGCCTGGCCGTGGCGAACACATCGACCGTTTCGGAGCTGGGGAGGGGCGTGTACTCGGGGTGCGGGACGGCCTGGACGCCATCACCGCTGGCGATGCCCATGATGCGATCGACCAGGCGATTCAGCTGCTTCTCGTCTTCCGCGGGTCGGCCCGGGAGCTCGACAATCCCGCTGCGCAGGAGCCGGCCGTGGTGGACATCGTACGACGTGCCGATCACGGCCACATGGCCATGCGCGCTCGTGATCGTCAGCGTCGCCGCGATCGCGGCGTCGGTGTACTTCTCCGCGAGCTGGTGGACGAGCAGCGCTTCTCTGGTGTGATCCTTCTCCGCCGGAAATCGAAAGCCTACCCAGCTCCCGATGTTGATGAGCGAGTCGAGATCCCAGTCGATGGTCAACCGGGCCACCTGGCTCGCGGCTACCTCGACCTCGTACTGGCGAGAATCGCCGGTCGGAGCCTGGACGAGCACGCGGTAGGTGCCCGGGACGATGTCACCTACGTCAACCTTGGCCGTTCCGTGCACGACCTCGTTGAGGTAGATCACCGCCTCTGGATCGTTGACGGTGATCGAGAGGCGTCCGCGGCCGGCCTTGTTGAGTCGATCGCGGGCTTCGAGGAATAACCGCTCGGCCTCCTCCCCGAACGCGCGAGCCGAGATCACCTTGGAAGGGAAGCTCCGGACCAGTTCGGCCATCATGTCATCGCGCTCGTGAAGCGCCGCGGTCACGTCGTCTTGCCTGGCGTCCGGGGCCTGCGCCTGGCGGCCTTTCGCGAGGGCGTAGAACACGAGCGCGCGCATCGCGAGCTCGCGATACTTGAGGGTTCGTGCGAGGGCGAGCGGGTTCTGCCGGATCGTCGTGATCAGCTTGCCGAGCTCGGTGGCGGCGGCGGCGAAATTTCCGGCGGCGAAGTAGTTCTCGCCCGCGGTGGCTTGCCGCTTGAGCAGCTCTCCGAGATCGCCGGATTTCGGCGAGCTGATTCCGGGGCGATAGGCGTGCTCGTGCAGTTGCCCGGCGAGGACCTTCGGATCAACGGTGAAGCCGCGCCGGTCGAACACCATCCGCACGAGCGGCGCGACACGCTCGGCCTCGGGCGGTCGGTTGCCCACATAGCTCTCGAACACGATGCGCTCGGCGCGCGTCGTGCGGGCGTTCAGCGTGAGCGTGGCGACGACGACCAGGACCAGCAGGATGGACCGTCGACCGGTGAGCACGCGGCGCCTCATGGGACCTGGTCGGCACCCAGATCTGCCGGCGATACCCGAAGATCTCCGTCGATGTCGTGCGACGCGATACCCGTCAGATCCGAGGTGGGGTCAGCGGCGTGGCGCGCGGGGCTGGTTGGCTGGATGTGGACGTTGCCGTGAGCCGGGTCCACGAACAGCGGGTCTGCGGCGGAGTTGTTGGTTCCTGCCGGCAGCGTGCCGGGGCGGGCGATCGAGTATGCGTGCTTGCACGATCCGCCCACTTGCTCCGCGTTGGTGAGCGTCCCGTTATCGCTCATGATGTTGTTCTTCGCGGTGAAGTTTCCGGCCGAGCACTGGATCGCAGTGCCCTGGCCGTCCTGAGTTTTGTTGCGATAGAACGTGTTGAACTCGAGGCGGTTCATGGCATTCTGCGCGGTGCTAATTTCGACACCGCCGATTGGCATCATGTCCGATCCGTTGTCGTAGAACACGTTTCCGACGATCGTGAAGGTGCCGTTGGTGATGGAGACACCACCGCCGGTGTTGCTGCTGATGGTGCACCGTGCGACGGTCAGTGCTGAACCAGAAGTAGAGGTGCCATTGCCCTGGTTCCCACTGATCGTTGCGTTTGTAGCGGTCAGAGTTCCGCCGGACGCGGAGATGCCGTTGCCTTGGTTTCCATCGATCGTCACCCGCGTGAGGTTGAGCGATGGGCTTCCACCGCTCGCCGTGAGCTGGATGCCATCAGCCCCAGAGGTTCCCGTGGCACCCGTGATTTCCAGGTCGAAGATGTCGACGCTGGTGGCCGGTCCGGTACTCTGAACCTGCAGGATGGGGCCATCACCATCGCGGTCCAGCTTGGCGCCGGGGTCCGCGAGGAGGGTGACGGTCTTGCCGCTGATCGTGGTGGTCTGGGTATCCTTGACGAGCCCGGTGAGCTTCACGTACGGCGTGGTTCGCTGGAGCCCCTGAGCGAGGGTCGCGCAGGGTGCTGCCTTGCTGCACGCGCTTCCGCTGCCACCCTGGGCGACGTAGGCGACATCCGTCTCTGTGGCGCAGGAACCATCGGCGAGGCAGACGTTCGATTCGCACTGGGCGTGGGCGGTGCATGCGTGGCACATGTCGTCGGCGCCGCACACCGGGGTCTTGTCGGTGCATGCTGCGGGCTCCATGATCGTGCATTGCACGCACACGCCCGGGCCGGAGCCGCCGAGGGCGCACACCGAGAGCGGCGCGGTACACTGCTGGTCGCTGGAACAGGGCGGGGGCGCAGCATCCACGTTGAGGCAATTGTCGTGCAGTGCGCCCGGGCAGTAGTTGGGATTCGTCCGGTAACACGCCAGCAAGCCAAGGCACGCCGGCAACATGGCCAGCGCGAAACGATCGATCAACCTGGGGCTTCGCATCAGAAGGCTCCTTGCACACCGACGACGGCTCCGCCTGCGATCGGCGTGACCGTCGGAGAGGGGTGCTTGTCGTCGTGGACGTACTTCCACCAGAGATAGCCGCCTGCCCCGCCGAGCAGGATGCCGCCGACCATCAGCGTGACACCTCCGGGAACCGTGTTGTAGTACCCGCGGGGTTGGTCCTGGTCGGCGGGCTTGGTGACCGCGTGCTGGTTCAGGGCGAGTGCGATCACGCCACCGACGGCCGACGCGGAACCGGTCGCCACCATCGCGATCGGCAGCGCTCGCGACGAGTGGGCCGCGCCGGCGGATTGGTCTGGTGCAGCGGCGCGCGGCGGGCCGACGGCTTCAAGGCGTTGCAGGGTCACCGACACCTCCGCCGTGTTGCCTTCGACGGCTTCGACCTTGCGCGTCGCACTCTCGAACCCCTCTTTCTCGATCGTCACCACGTGCGAACCAGGCACGATGTCGATGATGGCATCAGTGGCACCGTTCAGCGTCCCGTCGACCGAGTAGAGCGCGCCTTGCGGCATCGATCTGACGGCGAGCACCGTCCGGCCGCTATCCAGCTGCGCGCGTTGCAGGAGCTCGGTGGTCAGCTCGGCGGTCAGCTCGGCCAGCGTGTCATCGGTGCAGCGCTCGCAGAAGCGTTGCCCGAGCACGACGAGCTCGGCCTCGGCGAGGACCAGGCGCTCGACGATGACGACCCGAGGCGCACCGTCGGGCGCCTCGTTGCGGTTGAGCGCGACGACCGCGACGCGGCGGATGCCACGGCCTCCGACGACCTTCGCGACACACGGCCAGGCTGCGATGTCGCGCAAGCACGCCGCCACGGCCTCGCTCTCTCTCGCCGAGAAGGGCTTGCTGGTGAGCGACCACCCGGCGCCTCGCACGCTCGCCTCGGCGGCGCCTGCTGCAAGGGCTCGATCGCGCTCCGTGAGCTTGCCAGCTGTGGTGACGAGAACGGCGCTCGAGGTGGTCCTCGTGTCGGGCGCTCGTTCGGCGAGCGCCGCAAGGGGAGAGAACAACGCCAGTGCGAAGACAACGGCTATCGATCGCATCGGATCACCAGGTCCTGGAGACGGTCGTGGGCGCGGTCACGTCGACGTCGACCTCCTCGCGCTTGGGGATGTCGGAGCCAGCCGGGTAGCCTTCGAGGATCACGTGGTGCTTTCCCGGCTTCACGCTCCGGTCAACGGGCGTGGTACCCGCGCGCACGCCGTCGATGGTCACCTCGGCGAACGGCTTCACCCTGATCTTCAGCATCTGCTGGTCGGGCGATACGCGCGGCGCCGTCGGGCGTGGCGAGCTGCTGCCTTCCGTTGGTCGACTTTCGGCGGTTCTCATGGGGTGTGCGATCGGTCTCGAGGGTGCGTTCGCGATGGTAGGCGCGATATCCGCGATTGTCGGTCTGGCGGGCACGTTCGCGGTGGCGTTTGCGGTGGCGGGCGCGCTGGCGATCGACGCAGGAACGGAGGCCGGGGGAATCGGGGGAGCTGGGCTGGTAGGTATTACCGGTTCGGGGGGCGATGCGGCCGCCGCAGCCGTGGGCATCGCTGCTTGACCGCTGGCCTGGCCACTGCGAGACGAACCGAGGGTCCACCAGAGCAGCCCCACGACACCACTACCGATGACCAGGCCAAGGACGAACAGCGCGACGAGCCGTCTGGCGGTCCGGCGCTGGAGCTGCTTCGAGTCCGTCGCCGCGCTGACCCACTGGGTGACCGCGGCTCCGATCCCACTGGAGATGGTGACCGCCGTCGGAGGTGCGGACCGCTCGGCGAAGCGTGGTGCCGCGTACGTGATCAGCGCCGTTCCCGCAGGGATCGCCCGGGCGAACCGCCGCACGACTTCTTCCATCGTCTGGATACGCCGTTCCCGGTCCGGTTCGAGGCATTCCATCACGATGTCTTCGAGCTCTTGCGGGATGTCGCGGCGAAGCTCGCGTGGGCGCGGGAACGGCGCGTTGGTGGCCACGCTCACCAGCAGCTCCTGGACGCTGTCTCCGAGGTACGGCCGGCGCCCCGTCAAACATTCGTAGAGCACGGTCCCGAAGGCGTAGATGTCGACGCGATGGTCGAGGTCACGCGCGGCGCGAACCTGTTCGGGTGCCATGTAGCCCGCCGATCCGAGGATCTTCTGCGAGCCGGTGCGCAGGGCGTGATCGAGCCGCTCTCTCATCAGCTTGGCGATCCCAAAGTCGGTGAGCTTGGCCCTGATGAAGCCATCATCGCGCTCGATGAGCATGATGTTGCCGGGCTTGAAGTCGCGGTGGATGATGCCGGCCTTGTGCGCGGCGGCGAGCGCGGACGCGGCCTGTGCCAGGATCGTGAACACGAGTTCGATGCTCAGCGGCTCGGCCCTCCGGGACAGCAGCGAGGCGAGCGAACCACCCGCGCAGTACTCCATGATCATGTACCGGCGCCCATCATCCAGCACGCCCGCCTCGAAGACCTTGACAACGCTCTCGTCCTGGGTCGCGCCGATGGCGAACACCTCCTGGTGAAATCGGTCGAGCGATTCGGGTCGCTTGTTGACCTCCTGCAGCAACACCTTCACGGCGGCCTCACTCCCGCCCAGCTCGTTCGAGCGCGCGCGCCACACCTGCCCCATCCCACCCTCGCCGAGCAGCTCTACGATCTCGTACGACCCGCAGTAACGACCGCTGAGGTCGCTCCGCGGACGCGTGCTGTCGGTCGAAGTCGCCGCTTCGGGCGGGCGAAGCTCGGCCGGTGTGGTCGCGCGAGGTCGATCGGCTCTGGCTGGCCGGTGACGCGCCGTCGATACGAGATCATCGGACGCACGGTCTAGCGACCTGCGATCGGAAGGTGTGGTCATTGCCGCGCTACGCTCGGGATTCGTCGACGATCATGGCGTCACTGCCCTCGTGAAGGCTGGAGCATACGCGCGCCGTGCGTCGCTGAAAACAGACCGAGCACAGTCTGCGCGAGATATCGGTGGGTCGTACGCTCCACATCGACTCCGGTTGAGTCTGACACGCCACGGAGCGAGTCAACCTGCGGCTCGGACCTGTGGCAGCCATGAGAGCACGTGGTGATGATGTCGTCGCCCGCGAACGCGGATTGACGAACCGACGCGGACTCGAAGGCGCATGACGGAAGATCGATCACGGGGAGCTGCCCGCTGCGGAGGTGCAGCGCGCGCGCTCCAGCGACCGTCACGTTCGGGCCTGACTACGAGATTTCTGGAGCAACTCCGGATCGTGCCGCAGTTCGCCGGCCAGGGATGCTTCTCAGCACGCTTCATCGACTGCGGTGTCTTGACCGCGAAACCATTCGAGCACTCGCCACTTTGGAGCTCAAGGGTGCCGTCGGCGGCGACAAGGCGCTGCTGGAGCCATCTTTCACGTGCAGGTAAACTGCACCGTGCTGGCTGCCGTAAAGCGGCCGGGCGGCTGAGCTCGCTCAGCCCGGTGAAAGGCTCGCCGGGCTGACATGGGTGGGTTGGAGACGAAGCCGGGTAGCAGCCTTGAGCAACCGACGTCCGGCGGTGGTGCTCGTGGCGCACCATCTGGGTCACCTGGCAAGCAAACCCTTACCGAGCGACTGACCGACGGACATGCTTCGGTCTCGGCACCACCGACTCGTCAACCTGATGACGTCGCGCGGCCCCCCAAGCTGCGCCTCGACAAGACCAGGGACGCCCAGCGGCTCCACATGCTCATCGCGATGCGACAGCAGGAGGCCATCGTCCAGTTCCTGGAGCAGAACGCGCACCCGGAGCACATGTACGCGCTTCATCGGGCGTACGGCTCGAGCATGGTCCCCGACGTGCTGGGCGTGTTGACCGAGGCGTCGTACCTGGCGCGCGCGAGGGTCTATCTCGGCGAGCAGATGTCGCTCGATGCCAAGATCGGCTCGCGCGGCAAGGGGGAAGCGGACGCTATCCTTGGCGACCTGGAGCGCGTTCCCGATGCGCGTGTACTCGCGCTGTTCGAGGGAGATGCGGTCACCATCTCGTGGACGCCGCTTGGGTCGTCGGCTGCGCCATCCGCATCGGAGCCCACCGGAGCATGGTTGCCCGAGGCGACGACGCTCGCCGCGGTCAAGCAGGCGCTCCACGGTCGGCTGGGTGCGGATGACTACTACCGCGCGATGCGGCTGCTCCTGGCGAAGGCCGACCGGGCGATCGCCGTGCAGAATGCTCGCGCCGGCTATCCGCCGCCGGGGATGCACCTCGACGGCTTGCCGTTCACGCTCGAGGACCTCAGCGTCGATCCGGCGAATCCCGACGTGCTCGGATCGTCGATCGCGTTGCCTCCGGTGCCTGCGGCCCGCGTCGACCTCACCGAGGAGCGCATCCGAGAGGCGGACGCGGCGAACAACTGGATCGCGGATCCGATGAAGGCAAGACAGGCGCTCGTCGCGCTCGCCGATCTCGATCGCGCCGAGCGGCGGGCGATGGCGATACGGCTTCGTGACAAGCCGCTCTCGAACGTGTTCGGCGGAATCTCGCTCGGTGAGGATGCCGTCGAAGTCGACGACGCGAAGGCGATCCAGACGGCGATCCTGAACGTCCGGACGCTGGCATGCCTGCAAGCGCGGGCGATACAAGGCGTCGGATTCGACGTCGCGCTCGATCGCGCGGGTGAGCTCGTGCGTAGCGCCCGCGCCAGGCTCGCGCAGGTCCCACCGAATGCACCCGAGGCCGAGCGCCAGAAGGCGCAAGCCGAGGTCCAACGCCTGGAGGCGATGTTCTTCGGCCAGGGTTCGCCGGTCCTCGAAATGCTCCGCGTGGGAGCGTCACGGGCCGGCGACAGTGACAGCGGGGCCGCGGTGATCGAGGCCCAGCTGCGAGCGCTCGCACGAGGTGCCGCCACCGGCGGGATCGGCGGCGGCGTGGTCGCCGGCGCGATCGGCGGCCTGGGCAAGCTGATCCGGCTGGCCGCACGCGTGGGCGACGCCACCGCGCACGATGTCGGCCGCCTGCTCGAAGCGGCCGGGGTCGGGACCAAGGTGCTCGATCATCTGAGCGAGACAGCCGAGGACCAACTTGCCCGCGCGGTCGAATTGCTCAAGGCCGGTCAGCTCGACGAGGCCTATTCCCCCGCTGATTCTTGCGAAGGAGTACAGACATTGCTTGCAAGAAGCGGGACTTGGAGCAATCGTGCGCTACTCAATCTCGGGTATGCGCGGAGAGGACGTGCCCGGGTCACAGGAAGATCTGGAAGTCAAGATCACCACATTCGGATCTAGTAAAGCGCGTTACTTTGCAATGGTCACGAAGGACGAGACGCGACTAAGTTTTTCTCGCGGCGTCGGTGGTAGGCCAACCTGGCACATCGAAGGCCGCTATCCATCCGAAACGGTGCCCACGGTGGAATGGGTGGAGGCGATGGCGAAGCTCGCGGTCGCCGCCGCGCAGATCCCGGGACTTCAGCACCAAGCGCTGGCGCGCCACGAGCGCGCTTGGGCACAGTTCCCGCCGCTGCCGCCGCTCGCTCGCTGCAACCACATCGTGACGGTCACCGAGTCCCAGGTGGCCGATGCCTACGACGACCCGGACGCCTTCTGGCGATGCTGGGATCGCGTCGAGCGCGTCGGAAAGCTTCGCGTCTGCATCCGCGGCCTCCACGATCTCGACGACGAGGCTTGGCTCGCCAGGACCTTCGAGTCGACGATGCACCTTGCGCGCGTCGCCAAGCCAGGGCAGACGATGTACTCCACGCCCTGGCACGGCCCACAGTCGGCCGCATTCGCGCCATGGTGGGAGTACGGCGACATCATCGCCGACGAGCGAGCAGGCTACCCCGCGCTCTCGTTCGTTGGATACGATCCGTCGACCCGAACGGTCGAGTACGCCGGGTTCTGCACGACCACGGACATCGCGAAGGGTGGCCCCGATCCGCGGCACGTGCTGATCCGCGAGATCCACGAGGTCCGCGCGCTCGTCAAGGCCAAGAAGGACCGCGAGGACCGGCCGGTCGACACCGTGCGCATCGTGTTCGCCGAGGAGTGGATGGCGCGTCGCGAGCGTCGACCACTACTGGACGTAGGCGCCCGCGTCTTCTTCATGGATCGCAAGACCGGCCTTGACGTCGAGATCAAGGACTGAGGGTGCCGAGTGTGTTGGGCCGCTTCTGACTATCCGGGGGGTGCGGCTGACCGAGGCGTCGTACCTGAGCCGTGCGAGGGTCTACCTCGGCGAGCAGCGGACGGCGTGACGATTGCGACCGAGCAGCTTCGCGCGGTTCTAACCGACGATGCTGCGATGCTCATTTCAACCTCAGCGGAAGATGGCAGCTGAGAACCAGCTCTCTGCCATGCAGCACTCGGGGCGACTGGATGCACTATCGGCCCCGGCTCGCTGAGGCTCACGCCGGACCCAAAGCGAGCTCATCCCTGCGACATGGGCGCCCGCAGCGTCACTTCCAGATCGCCCACGTGCGTGTGGACGGACAGGCTGCGCGAGAACGGCGCGCCCCCGCTCCACGCGGAGCACAGCGCCTCCTTCTCCACGAGCACCTCGGCCAGCGCGCGCGCGACGGCCTCGGCGGTCGCGACGTCCGTCGGCGTGGGCGGGCGAGCCACCATGTCCTCGTCGAGCTTCGACGCTCGTGAGAATTGACCCGGGTCTGCTCGGGAGAAATGACCCACCGATCCTCTGCTGCAGGGCACCGTGTTCGGCACGATGGCGGCCCGCGCCCGTGATGGCACTGATCCTGCTCG
>Ga0308176_10001369_pt1 | contig 15295 bp, 16 predicted proteins | sample PhyCR2_3_FD_203890 | JGI IMG/M metagenome (GOLD analysis project Ga0308176, IMG submission 203890) | Soil microbial communities from UC Gill Tract Community Farm, Albany, California, United States - DLSLS.C.R2 | ecosystem: Environmental > Terrestrial > Soil > Agricultural land | place: USA...
AAGATGGACGAGTCCAAGAAGGAACTGCTCGTCACGCGCCCCGACGACGAGAAGCAGAGCAAGGCGCTGCACGGGCTGACTCGCTCGATCCTGGCGAACATGATCCAGGGCGTCACCCAGGGCTATCAGAAAGGCCTGGAAATCCAGGGCGTCGGATACAAGGCCGAGCAAAAGGGCAAGAACCTCGTGCTGTCCGTCGGCTACGCGAACACGATTACGCTCGCCATCCCCGGCGGGGTGAACGTCGCCCTCGAAGGCCCGACGAAGATCCGCGTCTCCGGCCCCGACAAGCAGTTGGTCGGACAGTTCGCTTCCGACATCCGCCGCGTCCGCAAGCCCGAGCCTTACAAGGGCAAGGGCATCCGGTACGAAGGCGAAGTCGTGAAGATCAAGCCGGGCAAGGCCTTCGCCGGTGCCGGTGCGAAGTAAAATGAATAAAGGAATCAACTGGGAACTCGAAAGGCAACCGAGTTCCCCAAAGGTTGATGAAATCAAATGGCTGACAAGAACAAACTGAAGCAGAAGCGGCTGGAGCGGCGCAAGTGGAGCGTGCGGTCGAACCTGTTCGGGACGCCGCAGCGCCCGCGGCTTTCGGTCTTCCGCAGCGACAAGCACATTTACGCGCAGCTCATTAACGACTTCGACGGCCGCACGCTGGCGGCGGCCTCGTCGATCCTGGCCGACGTCCGCGGCGACCTGAAGAACGGCGGGAACATCGAGGCCGCCAAGCGCGTCGGCCGCGCCATCGCCGAGCGGGCCAAGGCCGCCGGCGTCACCGCCATCGCCTTCGACCGCGGCGGGCGCCAGTACCACGGCCGCGTCAAGGCGCTTGCCGACGCCGCCCGCGAAGGCGGCTTGAAGTTCTAAGCACCGCCGAACAAAGAAATCGAGCACGTTATGGCTGAAGAGCAGCAAGGTCAGAGCGAAGGTCAGAACAAGCAGGGTGCCCCGGCGGCCGGCGAGCAGCCGCCCGCCGCCCCCGAAGCCGCCGCCCCCGCGGCTCCAGTGGAAGCACCCGCCCCCCAGGCCGCTGCCACTCCCGGACGACCCGGCGCCCCCCAGCGGTCAGACCGCGGTGGCGGCCGAGGCGGCCAAGACCGTCGCGGCGGCGGAGGGCCCGGCGGACGCGGGCGCGGCCCGCGCCGCGACGACCGCGACGAGAGCGGCGTCGAGTCCGCCGTCGTCCGCATCTACCGCTGCTCCAAGGTCGTCAAGGGCGGCCGAACCTTCAGCTTCGGCGCCCTCGTCGTCGCCGGAGATCGCAAGGGCAACGTCGGCATTGGCTACGGCAAGGCCAACGAAGTGCCCCCCGCCGTCGAAAAAGCCACCAAGGACGCCCGCAAGCAGATGTTCAAGGTCAACCTCAAGGGCACCACCATCCCGCACACCGTCAAGGGCACCAGCGGCGCCAGCACCGTCATCCTCGTCCCGGCCCGCCCCGGCACCGGCGTCACCGCCGGAAAGAGCGTCCGCCCCGTCGTCGAGCTGTCCGGCATCACCGACATCCTCACCAAGGCGTACGGCTCCACCAGCCCCAAGAACCTGGTCAAGGCCACCATCGCCGCCCTCCAGCAGTTGCAGAACCGTGACCAGGTGGAGAAGACCCGCGGCGTGAATCTGCCCAAAGGGGCCGGCGAACTGGTGACCGCGTAGCAGTCGTAGAATAGGAATTGCAAGGACCGCTAGGATCGGGTGCCCGATATGATGATTCACGAGATTACATCCGAAGCGCCGCGGTTCAAGAGGCCGACGCGCAAGGGCCGTGGCAAGTCCGCCGGCAAGGGCAAGACCGCCGGCCGCGGCGGCAAGGGCAGCACCGCCCGCCAGGGCCGGCCCCACTGGAAGCCCGGCCACGAAGGCGGCCAGACCGCGATATTCCGCCGCGTCCCCAAGCGCGGCTTCAGCAACGACAACTTCGAGCGCCGCTTTCACATCGTCAACCTCTCGGACCTCGAGCGGTTCGACGACGGCACGACCGTGGACGCCGCCGCCTTGATCGAGGCCGGCCTCGTCCCCGACGAGCGGCAGCCGGTCAAGATCCTCGGCGACGGCGAGCTGAAGAAGAAGCTGACGGTCGTCGCCGGCTGGTACAGCAAATCAGCCCACGAAAAGATCACCGCGGCCGGCGGCACGGCACAAAACCCCAAGGGCGAGGCATTCGAGTTCCCCAAGCCCAAGAAGAAGTTCGTCCCCCGCGAGGGCGCCAAGAAGGGCGGGAAGAAAGACAAGGGCGGCGAGGAAGCCGCGGCGGCGCCGGCGGAGGGCGCCGCGCCAGCCCCCGCGGAGGCACCCAAAACGGAGTAGCATTAGCCCAAGATGCACACAGATGGACACTGATAAGGGAAAAAACAATCAGTCTCGCGTTGTTATCCGTGTGCATCTGTGCCCCATCTGTGGCTAATCCAGTTTAACCAGCGGCGGTCGAGCCATGTTTAAGACGCTCGTGAACATTTTCCGAATCCCCGAGCTGCGGAATAAGGTGCTCTTCACCCTGTTCATGCTGGTCATCTACCGCATCGGCTACCACGTGCCCATCCCCGGCGTGGACCAGGCCGGCATGGCCGAGATGCAGAAGAAGCAGGCCGGCGACACCGCCGCCGGGCGGCTGGCCAACTACGTCTCGCTCTTCTCCGGAGGCAGCCTCTCCCAGAGCACCGTGTTCGGCCTGGGCATCATGCCGTACATCTCCGCCTCCATTATCTTCCAGCTCCTGGCTACGGTGCTCCCGCAGCTCGAGAAGCTTCAGAAGGAAGGCGAGACCGGCCGCAAGAAGATCCAGGAGTGGACCCGCTACGTCACCATTCCCCTGTGCGTCATCCAGGCGATGTTCTGGCTTACGTACATGGAGACCACCTCGCCGCCGCTCGTGCAGCAACTGTTCCGCCGCGAGATGAACATCTCCTTCTGGCTCATCGGCATCATCTCCCTGACCGCCGGCTCGATCTTCCTCATGTGGCTCGGCGAGCAGATCGACGAGTACGGCCTGGGCAACGGCATCAGCTTGCTCATTCTGGCCGGCATCGTCGCCCGCATGCCCAACGCCTTCGCCGAGCTGATTCGCCAGACCAACCTCAGCGCCAACGCCGACGCCGCCCACCCCATCAACGCCGGCAAAATCCTCTTCCTGGTCGGCGCCTTCATCTTCGTCGTGGCCGGCTCGATCCTCATCACCCAGGCGCAGCGGCGCATCCCCATTCAGCAGGCCAAGCAGACCCGCGGACGGCGCGTGTACGGCGGCCAGCGCCAGTACCTTCCCCTCCGCGTCAATCACGGCGGCGTGATGCCCATCATCTTCGCCCAGTCCCTGATGCTTTTTCCCGGCGTGCTCCTCGGCTGGATCCACCAGTGGTTGCCCAACTCCTCCTTCATCGCCTTCCTCAACAGCGAATTCAACCGCGGCGCCTACCTCTACATCCTGACCGAAGTCGCGATGATCTACTTCTTCGCCTACTTCTGGACCACCGTGCAGTTCCAGCCCAAGGAAATGGCCAACCAGCTCCGCGACTACGGCAGCTTCATCCCCGGACTCCGCCCCGGCAAGCGCACCAGCGACTACCTCGAGAAGGTGATGATGCGCATCACTTACGTCGGCGCCGCCTTCCTCTGCATCATCGCCGTCATCCCCACCGCCGTCAGCGCCTGGCTCAACATCCCCTGGCAGATTACGGCGTTCCTCGGCGGCACCGGCCTGCTCATCGTCGTCAGCGTCGCCTTGGACATGGTCCAGCGCATCGAGGCCAACCTGCTCATGCGCAATTACGGCGGCTTCCTCAGCGGCGGCCCCGGCCAGAAGGGGAGGCGGATCAAGGGACGACAGTACTAGTAAGGGCGGGGCCTCTCCGCCCGGATTAGTGGTTAGCGAACAGGGCGGCGAGACGTCGCCCCTACGGGACCGATGCCGATCATTATCAAATCGCGTCGCGAGGTCGAAATGATGCGGCGCGCCGGCCAGGTCGGCAACCAGATCCTCGCGGCGATGAAAAAGGCCGCCGTTGCCGGCGTCACCACCGCCGAGCTCGACGAGCTGGCCCGCGTCGAGCTGGCAAAGGTCGGCGGCGTCGCGCTGTCCAAGAATTACCCGACGTACAAGCCCGGCGAAGGCTTCCCCGGGTACACGTGCATCAGCGTCAACGAGGAGGTCGTCCACGGAATACCCGGAAAGCGGACGCTTAAGGACGGCGACGTCGTCACCCTCGACCTGGCCTTGGCCGTCAACGGCTACTGCTGCGATACCGCGACCACCGTCCCCGTCGGGCAGATCAGCCCGCCGGTGCAGCGGCTGCTGGACGTGACAAAGGAAACGCTGGTCCTGGCCATCCAGCACATGAAGCCCGGCAAGAAGTGGTCGGAAATCGCCCGGTTGATGCAGTATCACGTGGAGCACGCCGGCTTCAGCGTCGTCCGCGAGTTCGTCGGCCACGGCATCGGGCGCTCGATGCACGAGGACCCCAAGGTCCCCAACTTCGTCACGCCCGAGCAGTTGCGCGGCGACTTTAAGCTCCGCTCGGGCATGACACTGGCGGTCGAACCCATGGTCGTGATGGGCCGGCGCGACGTGGTGCTGCTCCAGGACGGCTGGACGGTGGTCACCGAAGACCGCCTCCCCGCCGCCCATTTCGAGCACACCGTCGCCGTCACCGACGTCGGCGTGGACATCCTGACCGACGGCCGGGCGCCGTGGACGTTGTGAGAGAAGCTCATTGGTTGAAAAGATTTACGCATCCTGCTAATATCACCGATTCGCCCCGTCCGGGGCGCGTCACCGTCGTCGTAGAAGGAAGTAGAAGGGCGGTACTGCCATGAAGGTACGAACGAGCGTCAGGCGGATCTGCGAAAACTGCAAGATCGTCCGCCGCAAGGGCGTGGTCCGGGTGATCTGCACCAACACCAAGCACAAGCAGCGCCAAGGCTAGCAACTAGCAGCCAGCAACTAGCTACCAGCAACTGATTTGGAGAGAACATGCCGCGTATCGCAGGCGTTGACATTCCGGCCGACAAGCCGATCTGGGTGAGCCTCACGTACATCTACGGCGTCGGGCCGACCAACTCCCGGTCCATCCTCAAGGAAGCCGGCATCGACTTCCACCGCCGCGCCAAGGAGCTCAGCGAAGAGGAATTGGCCAAGATCATCGGCTTGATCGACAAAAGTTACCTCGTCGAAGGCGCCCTGCGGCGAAACATCCAGCAGAACATCGCCCGCCTGCGCGACATCGGCAGCTACCGCGGCCACCGCCACCGCCGTTCGCTCCCCGTCCGCGGCCAGCGCACCCGGTCTAACGCCCGTACCCGCAAGGGCCCGCGCAAGACCGTCGCCGGCAAGAAGGGCGTGAAGGAACTCGGGAAGTAAGAGGACGGTTGCTAGTTGCTGGTTGCTAGTTGCTAGTAAATGCGACAGGCACGGCTTCAACCAGCAACCAGCAACTAACAACTAGCAACTGGTATCCTATGTCAGAAGCAGCAAAGACCGGCGCCGCCGCCAAGACCGCCAAGAAGAAGATCCGCAAGGGCGTGACCCGCGGGATCGCGCACATCAAGGCGACGTTCAACAACACCATCGTCACCATCACCGACCTTAATGGCGAGACCATCGCCTGGGCGTCGGCGGGGAAGGGCGGGTTCTTCAAGGGGGCCCGCAAGAGCACCCCCTACGCCGCCGGCCGGGCCGCCGAGAACGCCGCCCAGCAGGCGCGCAAGAGCGGCATGGTCGAGGTCGAGGTCAAGGTCAAGGGCCCCGGCGCCGGCCGCGAACAGGCGGTCCTCCAGATCCAGAACGCCGGCCTTAAAGTCACCGGCATCGAGGACGTCACCCCGTTACCGCACAACGGCTGCCGCCCCCCAAAAAAGCGGCGCGTATGACGAGACACGAAAGCATTGCGTTCGTAGTAAACTGAACAGAGATCTTGCCCCGCGCGGCGAGGTGGAAGCCAGATGGCCCCCAACGGTGGGGGCGGGAACCTTCCGCAATTCGTGCCGGGCACAAGGAGAGCAACACCATGAGAATTCGCTGGCGCGGCCTCGAACTGCCGTCGCGCGTCGTCCGCGACGAGCAGGTTTCCACCGACACCTACGGCAAGTTCACCGCCGAGCCCTTCGAGCGCGGCTTCGGTACGACGGTCGGCAACAGCCTCCGCCGCATCCTCCTGTCGTCGCTCGAAGGAGCGGCCGTCACCCACATCCGCCTCAAGGGCGCGGAGCACGAGTTCTCCAGCCTCCCCGGCGTGATGGAGGACGTCACCGACATCATCCTCAACGTCAAGAGCCTGGTCGTGAAGCTCGACGCCGACGAGCCCAAGGAGATGCGCCTCGTCGCCAAAAAGGCCGGCGCCGTCACCGCCGGCCAGATCGAGGCGGACCCCGCCGTCACGATCATCAACAAGGACCTGGTCATCGCCACCCTCACCGAGGACGTCACCTTCGACATGACCCTCATGGTGGACAAAGGCCGCGGCTACGTCACCGCCTCGGAAAACATCGGCGACGACGAGGAGCAGGAGATCGGCCTGATCGCGGTGGACAGCATCTACTCGCCCGTCACCCGCGTGCGCTACGCCACCGAGGACGCCCGCGTCGGCCAGAAGACCGACTACGACCGGCTGATGCTCGAGATTTGGACCAACGGCACCCTCACCCCCGAGATGGCGCTGGTCGAGGCCAGCAAGATCCTCCGCAAGCACCTCAACCCGTTCGTGCAGTATTTCGAGCTGGGCTCCGACACCGCCACCGACGACGCCCTGATGGCGCTGCGCGACTCCAACCAGTCGCTGGTTGACCCCGAGCTCCAGAAGAAGCTGGAGATGCCCGTGCAGGAGCTGGACCTCTCCGTCCGCGCCAACAACTGCCTGGAATCGGCCAAGATCCAGACGGTGCGCGACCTGGTGAAGAAGACCGACGCCGACCTGCTCAAGGTCCGCAGCTTCGGCAAGACCAGCCTCCGCGAGGTCAAGCGCAAGCTCGCCGACCTCGGCCTGAGCCTCGGGATGGACCTCGACGCCATCGCCGCCGCCGGCGCGGCCGCCGCCGCAGGCGACGGCGAATCCGACGAAGCCGCTACCCCCGCATCCGCCGCGGGGGAGTAGAGTCATTAGTAAACGCCCGATCGATTGGAGTTCGCCATGCGTCACAGGATTCGAGGCCGCCAGCTCAGCCGCGACACCGAGCACCGCACGGCCATGCGCCGCAACCTGGTGCAGAGCTTGTTCGAAAACGGAAAGGTCCGGACCACCCTCCCCAAGGCCAAGGAGGTGCGCGCGATGGCCGAGAAGCTCATTACCGTCGCCCGCGACGGCCTCGCCGCCGGCGACGCCGGCCCCGAGAAGCGCCTGCTCAACGCGCGCCGCAAAGTCATCTCCATCCTCCGCGACCGCCGCCTCACCGACGAGGAGCAGGAGTTTATTCTCAACGAGAAGGGCAACCCGATTACCGTCGTGCAGAAGTTGTTTAACGACGTCGCCCCCAAGTTCGCCGACCGCCACGGCGGTTACACCCGCATCATCAAGCTCAGCGACTACCGCATCGGCGACGGCGGCAGCCTCGTCCTCCTCCAGCTCCTGACCGAAGAGTCCAAGCCCACCGGGACCGCCCGCCGCAGCGCCGGCCTCCGCCGCAAGCGCAACGAGCGGCGTCACCAGTTCGCCCAGAAGGTCTCCCGCGGCGCCAAGGCCGCCGAAAAACCCGCCGAGGCGGCCGAAACCCCCGCGGCCGAAGGCGCTCAGCAGTAGTATTCCGGCCCGCGTCTCGACTATTCCAGGGGACCGCCGCGCACTCGGCGGTCCCCGGTTCTTGCGCCAAGTTCGATTGTGCAATCTGGGCAACTTTTTAGGCTCGCACGGGTCTGACGTTTGTGGGATACTCCCGGGTCCGAGTCCCGCCCAACTCGGTGCCACGGCGACTCGGCGCGTCGTAAGTGATGGGCAATGAAGCCGTTGTTTGACACGGATGAGTGTGGTTCTTAGAATCGGGCCGGCCCGTGGGGCGAGGCAGGATGCCGGACCAACCCTTCGTCCGCGACTTCCCGGAAATCATGCCAAACGGCGGCCGTAGCCGGTGTATAGTGGCTCAATCCCGAATCCGTTCGGGGACTTGGTCCGCGGTTCGTGCACAAGGCAGTTACCTGAGCAACTATGTGGGATAACGCACACATCGGCGGGCGTCTCCTGGTCGCCTCCTACGTGACGATCCTCGCCTTGGTCGCACTCTACGGCGCCCACCGCTACCTCCTGGTCTACCTCTACGTGAAGCACCGTAACAAGGTGTACCAGCCCAAAAGCCACTTCGACCCCCTCCCGCGCATCACGGTCCAGCTCCCGATGTTCAACGAAGACACGGTAGCCGAGCGCATCATCAAGGCCACCTGCCAGCTCGACTACCCGCTCGACCGACTCGAAATCCAGGTCCTGGACGACAGCACCGACCACTCCGCCGACATTGCCCGACGCGCCTGCGAGGCGTGGGCCGCCAAGGGCTACCCTATCAAGTACATCCACCGCAACAACCGCGAAGGCTACAAGGCGGGCGCGTTGGCCGAGGGACTGAAGCAGGCCAGCGGCGAGTACATCGCCATCTTCGACGCCGACTTCGTCCCCCCGCGCGACATCCTCCTCAACGTCGTCCACTACTTCACCGACGAAAAAATCGGCATGGTGCAGGCGCGGTGGGACCACCTCAACCGCGACGCGTCGCTGCTGACCAACTGCCAGGCCATCTTCCTCGACGGGCACTTCGTCATCGAGCATACCGCCCGCAACCGCAGCGGGCGGTTCATGCACTTCAACGGCACCGCCGGCGTGTGGCGCCGCACCACCATCGACGACGCCGGCGGCTGGCAGCACGACACCCTGACGGAGGACCTGGACCTCAGCTACCGGGCGCAAATGAAGGGCTGGCAGTTCGTCTATCTCCCCCAGTACGCCGCCCCCGCCGAGCTTCCCCCGGAGATGATCAGCTTCAAGCAGCAGGCCCACCGCTGGACCAAGGGCAGCTTCCAGACCGCCATCAAGCTCCTCCCCGGCATCCTCCGGTCGCGGAACCTGTCTTACCGGATCAAGACCGAAGCTTTTTTCCACCTCACCAACACCGTCGTTTACCCCCTGATGGTCATCCTCACGCTGCTGATGTATCCGACCTTCTTCAACATCTTCAGCCCATTCAAGGCCCATTCCTGGAGCCAGTACATCTTCAGCGGTAGCCTTTTCGTGCTCGCCACGTGCTCCGCCAGTACCTTCTTCATCTTCGGCCAGAAGGAACTGTTCGGCACCGAGGCCGGCTGGAAGGCGTTGCTCTACATGCCGGCCCTGATGGCATTGGGCGTTGGCATCAGCCTGAATAACGCCAAGGCGGTCATCGAGGCCATCTGGAGTTCGATCAAGAAGAGGCCGAGCGAGTTCGTCCGCACGCCCAAGTACGGAGTCACCGGCCAGGGCCGTACACACTGGAAGCGCGAGAGCGTCTTCACGCTCAAGCGGCTGGCCTTGCCGATCATCGAGATCGCCTTCGGCACGTACATGCTCTCCTGCGCCTGGATCAGTCTCTGGTACCAGTGCGGCCTGTGGCCGGGACAGGACAAGAGCGGGTGGGCTAGCGTCCCGTTCTCCCTCATCTTCGCCGGCGGGTACTACTACGTCGGCTTCAGCTCGCTCTACGCGCTGTACAAGATGAACCAGGAGATCGCGGAGCCTGTCGTCGCCGAGGCGGAGCCGCTTTCCACTTGAGGGTTATCCTGACGGTTAAAGTCGTCCCGGGGGCCTCACGCGACCGCGTCGCCGGGCGCTACGGTGAGGGCGTCAAGGTCCAGGTCTCAGCCGCCGCCGAGAAGGGAAAGGCCAACGTGCGCGTGGTCGAAGTCCTGGCAGAATGGCTTGGCGTTGCCGAACGCCAGATCGAGCTCGTCGGCGGTCACGTCAGCCCGCACAAGCGATTTCAACTCACCGGGATCGATCCCACCCAATTGGCCGAGAAGATGCAGCACCTCTAGCGCCCGGCACCCGCATTGCTCCCGCAATCCGCGTAGACACAGGAGGATTTATGCCGGAGCAGAAGGATTCCGTGCGTACGCGTGATCAAGGCCGCGCCGCGGCGGGTGCGAAGAAGGCCGCTGCCGGGCAGGCGAAACAGCGGCAGGACCGCCCGCGTTCCGCCGGCGACACTTTCAAAAAACACGGCGACAAGCTCCGCGAAGCGGTTGAATAGCAGCTCGCGAAACCGCGGGCGGGCGGACCCGCGCCGGGCGTTTGAATCCTGTGGGGCGGATGCTACTGTACGCGCCGCGCCGGCGGGAGGATGGCGGCATGCGACGGAGCATCAGACGGCATGAAAGTCTTACTGATCGGAAGCGGCGGACGGGAGCACGCACTGGCATGGAAGCTGGCGGACTCGCCGCGGGTGACCGCGCTGTACTGCCTGCCGGGCAACCCCGGCACCGCGCAGGTCGCCGACAACGTCGCCATCTCGCCGATGGCGTTCGACGAGGTCGAGAAGTTCGTCCGGCAAAAGGGGATCGAGTTCGTCGTGATCGGCCCGGAGGACCCGCTCGCGGCGGGGCTGGCCGACCGCATGATTGCCGCCGGCGTCAATGTGTTCGGGCCGAACAAGGAGGCGGCGCAGCTCGAGGCGGACAAGTGGTTCGCCAAGGAGCTGATGCGCCAGCAGGCGATCCCGACCGCCGAGGCGCGGTCGTTCACGGACCCCAAGGCCGCGGAGGAATACGTCAGGTTGCGTGACGAGCCGGTGGTGGTCAAGGCCGCCGGCCTGGCCAAGGGAAAGGGGGTCGCGGTCTGCCACCGCACCACCGACGCGCTGGAGGCCATCGAGCAGGTCATGCGGAAAAAAGTCTTCGGCGCGGCCGGGGGGCGAGTGGTGATCGAAGAGCTGCTCACCGGCCCCGAATGCTCGATCCTCGCCTTCATCTCCGGCAAGAGCATCTACGTGATGGAGAGCAGCCAGGACCACAAGCCCGTGGACGACGGCGACACCGGCCCGATGACCGGCGGGATGGGCGCCTACTCGCCGACGCCGGTGCTCGGCGAGGACGTGCTCCGCGACATCGAGCGCGACATCCTCGTGCCGACCGTGGATGGGCTGGTCCGCGAGGGGATCGATTACCGCGGCGTGCTCTACGCCGGTCTGATGCTCACGTCCAACGGCCCCAAGGTGCTGGAATTCAACTGCCGCTTCGGCGATCCCGAAACCCAGCCGCTGATGATGCGGCTGAAGAGCGATCTGCTGGAGGTGATGCTGGCCGTCGCGGATGGGAAGCTCGACCAGGTCGAATTGAAGTGGGACCCGCGACCCGCGCTGTGCGTGGTCGCCGCCAGCGGCGGGTACCCGGGCAGCTACCGCAGCGGCGCGCCGATTACCGGCATCGACCAGGCCGACGGGATGAAGGACGTGAAGGTGTTCCAGGCCGGGACGAAAAAGGAAGGCGGCCGGATCGTCACCAACGGCGGGCGCGTGCTCGGCGTCACGGCCCTTGGCAACACGATCGCCGAGGCGCAGAAGCGGGCGTACGAAGCGCTCAAGCTGATCAACTTCGAAGGGATGCACTACCGCCGCGACATCGGCCACCAGGCGATCCGCCTGGCCAAATGATGCCCACCGCCCGCATCGATTCCCTCGACGACCCGCGCGTCGCGCCGTACCGCAACCTCAAGGACCACGAACTGGACCGGGCGGGGAAGCTGTTCATCGCCGAAGGCGAGCACGTCGTGCGGCGCCTGCTGGCCAGCGATTTTCCGGTGGAATCCGTGATGCTCGACCGGCGGCGGGCCGGGGAGATCGCACCGCTCCTGCCGGAGCACGTTCCGGTGTACGTCGTCTCTACGGCGGTGATGAGCGGCGTGCTCGGGTTCCGATTCCATTCCGGCATCATTGCCTGCGGGCGGCGCAAGCCGCCGCCGCCACTGCCGGAGTTCATGGGGGAGCTGAGTGAACGCAACTCCCGGCGGGTTACGCTGGTGATCTGCCCGGACGTCAGCAACGTCGAGAACATCGGCTCGCTGGTGCGCCTGGGCGCCGGCTTCGGGGTGGACGGCATGATCCTCGGGCCGCAATGCCACGACCCGTTCTGGCGGCAGTCGATCCGCGTCTCGATGGGGACGGTGTTCAAACTTCCAATCCTTCGATCGGCCGACCTGCTGGCGGACATGCGGCGGCTGCGGGAGGAGTGGGGGGTGCAGCTGGCGGGGACGGTGATCGCGGACGACGCCGAGCCGTTGAAGAACGCTGCGCGGCCGGAGCGGTTCGGCCTGTTGTTCGGCGGGGAGGCGCAGGGACTGACGCCGGAGTACGTGGCGGCGTGCGACCGGCGGATCACTATTCCGATGAAGCTGGGGACTGATTCGCTGAACGTCGCGGTGGCGGCCGGCATCTTCCTGTATCACTTCACGGAGTAGGTCAGGCCTTGACGTCGAGGTGGGGTTCTTCGTCGCCGCCGCCGGGCTTGCGGGGGTGTTTTTTGCGCGGCTGGCCGCCTTCGCCGCCGTCTTCGTGGGCGGGGCGGAGCTCTTCGGCGCTTTCCACCTGGTGCTCCATGCGGTCGTCTTCGGCGGCGATGTTCTTCTTGAGCTGTTCGGCGCGCTGGGCCTGCTGGACCTTCTGGGCGGACTGCTCGCGCTGGAATTGCGTGCTCTGGAGGATCGAGCCGGCGAGGGGGTTGATCTGGCTCATGGCGCGTTGCCTCTACATTACGATATCGGCGGCGGGCGGGGGGTTTCGCAGGCATTCTCCCAAAAATGAGACGAGGCGCCGGGGTCACCGGCGCCTCGTCGGGCTGTTATCGGTCCAAACTACTCGGGCCGTCGCGGGGACGCCGTTATTGGTTGCCAGTGCTGGCTTCGCTCTGTTGCGGCGAGGGTTTGCGGAGGAGGCTGGGGGGGTAGATGGTGGCGCTGATGCCCTGGTTGACCTGGCCCATGTCGACGGCCTCGGCCTCGGTGGGGTTGATGACGCGGAGATTCATGGCGGAGTCGTTGGAGATGTCGCCGCGGACGCCGATGAATTTGCCGATGAAGCCGGCGTACTTGGCGTCGGGTGTGCGGACGTACACGAGGGTCCGTCCGGTGGAGGGGTCGGTGAGGCGGTAGAGCATCCCGCCGGCGCCGCCTTGCAGGCTGGAGGTGCGGAGGGTGCCGACGGCGGCGTAGAGCTTGACGTCGGTGGCCTTGATGCGGGCGACGAGCTCGTCCTGCTCTGCCTTCATGGCGACGCGGCGCTGGGCGGCCTCCTCCTGCTGCTTGCGGACGGCGGCCAGCTCCTGCTGGGCCTGGACGCGCGCCTTGAGGGTGGTGACGCGGTAGTCGGCGATCCGCCGCATGGATTCGGGCAGCTCGTCGCGCTTGACGAGATCCTCGTAGGCCTTGAGGAGCTCGGCGGCGGGCTGCTGGTCGAGGGGACTCTTGCCGGCGGCGAGGAAGTCGCCTTCGAGCTTGTCGAATACGACCTCGGGCGCGGGGGCGGCCGGCTGGGTGGACGGTGCCGCCGCGACGGCTTCGGCGCCACTTCCCTGGGTGGTCGGGGCCGCGGCGGTCGCGGCGTTGTTGGTTGCGTCGTTCTCGCCGCTGGGCTGCGTCGCCGGGGTGGCGGCGGCGGGCGATTCGCCGGTGGGGATGTCGCCGCCGGAGGTACTCACCTGCGGCTGCGGCTTGGCGGCCGCGTCGCCTTGCCCGGGCTTCGCCGGCTGCTGAGGCCCGGCGGCGTCGGCGACGGCCGGCTCGGCCTTCACCACGTTCACGAAATCCTTCTTCACGTACAGGTACGCGCCGGCGGGGGGCTTGATCGTGTAGTACTCGTCCTTGGTGCCGGTGATCTGCACCTCGTCTCCTTCGTGGAGTTGGGTCAGGACGATGGCCTTGATGTCGTTGAGCGCGCTGCCGGCGCGGACGTTGAGGGCATCCTTGTTGGTGACCTTGCCGCGTGTGCCGTCGCCGAATTTTTCGACGAAGGCCTGGGAGACGTAGCAGAAGCTGTCCTTCGGCGGCTGGATCTTGAGCCAGTCGAATTTGATGCCGACGACGGTGACCTGCTGGCCCTTGTCCATCTTCATGGTGGGGTAGTAGTTCTCGCCGGGCCCGGAGCGTACGTAGACGGCGTTGGAGTTGATCTCGCCGACGGCCTGCACGCGCGAGTTGGCGACGTCGGGCTGGCTGGAGAGGTCCTCGGCGAAGAGGCTGACCGGCGAGAGGGCGAAGCAGACGCCCCACAGGGCGGCGATCATGCGGTTGGCCAGCGACGTTGGTTTGGACGCGGGAGAAGCAGACATGCAGCACCTCCGTGTGCTTGAAGAGGCAAGTGGGCTGGAGTCCCATCGGCGCCCGGCCGAACGCCCCATCCGTGGGTGGTCGAGCCGGCGGTACAGCCTGTTCGAGTATGTCTTACCGGAGAATTGTCCAAAGTAAAGCGGGTGGGGCAGGAATTGCGCTTGGGGTGAAGAAAGGTTAGCGCGAAGGGCGCGAAGGCGCGAAGGTCGCGAAGAGGGGAAGGGATTGGGTTCGTTTGGAAATGGACGCGAAGCCACGGCGGCGGGATGGGTAAGGGCCGGAGCGTCTTTCTAGGGCGCCCCGGGGAATTTCCGGTCATGGAACCTGGACCGCGGTGGGTTGGATTGGGTTCGTTTCGCAATCTCTCTTGCAGTCGCGCAAGCGGGGCGGCGCTCGGCAACACACGTTTGACAGGTCCTATTTGTCATCCCCCCGGCCCCCCTTCCTTTTCAGTGGTGCTACGACGCGTCTACCGAAGAGTTCGCCAAAAACTCGGGAACCGGTCCTTGAGCGGACTCATCAGCAATTGTGGCTTGGAAGGGGGATATTTGTGACTGAACTTAATTGGAGATTGCGGATATGAGTGCCCGAACGGTAGCGTGCCCTGTTTGTTCAGCAGGATCGGAGCAGGAGCGGGAGAGCACTTCGTGGGTGAACGGCTCTCGCCGGTTTGACGGGGAAAGCTCAGGCACGTGACCTGAATGCGTGATTCGGCCGCCAGATGACGTATGGCCGATCCGCCGCCGCAGAGGCGCCCCGGCAAACACCTCGCCGACTCGATCCAGTTGCAGCAACCCACGGAGAGGTGAAGGCGATATGAAGCGGGGAATTTCTGCAATCCGCGGGGGCTTGGGCGTGTTTGGCGTGTTGGCGGCGATGGCAGCCGTGCTGGGGGCGGGGGGCGCTTCGGCGCTGCCGGCGTACACGATCCTGGATTTGGGGACGCTGGGGGGGAACTCGAGCTCGGCGTCCCACATCAACAACCTTGGACAGGTCGTGGGCTCGTCTACGGCAAGCGACGGGAGCGGGCACGCATTCCGTACGGC
>Ga0308176_10001371_pt1 | contig 15292 bp, 13 predicted proteins | sample PhyCR2_3_FD_203890 | JGI IMG/M metagenome (GOLD analysis project Ga0308176, IMG submission 203890) | Soil microbial communities from UC Gill Tract Community Farm, Albany, California, United States - DLSLS.C.R2 | ecosystem: Environmental > Terrestrial > Soil > Agricultural land | place: USA...
CGTCACCCTCGCGGTCCTCGTCGTCCAACTCGTCGGTTCGGTCGGCGGCTGAATCCTGAATCGGCGTGCCATCTTCATGGCGACGACGACGACGGCCACCGCGACGACCGCGGCGACGGCGCGGCTGGCCACCTTCCGCTTCCGGCTTGAGATCCGTGGGAGTAGCGCCGGCTTCCACCGGAGCGATTGTCAGCGTCTCGACTTCCTGCGCCGGCTCGCTGGCGGGCGCGACAGCCGGCTGCGGCTCGGCCTGAGGGGGACGTGGGGCGCGTTCCGGCCGGGGAGCGGGTACCTGCTTGCGCAATTCCGGACCGTCGGTGCTTGCCGTTGCCGGTGCCGGTGCGGGAACGGCGGCGGCCGGCGCGGGCCTGGGTTGACGCGGCTGTTGCTCGCGAGGCGGTTGCGGCTGGCGTGCGCCGGCCTCGTTGCCACGCTGGCGCGGGTTGTTGTTCTTGCCGGCGTTGCCCTTGGCCTGCTGCTGGGGTTGGCTACCGCCTTCGCGACGCGGTCGCTGCGGGTTCTGCGCCTGCTGCGGACGGCCGCGCTCGTCGCGGCGACCCTGTCGGGCAGTCGCCTGTGGATGCTGGCTGCGCTCGGCGGCGGCCGGCGCGGGTGCTTCGGCGGTCCTGCGGAACCAGCCCAACAGACGGGAGATCACGCCGCCCTGCGGGGCGGGGGCGGGTGCGCGGGCCGGACGCGGCCGGCTTGCGGCCACCGGAGCCGGGGTCGGAGCGGGTGCTTCCTCGCGTACCGGAGCCGGGGTGGCCGGCACGATGCCGCTGACCGCCGGCTGCTCGGAGCTGCCCAGCGTCTGGCCCATCTTCGGGATTGGCGCGGCGTCCACGGCGGTCATGCGCTCGTAGCTGGGCTTGCTGTGCTCGCCCATGTCCGCTTCCTTGATCCGCTGGATCTCGATGTGCGGCGTTTCGAGATTCTCGTCGGCGACAATGACCACGTGCACCTTGTTGCGCAGTTCGATCTCGACCACGCTGGCGCGCTTTTCGTTGAGCATGAAGTTGGCCACCGTCGGCGGGACCTGCACCAGCACCTGGCCGGTGTTGTCCTTCATGGCGTGCTCTTCGATCAGGCGCAGGGTCGAGAGCGCCAGCGACTCGATGCCACGGATATGGCCGTGGCCTTCGCAGCGGGGGCAGACGATCTGGGTCGCTTCGCCCAGGCTCGGACGCAGGCGCTGGCGGGACATCTCCAGCAGGCCGAAGCGGCTGATCCGGCCGATCTGCACGCGGGCGCGGTCGAGCTTGAGCGCGTCCTTGAGCTTTTCCTCGACCTCGCGCTGGTGGCGCGGGCTGTCCATGTCGATGAAGTCGATGACGATCAGGCCGCCGGCATCACGGATGCGCAACTGGCGGGCGATCTCCACTGCCGCTTCGCAATTGGTGTTGAATGCGGTGTCTTCGATGTCCGAGCCCTTGGTGGCCTTGGACGAGTTGATGTCGATCGCGGTCAGCGCTTCGGTCTGGTCGATCACGATCGAGCCACCGGAAGGCAGCCGAACCTGGCGATCGAACGCGCTCTCGATCTGCGTCTCGATCTGGTAGCGCGAGAACAGCGGGGTGTCGTCCCGGTACAGCTTGAGCTTGCGCAGGGAGGTCGGCATCACCTGCTGCATGAACTCGCGCGCATCGTTGTACAGCGACTCCTCATCGATCAGGATCTCGCCGATGTCGGTGCGCAGGTAGTCGCGCAGCGCGCGGATGAACAGCTTCGATTCCTGGTAGATCAGGAACGGCGCCTTCTGCTTGGCGGCGGCCTCGGAGATCGAGCGCCACAGGGTCAGCAGGTAGTCCAGGTCCCACTGCAGCTCTTCGGCGTCGCGACCCATGCCGGCGGTGCGCACGATCAGCCCGACGTCGTCGGGGACGTTCAGGTGTTCCAGCGCTTCCTTCAGTGCCTGGCGGTCCTCGCCCTCGATCCGCCGCGAGACGCCGCCGGCTTTCGGGTTGTTCGGCATCAGCACCATGTAGCGGCCGGCCAGCGAGATGAAGGTGGTCAGCGCAGCGCCCTTGTTGCCGCGCTCTTCCTTCTCGACCTGGACGACCAGCTCCTGGCCTTCCTTGAGAAGGTCGCGGATGTTGGATTTGTTGGGGTTGAGGCCCGGGGTGAAATACTGGTCGGCGATTTCCTTCAGCGGCAGGAAACCGTGGCGCTCGGCGCCGTAATCAACAAAGCAGGCTTCGAGGGATTGCTCGACCCGGGTGATTCGGCCCTTGTAGATGTTGGCCTTTTTCTGTTCGCGGGAGGGGATCTCGATATCGAGGTCATACAGGGTCTGGCCATCGACGATGGCCACGCGCAACTCTTCACGCTGAGTTGCGTTGATCAACATGCGCTTCATTGTAGTTTTTCCTTCGGCCTGGCCGCGCGTCGCGCGCCACGGTGGCGCCTGAAAGGGCAGCCTGCCGGGATTCGCGCCGCTGCGGGTGGCGGCAAATAAACCGGCATCAATTTCCGACACCGGGGTGATTCGTGGCACGCGCTCTTGCTGTGTCGCCACCCCCTGGCGGCGGACAACGGCATCCCGAACCGTTACGATGCTTGGGAGTTTACGGCCGGCTGCCGGGGTGGCCACCGGCGCAATCCTCGCCGACGTCGCGGACGGGCGTCCCCGCCACAATAGAATGCGATAGGGGACATAAAGCGCCCGCCGAGTATCCTATTACCCCAGGTTTTTTTCAATGCAGACGGTAACTTCCCACGATGCACCTCACGGAGTGCGTCAAGTCGATATCGGCCCCGAGCGCGACGGCCAACGGATCGACAACGCTTTGGTGACCCTTCTCAAGGGCGTGCCCAAGAGCATGATCTATCGCCTTTTGCGCACCGGCCAGGTCCGCGTGAACGGCAAGCGCGCCAAACCCGACACCCGTCTGGCTGCCGGTGACCGACTACGCATCCCGCCGGTGCGCACCGCCGAACGGGCCCCCGACCAGGGACCCTCGCCGGACATGGTCGCCGAGGTCGCCGGAGCGGTGATCTTCGAAGACAAGCACTTCCTGGTGATCGACAAGCCCTCGGGCATTGCCAGCCACGGCGGTTCCGGGGTCAGCCATGGCGCGATCGAGCTGTTGCGCGCGGCGCGTCCGGAGCAGCATCTGGAGCTGGTTCATCGGCTCGACCGCGATACCAGCGGCGTGCTGGTGTTCGCCAAGACCCGCGCCGGGCTGACCGGCCTGCAGGCGGCGATCCGGGCCGGCCAGGTAACCAAGCAGTACCTCTGCCTGATGACCGGGCATCCGCCCAAGGCGCGCTTCGACGTCAACGCGCCGCTGCTGAAATCCGTGCTTCAGGGCGGAGAACGGATGGTAAGAGTATCCGATAACGGCAAGCCGTCATTGACTTTTTTCCGCGAGATGGAGCAGTACACAGGCGCCCGCCTGATGCAGGCGACGCTGGGCACCGGGCGCACCCACCAGATCCGCGTGCACGCGGCACACATCGGCTACCCGCTGGCCGGCGACCCCAAGTACGGCGACCGCGAAGCCAACAAGCGCTTCCGCGACAAGGGCCTGAACCGGCTGTTCCTGCATGCCGCGCACATGGGTTTCGAACTGGAGGGGCGCGCCTATGGCTTCTCCGCGCCGCTGCCGGATGACTTGAAGAATTTCCTGGATGCCCTTGGCGATAAAGGAAAAAGCACGCGCTGGCTCAGGCCAGCAGCGCCTCGACCCGGGCCGCGCAAACAAAGTCGTTGAGCGATAGGCCGCCCACGTCGTGGGTGGACCACAGCACCTGGCAGTGGCCGTAACCGGCCTCGAGGTCCGGATGATGATCCTCGCGGTTGGCCATGAAGCCCACGGCGTTGATGAAACCGAGCGTGCGGTGGAAATCCTCGAAGCGGAAGTCCTTCACGATGGCGTTGCCATCGGCGCTGGTCTGCCAGCCGGGCAGCGTGGCCAGCAAATCCCGCACCTGTGCGGGGGTCAGCGCGTTTTCCTTGCCCTTGCGCGGCTGGCAGTGCTGGGTCGAGAGGTCGGTGAAGTTCATTGGAAGCTCCGCGGCAACAGGAAAAGCGAAGCGTCAAAGTTGCGAGCGGAAAAGTCAAAGCCGGACTTTCCCGTGGAAACTGGACTAAAATGGTGCTGTTTCGCCGGCCTGTCCCCACCCGGCGATGGAGAGCTTTTGAATGATCGATATTTCAGACCGCGCACAGCAGCACTTCCGTCGCTTGCTCGCGCAGCAGGGCGATGAGTTGGGCATCCTGTTGCGAGTCACCGCGCCAGGTACGCCGGCGGCCAATTGCGAGCTGGAGTTCTGCGAACCGCGCGAGCTGGCCGGTGGCGAGTGGCTGGTCGAATGCGAGGGGTTCAACTTCTACCTCGAAGGCGACAGCGCGCGATGGCTGGATGGCGCAAACATCGATTACGAGCCCAACAAGACCGGGGGCCAGCTCAACATCCGCGCGCCGCGGATCAAAGGCGATGTTCCGGGCGTCGACGCGGGATTGGTCGAACGGGTGCGTTATGTCATCGAGTCGGAGATCAACCCGCAGATTGCCGCGCACAGCGGCCGGGTCAGCCTGCTGGAGGTCGATGCCGAAGGCGCGGTGGTGCTGCAGTTCGGCGGCGGCTGCCATGGCTGCAGCATGGTCGACGTGACGCTCAAGAATGGCGTGGAGAAAACACTGCGAGAGCGCATCCCGGAAATCACCGCGGTGCGCGACGCGACCGACCACAGCGGCGGAAGCAACCCGTTTTACAAGGAAAAGGCCGGGCATTCGGCGATGGGCTGAACCCTGCCGCGGAGATACATTGAACCGTGCCGCCAGCGCTTTGGCACGCTTGAGGGCGATGCCGGTTCTGGTCCCTGTCGAAAGGGCATCGCCCGCGAGCGTGATCCTAACAGACGGTGCGAGAGCGAAAAAGAAAAGGCCCGCCGAAGCGGGCCTTTCTTTGTTGATCAAGAACGCTTACTTGTCGCCCTGGATATGCCCGTCCAGCGTGCCGAGCTTGGTCGGCAGGCCGGAGAAGAACGCGGCGACGTCCTCGATGTCCTGGTCGGACAGGGTGGCGACGAAGCCCTTCATGATCGGGTTGTTGCGGCGGCCGTCCTTGTACTCGTGCAGCGCCTGCTGCAGGTACAGGTTGTACTGGCCGGCCAGGCGCGGGTACTGCGGGTCGACCGCGTTGCCGTCGGTGCCATGACAGGCGAAGCAGGCCGCGGCCTTGGTCTTGCCGTTGGCGGCATTGCCATCGGCCAGCAGCGCGGTGGAGGACAACGCCAGCACGGCGCCGAAGATGAGCAGGGTAAGCGCACGCTTCATGCGGGATTCCTTGGAAACTTACTTGGCGAGGCTGGAAAGATAGGCGGCGATGTCTTCGATGTCCTGGTCGGACAGGCTCTGCGCCTGCGCCATCATCGTCGGATGCGTCCGGTCGCCGGTGTTGTAGCCGTGCAGTGCATTGATGATGTACTGCTCGTTCTGCCCGGCGATCTTCGGCACGGGGTAGTCCGGATAGGCGTTGGTGTAGCCAGGCACGCCATGGCAACCGTTGCAGGTGTAGACCAGCTTGCGGCCATGGGCCTTGTCGCCTGCGGCGTGTGCGCTGCCGGCGGCGAGGAGGGCTGCGGCCACGGTCAGGCCGAGCAGTTGCAGTCGAATCATCGAGATCATTCCCGCGCTTGGATCGGAGGATGCAAAGTCGCGGAAGTATAGTGTCTGCGTCGCGTCACGGACAACTTGACGCACTGCCTTGATGGAAATCAGGCGCGCGGTAGACGGTGGGAGCTCGCTCCCACAAAACCAAATTCAGAACAGACTTTTGAAGATCTGGATGCCGGCGGCGTATTCGCCGATCACGGTGCCCGCGCTGACCAGGATGAAGTTGAGCAGCGTGCGCGCCACGCGGTTCTTCCACCAGCCGGTCCAGACGCTGATGTCGTCGCGCAGGGTTTCGAAGTCGGCCACGCGCGGGCGACGGATCCACGCCTCGGCCATGGCGCTGATGCCGCCGGCGGGAATGCCGGGGCGGAAAGGCTTGATCGGTGCGGCGATGAAAGCCGCCACGATGCTCAGCGGATGTCCGCCCGCCGCCAGTGCACCCAGCGCGGCGCAGCCGCCAGTGAACAGCACCCAGTTGCGCAATGCCTGCGCGCCCAGCGACGGGTTGCGATGGAAGGCATAGCCGATCGCGGCGAACACCAGCAGCACCAGCCCCAGCGCCAGCCATTTCGGCCAGCGCGCCTTGGGCGGCATCCTGGCCAGTTCGGCGATGCGCCTGGCGGGCGGCTCCTGTTGCTGGCGCAACTGTTCACACAGGCCTTTCAGGTGGCCGGCGCCGATCACCACCAGTACGCGGCGCACCGCCGGCGCGAGTTCCCCCTGCTCGCGCAGGCGCGCGGCCATGAAGGCGTCGCGCTCGGCGATGAGGCTGCCGTAGAGCGTCGCCGAGCTTTGCGCGAACTCGCCGAAGGCGCTCTCCAGCAGGTCGCCTTCCTTCAGTTTCTCGATTTCCTTCTCGTCGACCTGCTCGCGCTCGAACACGCTGGCGATCAAACCGCCGAGCAGGCCGAATCGCGACCACACGCCAACGCTGCGCCATGCGCGCTTGAGCGTGGTGCCGACCTCGCGATCGATCAGCCAGACCGGCACGCTGGCCTGTTCGGCGCCGTCCATCGCGGCCTTCATTTCGGCCCCGGGCTGGATGCCGTACTGCGCGGCCAGCCGCTGCTGGAATGAGGACAGCACCAGGCTCGCCGCGACCATGCCGACCTTGCCCTGGCGGATCACCTGGAACAGGTCCATCTGCTTGAAGGCTTCCGGGTTGCGCATGCCTTCGGCGCGGCTGGGGCACAGCTCGATGGCTACCGCGTCGAACGCCTCATTGGCCAGCAGCGCCTCGACCGCGGCGACGCTGGCGCGCGACACGTGCGCCGTGCCCAGCACCACGTACTCCACACCATCGCGCGTCACGCGTTCCAGCGGCTGGTCGAGCAAGGCGTCGGGCAGGGCGACGTCGGATGGAGGAAGGCTCATGCGGGTACCGGGTGAGTGGGTGACGGTGGGCTGCAGCCCACCCTAAATGCGGGCGCCAGGCCGCTGCTCAATCGCGGTAGCGCTTGAGCAGGTCGCCGTAGGCGTCGATGCGCCGGTCGCGCAGAAACGGCCAGATTCGCCGCACGTGTTCGCTGCGTTCCAGGTCGATGTCGACCACCAGCAGTTCGCGTCCGTCCGTGCCCGCCTTGGCCAGGAACTCGCCCTGCGGCCCGGCTACGAAGCTGGTGCCCCAGAACTGGATGCCGGCGCCCACGTTCGACGGGTCGGGCTCGTAGCCGGTGCGGTTGCAGGCCAGCAGCGGCAGCCCATTGGCCACCGCGTGGCCACGTTGCACAGTGACCCAGGCCTCGCGCTGGCGATCCTTTTCGGCCTGCTCGTCGTTGGGATCCCAGCCGATCGCGGTCGGATACAGCAGCAGCTGCGCACCCGCCAGCGCCATCAGCCGCGCGGCCTCCGGGTACCACTGGTCCCAGCACACCAGCACGCCGAGGCGGCCGACCGCGGTGTCGATCGGCTCGAAGCCCAGGTCGCCTGGGGTGAAGTAGAACTTTTCGTAGAACGCCGGGTCGTCCGGGATGTGCATCTTGCGGTACTTGCCGGCGATCGCCGCCGAGCGATCGAACACCACCGCGGTGTTGTGATACAGGCCCGTGGCGCGCTTCTCGAACAGCGAGGCGACCACCACCAGCTTGAGTTCCGCCGCCAGTTTGCCGATGCGCTCGGTGCCCGGGCCAGGGATGGTCTCGGCCAGTTCGAACTCGTCCACGCATTCGCGCTGGCAGAAATACGGGCCGTTATGCAGCTCCTGCAGCAGCACCAGCTGTGCTCCGGCGGCCGCAGCCTCGCGCAGGCCTGCCTCGATCGCATCAAGGTTCGCGTCGCGGCTGCCGCGGTTGGTTTCCTGCAGCAGCGCGACTTTGAGTGTCTTGCCGGTCATGCCCGTCTCGTGCGTGTTTCAAGGAAGGCGGGAGTTTAGCCGAGCGCGGTCGGGCGGTTGTCGCCAAAGTGTTGGCAGGCTTCCTGCGTTCAGCCGAGCAGGCCGGCCGGCAGTTGCATGGTGATGCAGTGCAGGCTGCCGTTCTGCCAGATCAGCGGGCGGCACGGTACCTGCACCACCTCGCGGCCCGGGTAGGCGGCGCCGATGATGCGCGCGGCCTCCTCGTCGGACGGGTCGCCGTAGGCCGGCACCAGCACCGCGCCGTTGATGATCAGGTAGTTCGCATATGAAGCGGCCAGGCGGCGGCCTTCGTCCAGGATCGGCTGCGCCCAGGGCAGCGGCGAAAGGCGGTACGGCTTGCCCTCGGCCGTGCGCAGCGTGGCCAGTTCGGCGGCCATGCGTTCCAGTTCCGCGTGGTGCGGGTCGGCGGGATCGTCGCAGGCCTGGAACACGATGCGCTCGCCCGGCGCGAAGCGGGCGAGGGTGTCGATGTGCGCGTCGGTGTCGTCGCCTTCCAGATAGCCGTGATCCAGCCACAGCACGCGCTCGGCGTGCAGGCTGTCGCGCAGGATCGCGTCCATCGCTTCGCGCGACTGCTCCGGATGGCGCTGGTGCAGGCAGCGCCAGGTGGTCAGCACGGTGCGCCCGCCATCGCTTTCGATGCCGCCGCCTTCCAGTGCCCAGTCCACCCGCTCATGCGCCGCCGGGCCGAACACCCCGGCGGCCACCAGCCCGGCGACCAGCGCGTCATCTTGCTCGGCGCCGAACTTGCCACCCCAGCCGGTGAAGCGGAAATCGGTCAGCTGCAGGCCTTGCGCCGATACCAGCGTGATCGGGCCGGAATCGCGCAGCCAGGTGTCGTCGTAGGGCAGCTCGACCAAGCGGATGCGCGCAAGATCCACCCCGGCACCGCGCAGCGCCTGTTCGGCGTCGGCGCGCACGCCTTCGTCGGCGACGACCACCACCAGCGGCTGGAAGCGCGTGATTGCCGCGGCGAGCGCGGTATAGGTCGTCTCCACCTCGGCCAGGCGCTCGGCCCAGTCGGTGCCAGCATGCGGCCAGGCGATCAGCACCGCGTCCTGCGGTTCCCATTCGGCCGGCAGGCGCAAGTTCGGGGAGGCGGTCATCGGGCAGCTCGGGTTGGTGAAAGACGAACGCCGAAGTCTAGATGAAGGCAGGCCCGAATGAGTTATTGGAGGGCGAAACGTAGGAGCCCGCTTGCGGGCGATGCTGTTTCGGAAGAAGCAAGAACATCGCCCGCAAGCGGGGCTCCTACAGGGGTTCTTCGGCTTACTGGGCTTGCGACGGATCGTGATTGTTTCCCGCCGGCGTGTTGAGCACCGAATGGATCACGTGGTCGTGCTCGAAATACACGATGAAGTTGCTGTAGTCCCAGCGGTTGATCACCGGATGCTTGCCGGTATCGCCACCACGCGGTGCGAGCTTGCGCTGCGGCGCGCCGTAGCGCTTCTCCACCTGTGCCGCGGTCATGCCGCGGGTGGGCAGGTTCATGCCCTGTTCCTGCTGCACGCGCTTGATCAGCAGGTTGTCGCCGGCATGCGCCATCATCGGTGCGCCGAACGCGAGCGCGGCGAGCATCGCCAGACCGCCAGTGAGCTTGACCATGATTCCCCTCTTTCGCAAAGGTGCAGTGCGCCGCGTTGTAGCAGATGTATCGCACACGCGCCACGGCATTGCGTAGTGACTGAGATGGGCTGGGCATTCCGGCCCGGGTATCATGGCCGGTCGCCCGCACACGTTTCCCTCCCATGATCGCGTTCCGCCATTTTGCCCTTCGCCGCGGCAGCCGCCTGCTGCTGTCCGATATCGACCTGACCATCCAGAGCGGCTGGCGCCTGGGCGTGATCGGCCGCAACGGCTGCGGCAAGTCCAGCCTGTTCGCCGCGCTGCAGGGCCGGCTCGAATCCGACGCCGGCGAGCTGGACCTGCCGGCCAGGCTGCGCCTGGCCTCGGTGGCGCAGGAGACGCCCGCCTTGCCAGACCCGGCGCTGGACTATGTACTGGGCGGCGACGAGGACGTGGCCGCCGCGCTACGCGACGAGGCCGACGCGCAGGCCCGCGGCGACGCCGAAGCGATGGCCCGCGCCCACCATCGCATCGAGGAACTGCACGGCTACGACGCCCGCGCCCGCGCCGGTCGCCTCATGCACGGCCTGGGTTTCGCCCCGGAAACCCACGAGCGCGCGGTGAAGGAATTCTCCGGCGGCTGGCGCGTGCGTCTGAACCTGGCTCGCGCGCTGATGGCTCCGTCCGACCTGCTGCTGCTGGACGAGCCAACCAACCATCTGGATCTGGACGCCGTGCTGTGGCTGGAAGAATGGCTACGCCGCTACCAGGGCACGCTGCTGGTGATCTCGCACGACCGCGAGTTCCTCGACGCGGTCACCTCGCACACGCTGCACCTGCATGAGGGCGGCGCGCGGCTGTATACCGGCAACTACAGCGCCTTCGAGCGCCTGCGCGCCGAGCAGTTGCGCCAGCAGCAGATCACCCACGAGCGCGAACAGGCCGAACGCGCGCACCTGCAATCGTTCGTCGATCGCTTCAAGGCCAAGGCCAGCAAGGCCAAGCAGGCGCAGTCGCGGATGAAGCGGCTGGAAAAGCTGGCCGGGACCGAGGCGGTGCGCGCCGAGCGGCCGTTCCGGTTCGAGTTCGCCCAGCCGGAGCGATTGCCCGACTCGATGTTGCAGTTGGAGCAGGTGTCGGCCGGCTACCCGCTTTCCCCTCTCCCGCCGGGAGAGGGCGCCCGAAGGGCGGGAGAGGGTACGACCGAAGCGGAAGACGGCGGCTCGCCGCGTACCCTCACCGCAACCGCTCTTCCTCCGGGAGAGGGGCTCGTCATCCTGCAAGACGTGCGCTTCCGGCTGGAAGCTGGCGAACGCATCGGCCTGCTCGGCCCCAATGGCGCCGGCAAGTCCACCCTGGTCAAGACGCTGGTCGGCGAACTGCCGCCGCTGGCCGGCGAGCGCAAGGCGCACAAGGACCTGAAAATCGGCTACTTCGCCCAGCACACGGTCGAAAGCCTGCGCGAGGGGGCCAGCCCGCTCGACCACCTGCAGGACAAGGCGCCAGGCACGGCGGCGCAGGTGTTGCGCGATTTTCTGGGTAGCTGGAACTTCGCCGGCGATCGCGCGTTCGAGCCGGTCGATGGCTTTTCCGGTGGCGAACGGGCGCGGCTGGCGCTGGCGCTGATCGCCTGGGACAAGCCCAACCTGCTGCTGCTCGACGAGCCGACCAACCACCTGGACCTGGACATGCGCGAGGCGCTGGCCGATGCGCTGGCCGACTTCGACGGCGCACTGGTGCTGGTCTCGCACGACCGCCATCTGCTCGGTCTGGTCTGCGACAGCTTCTGGCGCGTGGCTGACGGCGTGGTCGAGTCGTTCGACGGCGATCTGGACGACTACGCCCGCTGGCTGCGCTCGCGTGGCTCGGCGGTAAAGAAGGCCAACGAGCCGGCCGTGTCCGCCGAGTCCGCCGCCGACCGCCGCCGCGCCTCCGCCGCCCAGCGCGAGCAGGACAAGGCGGCCAAGGCGCGGGTCCGGAAGATCGAGGCGCGTGTTGCCGCCATCGACACCGACCTCGGCGCGCTCGAGGCGCGGCTGGCCGATCCGGCCACCTACAACGGTTCCACCGCTGAACTGATGAAGCTTGGCCAGCGTCAGGCCGACCTGCGCCGCGAAAAGGAAACGCTCGAAGCCGAATGGCTCGAACTCTATGAGCAACTGGAGACGGCCAGCGCATGAGCGTGCACCTGTGGCTGCCCGCGCTGGCGCGCTTCGAGCCGGCCCATCCGCTGCGTTCGCTGCTGGCGCGGGCCGACCGCCTGGACGATGGCCCGCGCGGCTACCTGGACGGGCTCGCCGCATGGTTCCACACGGCGCAACCGCTGCCTGCCGGCGCGCTCACCCGCGAACTGGCCGCCCGCGATGCCGGTGACGCCACGTGGCTGTGCGCCGACCCGGCCTGGGTCGAGCCGGACATGAATGGCGCGCGCCTGCTCGCCTGCGGGCAGATGCAGCTGGACGCCGCCGAAGCTGCGACATTGGCCGCGCCGCTCTTGCCGCTGTTCGAAGAGCAGGGCATGCAACTGCTCTTGACCACGCCCGACCGCTGGCATCTGCGCCTGCCGCCCGGCACGGTCGTGCCTGATTTTCCCGCGCCCGAACAGGCCCTCGGCGAAAACCTCCTGCAGCACCTGCCGCAAGGACCCGAAGGCCGCCGCTGGCGCATCCTGCAGAACGACATCCAGGTGTTGCTGCACCAGCTGCCGTTGAACGCGCAACGCCGCGCCGCCGGCAAGCCGCCGATCAACAGCCTGTGGCTGTGGGGCGCCGGCGAATTGCCGGCGACGGCGCACACCACACTGCACGGCGTGGTGAGTGATGATCCGCTGGTGCGCGCGCTGGCGGCGCGTGCCGGCGTGCAGCAGCGCGCACGCACTTCCACTGCCGACCTGCCGCTCGATGGGCTCGCCGATCTGCAGGACCTTCCCGCGCCCGCCATCGCCACGCACTGGTGGCCGGCCATCGACGCGCTCGCGCGCCGACAGCCGCTGCAGCTGGTGTTCGCCAGCGGCGAGCGCTGGGAACACAGGCCCTGGCACCGCTGGCGCTTGTGGCGCGGAACACGCGCATGAAGATGCCGACACTGCGCCGCCGGGAGATGCTCGGCACGCCCGGGGGCTGGAGCGACGCCATCCATCCGGTGCTGCGCCAGATCTACGCCGCCCGCGGCGTGCTGCACCCGGCCCAGGCCGAGCACCGGCTGCGCCATCTGCTCGCGCCACAGGCTCTGGGCGGACTGGATTGCGCGGTTGACCTGCTGATCGAAGCCATCAGCGGGAACTGGACGATCGTGATCGCCGGCGATTACGACTGCGACGGTGCCACCGGTACTGCCGTGGCGATGCGTGGACTGCGCCTGCTCGGCGCACGACGGGTGGCGTACGCGATCCCCAACCGCTTCGTGCACGGCTATGGCCTCAGCCCCGCGCTGGTCGCCTCGCTCGATCCGGCGCCGCAGCTGATCGTCACCGTGGACAACGGCGTGGCCAGCCTCGCCGGCGTGGCCGCGGCGAAAGCGCGCGGCATCCGCGTGATCGTCACCGACCATCATCTGCCGGGCGAGCAGTTGCCGGCCGCCGATGCGCTGGTCAATCCGAACGTGCTGGAAGTGCGCGCCTGCGGGCACGGCGCACCGGCCTGCGCGCAGTGCGCCGACGACGCGCGCAGGAACCGGGCTTTCCCCAGCCGGGCCCTGGCCGGCGTGGGCGTGATGTTCTATCTGCTGCTGGCGGTGCGTTCGCGGTTGCGCGAGCGCGGCGACTTCGCCGCCGGCAATGAGCCAGACCTGGGCACGCTGCTGGATCTGGTCGCATTGGGTACTGTCGCCGACCTTGTGCCGCTGGATTTCAACAACCGCGTGCTGGTCGAAGCAGGGCTGAAACGCATCCGCAGCGGCCGTGCTTGCGCGGGCATTACCGCGCTGGTGGAAGCGGGCAAGCGCAGCCTGGCCTGCATCTGCGCCAGTGACCTGGGCTACGCGGTCGGCCCGCGCCTCAACGCGGCGGGTCGGCTGGAGGACATGCGGCTGGGCGTCGAATGCCTGCTCACCGACGACCCCGGGCAGGCCCGCGTACTCGCCGAGCGGCTCAGCGCGATCAACCAGGAACGCCGCGACCTGCAGGACGCGATGGTGGCCGAGGCCGAAGCCATGGTCGGAGCACTCGGCCTGGAAGGCCTGGGCGAGCGCACCGGCGTCACGCTGTACGAACCGTCATGGCATGCCGGCGTGGTCGGCCTGGTCGCTTCCAAGCTCAAGGAGCGCCTGCATCGACCGGTAATCGCCTTCGCGCCCGCCGACGAAGATCGACCGGACGAGCTGCGCGGCTCGGCGCGCTCCATCGCCGGCTTCCACGTGCGCGACGCACTGGCCGCGATCGACGCGCGCATGCCCGGCCTGATCGAACGCTTCGGCGGCCACGCCATGGCGGCGGGCCTGAGCCTGAAGGCCAGCGACTACCCGCGTTTTGCCGAGGCCTTCGACGCCATCGCGCGCGAATGGCTGGATGAGGAACGCCTGCAGGCCGTGCTCTACACCGACGGCGAGTTGCCGCCGGGCACCTTCACCCTCGACCTCGCTCGCCAGCTGCGTGATGGCGGACCGTGGGGGCAGGGCTTCCCCGAGCCGTTGTTCGACAACCTGTTCGAGTGTGCGCAATGGCGCGCGATGGGCGAACGCCACTGGCGCCTGAGCCTGCGCGACCCACGCGACGGTGGCATGCACGAGGCAGTGATGTTCAACGTGCGTACCGCCGCGCCACCGCCGCGCCTGCGCGCGGTGTACGAACTATCGATCAACGACTGGCAGGGCCGCGAAAGCACCCGCCTGCTGCTGCGCCACGTCGAGCCTGCCTGATCGCCCCGGCCCCGGTGTAGGAGCCCGCTCGCGGGTGATGCTCTTCGCACGCCAACCAGGAGCATCGCCCGCGAGCGGGCTCCTACACGAGCGATCTCGGTGCGAAGCTTTCACGCAACCAAGCTTGCATAGCCGCACCCGCCGCGCTTGGATGGGACTCCGACCACGTGGAGACCGTCCCATGATCGAGCAGATGACCGACCTGCCAGCCGGCGCCCTTGGATTCACCGCGCGCGGCAAGGTGACCGCAGCGGACTACGAGAACGTGTTCGTGCCGGACGTCGAGGCCGCCTTCGCGCTCAACCGCAAGCTGCGCCTGCTCTATCACGTGGGCCACGAATTCACCGGCTTCGAGCCGGGCGCCATGTGGGACGACACGCGATTGGGTTTCCGCCACTGGAGCGGCTGGGAACGCATCGCGCTGGTGACCGACGTCAACTGGCTGCGACTGGTGGCACGCACCATGGGCTTCACCGTGCCGGGTGAATTCCGCCTCTATCGCAACGAACAACTGGCCGAGGCCAAGGCGTGGATCAGCGAATCCTTCCGCGAACACCACGCCTGAGGGCTCACGGGCCAACCTGGCGCTGAGTTGCCCGAAGATTTCGCCAAGAGCGCCCCCATCCGCCTGTCGGCACCTTTCCCCGCGTTGCGGGGGAAGGATCGGGGATTGCCATGTAGCGACACTCGCCAAACCTGCGCGGTTGATCCTTCCCCAGTCCCACCGGGGAAGGCGCCCGAAGGGCGGATGGGGGAAGTCCGCGGGGAGCGTCCGGCGTTGCCGCGCAAGCATCACTCGATCCATTATCGGCACCCGCCCGCGCCCCAAGGAACCGCCATGAGCCTGCTCCCCTACATCTATTTCAACGGCCGCTGCGAGGAGGCATTGACGTTCTACG
>Ga0308176_10001373_pt1 | contig 15276 bp, 13 predicted proteins | sample PhyCR2_3_FD_203890 | JGI IMG/M metagenome (GOLD analysis project Ga0308176, IMG submission 203890) | Soil microbial communities from UC Gill Tract Community Farm, Albany, California, United States - DLSLS.C.R2 | ecosystem: Environmental > Terrestrial > Soil > Agricultural land | place: USA...
AGCAGCAGCAACAGCAGCAACAGCAGCAGCAGCAACAGCAGCAGCAACAGCAGCAACAGCAGCAGCAGGCCGCCTGAGTCGCTTGGCCGAGCTGTCCGACGGACACACCGTGCCCACCCGGTGGCGCGCAACCCGCAAGGCCCGCGGATTGCGCGTCACTGGCGTATACCTCGAAGCATCAGTTGACCTGGCTTAACATGCACCGGTGTCCATACCCCCGCCCCCCGGCCCCCAGCAGCCGCACGGGCCGTATCAGCCGCCGCAGCGGCACTACCCGCAGGGGCCGTACGGGCCGCCCACGCATCCGCAGGGGCCGGCGTACCAGCCGTGGGCGCAGGGCTACAGCCCCTACAACCGGCCCGCCCCCGTGAACGGCCTCGCCATCACCTCCCTGGTGTTCGGCGTGTTGTGCTGTCTGCCGGGCGTGGGGCTGGTGTTCGGGCTGATCGCGCTGCGGCAGATCCGGCGGCGGGGTGAGCGCGGGACGGGGCTTGCGGTGGGCGGCTCGGTCCTGTCCGGGATCGGGCTCGTGCTGGGGGCCCTGATGCTGGCCACGGGTGGCGCGTCCAGCTTCTGGGAGGGAGTGCGGGAAGGGGCGCGTGACGGCGCCAACTCCTCGCTGGTGAAAGGGGAGTGCTTCGACGCGCCCGGCGGGATGCTGAGCGGCGGGACCGGCGCCGTGACCGGGGTGCCCTGCTCCGGGGAGCACGACGGCGAGGTGTTCGCCTCGTTCCGGCTGCGGGACGGCGGCTACCCCGGCGACGACTCGGTGACCGGTACCGCCGACGAGCGCTGCTATGGACTGCGGGACACCTACGCGATGGACGCCTGGGCCGTCCCCGACGACGTCGACGTCTACTACCTCACGCCGACCGAGCGCAGTTGGTCGATCGGGGACCGGGAGGTCACCTGCGTCTTCGGCAACGTGACCGAGGGCGCGAACCTCACCGGCTCGCTGCGCAACGACGCGACCGTCCTCGACGCCGACCAGATCGCCTATCTGAAGGCCGCTCACATCCTGAACGCCGCCGTGGAGTCGGCTCCGGAGGCGGAGTACGTCGAGGACGACCTGCCGGGGCACCAGGCGTGGGCCGGGCGGATCTCCACGGCCCTGGACGAACAGGCCCGGTCGCTGCGCGGACACGAGTGGCCCGCCGGTGCCCGGAAGCCGGTCGTCGCCCTGGCCGCCGATCTGGACCGGGCGCGTGCCGAGTGGGCGAAGGCCGCGCAGGCGGAGGACGCCGACGCGTTCTACGAGCACTACGACACCGGTCTGCGACTGCTCGACCCGAAGGAAGGGGTCCCCGTACGGAGGGTTCTGGGACTGCGGACCACCCCGCCGGCCGGTGGCGGTCATGCCAGGGATGACACGGGGGAGGTCGGCTCGGACGGCGGCAGCGGCATGGCGGTATGAGCCGGGCTGCGGACGTGATGACCGTGTGGAGGTGTGGCTTCGGCCATAGCGGGGAGAAAGTGCCTGGGTAAAGCCCTCCCCGGCCCCTTGTCATCACATCGAGTGATTCTCTGGCCTTTGCTTGCACGGGACAACCCACGGTTGCCAGGCTGTTGCTGTCTGTACAACCTGATGGGAGTGGCCAGTGACTTTCGGTGAGCAGCCGGCGTACTTGCGTGTCGCGGGTGATCTCCGCAAGAAGATCGTCGACGGTTCACTGCCTCCTCATACCCGGCTCCCCTCCCAGGCCCGCATCCGCGAGGAGTACGGCGTCTCGGACACCGTCGCGCTGGAGGCCCGCAAGGTCCTGATGGCCGAGGGTCTGGTGGAGGGGCGCTCCGGCTCGGGGACGTATGTGCGCGAGCGGCTGGTGCCCAGGAGCGTGGCACGTTCCGGGTTCCGTCCCTCCTCGGGTGCCACGCCCTTCCGGCAGGAGCAGACCGACGCCTCGGTACGCGGCACCTGGGAGTCCAGCAGCGCGCAGACCACGGCCGGGGCCGTCATCGCCGAGCGGCTCGGCGTCGAGCCCGGCGCTCGCCTCATGCGCACGAAGTACCTGTTCAGGGAGGCGGGGGAGCCCATGATGCTCTCCACCTCCTGGGAGCCCCTCGCCGTCACCGGCCGCACCCCGGTGATGCTGCCCGAGGAGGGGCCGCTCGGCGGCATGGGAGTGGTCGAGCGGATGCGGGCCATCGACGTCATCGTGGACAACGTCACCGAGGAGGTCGGCGCCCGCCCCGGCCTCGCCGAGGAACTGCATGTCCTCGGTGGCGTCCCCGGTCATGTGGTCCTCGTCATCCAGCGCACCTACTTCGCCTCCGGCCGCCCCGTCGAGACCGCCGACGTCGTCATCCCGGCCGACCGGTACCGGGCCGCGTACCACCTGCCCGTGAAGTAGCGCACACACCGGCACACGCCGCAGGCCGGCGATCCGTCGCCCGCACTGGCACCCGGTGCCGCGCCCGCCGCTGCAATCCGGCCGTTCTCCCAGGTGATCGTGGGTGCGGCCGAAATGCCCCCGACCCACGACAACGGCACAGGGGGCGGCGCGTTCACGGTTGCGCGCCCCCTGCGTTCTGGCTGGTTGCGTACCTCTTTGTGAAAAGACGTATTCGCTCCGTGAAGGTTGGGCGTACGCTCGGGCATATGCGGACTGCGGTTTCCTTGGGCGGGGCTCGGCGGGCGCCCGAGTGCGAGGGAGGGCGGGGCGGTGCGAGAAGGAACGGTGGGGGCCATGAGTGAGGGCACGGGCGTCTCCCTGCCCTGGATCGTGATACGGCAGGACGACAACGGCAATCGCTACCGCGTGGGACGGTACGCGACCCGGGCCGAGGCCCAGAAGATCGCCGACAGCCTCGACGACCACGGACACAAGCAGCTCTACTGGGTCGAGCGCATCGCTCAGAACGGGAACGGCGCCCACAACTGACCTTCTCCGCCTTCCCGTAGGCTCCGCTCCATGACGGATCGCCCCATGACGGACCGCATCGTGGTGGTGGGAGCCGCCCTGCTCGACACCGGCCGACTGCTCGCCGCGCGCCGCAGCGCACCCCCCGAGCTGGCCGGACGCTGGGAGCTGCCCGGCGGCAAGGTCGAGCCGGGCGAGCGGCCCGAGGACGCCCTGACGCGTGAACTGGCCGAGGAACTCGGCGTCGACGCCGAGCCCGTCGAGCGGGTACCGGGGGAGTGGCCCCTCAAGTCCCCCTACGTGCTACGGGTGTGGACCGCCCGGCTGCGCGCCGGCTCCGCCGCGCCGCGGCCCCTTCAGGACCACGACGAACTGCGCTGGCTCACCCCCGACCGGCTCTGGGAGGTGCCCTGGCTCGAGCAGGACGTCCCGGCGGTCCGCGAGGTCGCCGCCCGCCTCGCCGCGGAAGCGCGCTGAGCGGAGCCCACGACTGCCGGGCGGGGCGCGGCGGAGCGGGGCCCCTACGCCGTTCGCACCACAGTGCGCCGTCCCGCGCGGTACTGCCCCCTGGATACCGGGTATGTGCCCATTAACCCCATGAAAACGGACATGGGTGGGCTCGCTGGCCTGGGAAGTGATCGGCGTGATCGACACCGATGGCGACTGCGCCGAGTGGATTTTCCCCGCGGAGCCGGGCGTCGTGGGGGCCCCCCCCGGGGGGGGGCGCCGGCCACAACCCGGGCGTCGTGCGGACCGCCCGTGGCGCGGTCCGCGGCCAACTGCGCGGCTGGGACCTCGACTGTGTCGCCGACCTCGCCGCGCTGCTGGTGAGTGAGCTGGTGACCAACTCCCTGCGGCACGCCACCGGCCCCATCGGTGTACGGCTGGTGCGGCCCGCGCGGTTCGGCGACACACTGCTCGTCGAAGTCTCCGACCCGCTCCCCGACCCGCCGCGCGAGCGTGTCGCCCAGCCCGAGGACGAGAGCGGCCGCGGCCTGCAGCTGGTGGCCGGCGCCGCGCGCCGCTGGGGAACCCGGCCCGGCGGTGGCGGAAAGACCGTCTGGTTCGAGCTGGCGGTGCCCGGCTGAGCGCGGTGTACATCCCGGCGCGCGACGTCCATCCTGCGGGGGTGCCCGACGACCGGGGCCGGGGTGCGTGATTCGAGGCCGTGTTACCTGGTTAGAAGACTGGGAGTGTTGTCGCGGCCCGGTCCGAAAAGCACCTCGACCGAGCTGTGATCGTGAACACCGTGTTGTGCGGCGCCGTAGTGCTGGATACTGCGGGCAGCCGCCCCCGGTGACCGGTGCCGGGTGCGGTGAGCTGGAGGGGACGGTTCGCGTGAGCGAGATACCAGCGAAGGCCACGGAGTCCGAGGACCCGTCGGACGGCGCGAGTGACCAGGCCGCACGCAACGCGGGCGGGCCGGGCGACGCCATGTGGCAGAGCAGCCCGCCCGGCTCCATCTACGACTACATCAGGGTCGCGTCCTTCTCCATCGGTCCCGGCGGACTGGTCGAGCAGTGGAGCCTGCGCGCCGAGCAGCTCTTCGGCATCCCCGCCGAACGCGCCCTCGGAATGGACCCGATCGAGGCCTTCGTCGACTCCGACCTGCGCGAGCGAAGCCAGCGCAAGATGGCCGAGATCCTCGACGGGCGGGAGTGGACCGGGGTGGTGCCCTTCCGGATGCCGGACGGGCCGGACGGAACCCGGGGCGAAGAAGGGCTCGCCGAGGTCTACGTCATGCCCACCCGGACCGCCGAGGGCGAGCGGGCCGCCGTCTGCATCGTGGTGGACGTCCGCACCCTGCGCAGCATCGAGACGGACCTCGCCGCCTCGCAGGCGATTTTCGGTCAATCCCCGTTCGGATTCCTGCTGATCGACATAGATCTGAGGGTCCGTCGGGCCAACATGCGTTTCGCCTCCATCTTCGGCGGATCCCCGGACGACCACCGGGGCAAGGGAGTTCACGACTATCTGCCGCGCGCCGAGGCGGATCGGGTTTCGGCCACGCTGCGGCGCGTGCTGGAGACCGGTGACTCCATCACCGACATGCATGTGACCGGGTTCGTCCCGGGTTCCGAGGAGCGTCGGCACTGGTCCATCAACCTCTACCGGGTGCACAGCGGCAGCGGCCGTCCCATCGGCATCGCCTGGCTCGGCACCGACATCACCGCCCGCCGCGCGGCCGCCCGGGAGGCGGCGGCGGCCCGGCGCAACCTCGCCCTGCTCAACGAGGCCGGCGCCCGCATAGGCAACTCCCTCGACCTGGAGACCACGGCCCGCGAACTCCTCGACGTCGTGGTCCCCGGCTTCTGCGACCTCGCCACCGTCGACCTCTACCAGGGGCTGCTCATCGGCGACGAGACCCCGCCCGGCCTCGCCGACGGCAGCGCCGAACTGCGCCGCGTCGCCTTCGCCAGCGCCGTCTCCGACGCGCCCCTCAGTGGCTCCGGTGACGCCGTCGCGGTCGGCGCGGTCCACCACTTCCCCTTCAACTCGCCCTGTGCGGACGCCCTGCGCACCGCCCGGCCACAGCGTGTGCCGCCGGAGGACGGGGGACTCGTGCAGTCCACGCTGGCCGTGCCGATGGTCGCCCACGACACCGTCGTCGGACTCGCGCGGTTCGCCCGTACGAAGGGCAGCGAGCCGTTCGGCGACCGGGACCGGGACCTCGCGGTCGAACTGGCCGCACGCGCCGCCGTCTGCATCGACAACGCCCGCCTGTACCGCCGCGAGCACGAGCGGGCGCTGATACTCCAGCGCTCCCTGCTCCCGCCCGGCGACCCGGAGGCCTCCGGCCTCGACATCGCCTGCCGCTACCTGCCCGGAAACGCGGCCACCGAGGTCGGCGGCGACTGGTTCGACGTCATAGAACTCCCCGGTCACCGCACCGCGCTGGTCGTCGGCGACGTCATGGGGCGCGGGCTGCGCGCGGCGGTCGCGATGGGCGAACTGCGCACGGCCGTACGCACCCTGGCGCTGCTGGACCTCGAACCGGCCGAGGTGCTCTCCGCGCTGGACGAGATCGCCCGCGGCCTCGGCACCCCCGGGGGCGTCCAGCAGGCCACCCGCGCCGCGCGCCAGCCCCGCGACGCCGACCTCTCCGAGGTCTACCTCGCGACCTGTGTGTACGCCGTCTACGACTCCGTCACCAGGCGCTGTACGTTCGCCAACGCCGGGCACCTGCCGCCGGTGCTGGTGGAGCCCGGCGAGGCGGCCCTGATGCTCGACGTGCCGCCCGGGATGCCGCTCGGTGTGGGCGGCGAGCCGTTCGAGGAGGTGGAGGTCGAACTGCCGGAGGGCGCGCTGCTCGCCCTCTACACGGACGGCCTGGTCGAGTCCCGCGACCACCCCCTCGACGAGGGCCTCCAGGCCTTCGTGGGCGCGCTCACCGATCCCTCCCGGCCCCTGGAGGACGTCTGCGACCACATCCTGAACACCCTCGACACCCACCACGGCGAGGACGACATCGCGCTGCTGATGGCCCGGGTCCAGGGGCTGCCCGCCGAGTCCGTCGGCGACTGGACGCTGCCGCGCGAGCCGCGCAGCGTGGGGCGGGCCCGTGAGTACGCCCGGGCACAGCTGGTCGGCTGGGGCCTTGAGCCGCTGGTCGACACGACGGAGTTGCTGGTCAGCGAGCTGGTGACGAACGCGCTGCGCTACGGGGAGGGCGAGATCAGACTGCGGTTGCTGCTGGACCGGACCCTGGTGTGCGAGGTGTGGGACTCCGGTCTCGTGCAACCGCGGCGACGCCGGGCCCGGGACACGGACGAGGGCGGCCGCGGCCTGCAACTCGTCGGGCTGCTCAGCGCGGCCTGGGGCTCACGGCGCACGCCACGCGGAAAGACGGTGTGGTTCGAACTCCCCCTCCCCGGCGGCGAAACCGGCCTGACCGACCCGGCGGAGGCCCTGCTCAGCCTCTTCTGAGAACCCGGGCGCGTCACGGCAGGCGGGGCCGGGAGCGGGGCTGGAGGTCCTCTGGCTGGCTCAGCCTCTGCCGAAGGGTGGCGGCAGGCGGCAGGCGCGTCACGGCATGTGGCGGCGGGAGCGGGTCTGGGGGCCGCCGAAGCTTGTCGGGGGGCCGCCGTCCGGGTCCTCGGCCAGGAGGATGCCGCCGAGGACGGCGCCGGTGAGGCCGGTGGTGTGGCCGTCGGCGAACGGGTTGCCGTGGGCGCGCACGTCCAGCTCGGCCAGTTCCCGGGCCTGCCCGGCGAGCACGTCCGCCTCGGCGCCCGAGCCCAGGGCCCGCACCGCCTGCGCCAGCCGGGCCCGTGCCGGTGCGCCCACCGCCCCCCGGTGCACGGCGACGAAGTCCTCCGTGGCGTCGACCGCGCCGCGCGACACGAGCAGTGCGGCGGCCTCCAGCACCCCGGACCGCCCCGCCTCCAGACGTTCCACGGCCCGCGTGATCCGGCGCAGCGCGTCCAGCGGGTCGTACGGGCCGCCGGTCAGCTCGGCGCGCACGGCGGCCGGCGCGGCGTCGGCGTGCGCGAGCCGGGCCCGCAGCTCACCGCCGGTCAGGGAGGTGCGCCCGCCCTCCTTCCGTACCCCGGCGATCTCCGCCTCCGCGCCGGTCAGCGCGGCCGGCACCAGCGCGGCCGCCTCCCGGAGCCGGGCCGCGAGCCGTTCCACCCCGCCCACCAGGACGCCGGCCTGGGTGACACCGCCCTCGGCGGCGCGCAACTGCCGGGCCGCCCGCGACAGCTCGCCCGAGTCGGCCGCCTGCCGTGCCTCGTTGAGCCGCTCGGTGGCGAACACCAGCCGGTCCTTGGCCTGTTCGACATACCCGGTGACGGGTGCGCCCGCCGAGGGCGCGTACCGCTCCCGCAGCCCGGCCGCCGTCGCCTGCGCCGCCGCCGTCCGCGCGGCCAGCTCACGAAACCGCGCCTCCGCGACCTCCAGGGCCGCGCTCACCCCCTGCTCCAGCCCGCGCAGCCGGTCCAGCTCCGCCGCCTCGGCGTCCAGCCGCCGTCCCGCCTCCGCACACCGCCCGACCACCCCCACCAGTGCCTGCCGCCGGGCCGTCGCGTCCGCCGGAACACCCTCCTCGTAGCGCCGCCACATCGCGAACGCGGCCGACAGTTCGGTCTCCGCGGCCCGCAGGGCATGCGCGAACGGCTCGACCGCCTCCGCCCCCAACAGCTCCTCGACGTAGGAGAGTTCCTCCCTGCTGCCCCGCACGCAGTCGTCGGCCAGCACCAGCGCGGCGCGGGCCTGCCGCTCGCTCTCGGCCGGAGTGGGCACGGGCGGCGCCGCCGGCACCACGCCCGGTGTGGTGCGGGTCCGGGCCCGCCGGGTGCGCCGCAGATACCCGTAACCGGCCAGCACCCCGGCCGCGCCGAGGACGGCGAGCGGCAGCACGAGGTCGGTCGTGGAGGTCTCGTCCTGCCGCGGTGCGGCGGAGCCGGCGACCGGTCCGACCGGGGCGGCGGGAACCGGATCACCGCCCCCCGCCGTCATCACCGGCAACACCAGCCACCCGGTTCCCACGAGCGCACCGGCCGCGGCGAGCGCCAGGCGCGCCCGTATGGGCGCGCGGGTGCGCCGGGGCCGGCCGCGGATCGGGGAGCGCGTCACATTTCGGAGCGTATGGGCAGGTGGGCGCCCGCGCGAGTGGGGCGGACGCGGCTGGGGGAACGCGATGACAGGGGGTCGGAATGAGCACGGCACGGCACGACCGGGAGACGGAACCGGACCAGGAGACACCGCAAGGGCAGGCCCCCGAGGACCGGCCCGCACCCGCCGCGGACCGGCCCGCACCCGCCGCCGACCAGCCCGCACCCGGCGACGGCAAAAGCCCCGGACGCCGCCGCCTGCGCCGCGTCCTGATCGCGGTCCTCCTGGCCCTGACCCTGCCCCTCCTCACCGCCGAGACGGCCCTCCGCCTCAACTACACCGGCACCCCGGCACCCGGCACCCTCACCCGCCACAAGGACGCCCTCTGGCTGGGCCACGCCTGGGTGGACGGCCGCAAGACCGACGCGGACGTCAAGGCCCTCGCCGACCGCCTCCGGGGCACCGGCATCCGCGACCTGTACGTCCACTCCGGACCCCTGGAGCACGACGGCACGCTCCCGAAGTCGGCGTACAAAAGGGCGGGTTGGCTCATCGCGGCCGTGCACCGGGAACTCCCCGGCGTCCGGGTCCAGGCCTGGCTCGGCGACGTGCTGGCCAGCGAGGGCCCCTATGGCCTGCACCTGGAGCGCGCCGCCACCCGCGAGGCGATCGTCGAATCGACCCGCGGCATCCTCGCCGCCGGCTTCGAGGGCGCCCACTTCGACCTGGAGCCCCTCCACTCCGGCGACCGCGACTACCTCTCCCTCCTCGACGACCTGCGCGCCCTCACCCGCGCCCACCGCGCCCTGCTCTCCGTCGCCGCCCACCAGATCGACCCGGTGCCCGGGTTCCACTCCTTCTGGGGCACGACCACCGGCCACCCCAAGTGGTGGTCGCAGGCCTACTTCGGGCAGGTGGCCCGCCGCGTGGACCAGATCGCCGTGATGTCGTACGACACCATGCAGCCGCTGCAGAGCCTGTACGGCGGCTATGTGGCCCAGCAGACCAGCCTCGCCCTGGAGGTCACACCCAGGACCACCGACCTGCTCATGGGCCTGCCCTTCTACCACGAGAACCGCTTCGGCCACTGGGCCCACGCCGAGACCGTCCCGGCCGCCGTCCGCGGCGTCCGCCTCGGCCTGTCCCGCACCGACGTCGGCCGCACCCGCTTCGGCGTCGCCCTGTACGTGGACTTCGCGGCCACCGAGGACGACTGGACCGCGTACCGGAATGACTGGGCGCGGCGGTAGTGCCGCCGGCTACGAGGAGCGTCTCCTGATCTTCGACCCGAGCCACACCAGCGGGTCGTACTTGCGGTCGACGGCGCGTTCCTTCAACGGGATCAGGGCGTTGTCCGTGATCCGGATGCCCTCCGGGCAGACCTCCGTGCAGCACTTGGTGATGTTGCAGTAGCCGAGGCCGTGCTCGTCCTGGGCCGTGCGCCCGCGGTCCAGGCCCTTCTCGGCGGCCGCGTCCAGCGGGTGCATGTCCAGTTCCGCGATGCGCATCAGGAAGCGCGGGCCCGCGTACGCCCGCTTGTTCTCCTCGTGGTCGCGCACGACGTGACAGACGTCCTGGCACAGGAAGCACTCGATGCACTTGCGGAACTCCTGCGAGCGCTCCACGTCCTCCTGCGACATGCGGTACTCGCCGGGGCCCAGCCCGGCCGGCGGCACGAACGCCGGGACCTCCCTGGCCTTGCGGTAGTTGTAGCCGACGTCCGTCACCAGGTCCCGGACCACCGGGAAGGCCCGCAGCGGGGTGATGGTGATCGTCTCGTCCCGGCCGAACACCGACATGCGGGTCATGCACAGCAGCCGGGGCCGCCCGTTGATCTCCGCCGAGCAGGAACCGCACTTGCCCGCCTTGCAGTTCCAGCGCACCGCGAGATCCGGGGCCTGGGTGGCCTGGAGGCGGTGCACGATGTCGAGCACCACCTCGCCGTCGTTGACCTCGACCGTGAAGTCCGCCAGGCCACCGCCGCTCACATCGCCCCGCCACACCTTGAAGCGGGCCTCGTAGCTGCTCACTCGTACAGCTCCTCTTCGGCGAGGTACTTGACCAGCTCCTCCTTCTCGAAGAGGGCGAGCAGGTCCGGGCGGACGGGTTCGGTGGTCGCCCGGGTGAGCCGGATCTGGCTCCGGGCGGGATCGGTACCGGCGAGGGTTCCACCGGGGTCGGCGAGCGCGCACAGCAGGTTCACGTTGCGCCAGCCGCGGTCCATCGCGGGGTGGTCCTCACGGGTGTGCCCGCCGCGCGACTCGGTGCGCTCCAGCGCGGCCCGCGCCACACACTCGCTGACCAGCAGCATGTTCCTGAGGTCGAGGGCCAGGTGCCAGCCCGGGTTGAACTGGCGGTGCCCCTCGACACCGGCCCGCCGGGCCCGCACCCGCAGCTCGGCCAGCTTGTGCAGGGCCTGCTCCATCTCGCCCTCGCGGCGGATGATGCCGACCAGGTCGTTCATCGTCTGCTGGAGCTCCTGGTGCAGGGTGTACGGGTTCTCCGGGGGGCCCGCCTCACCCTCCGTCTGCGCGGAGAACGGGCGCAGGGCCTCCGCGGACGCCGTGTTGACCTGGGCGTCGTCGACCCGCGGACGCCGGTCCGCCAGTCCCTGCGCGTACTCGGCCGCGTGCCAGCCCGCCCGGCGCCCGAACACCAGCAGGTCGGACAGCGAGTTGCCGCCGAGCCGGTTGGAGCCGTGCATGCCGCCGGCGACCTCACCGGCCGCGAACAGCCCCGGCACCCCGCGCGCCGCCGCCGTGTCGGACTCGACGGCGATGCCGCCCATCACGTAGTGACAGGTCGGCCCGACCTCCATCGCCTCCGCCGTGATGTCGACGTCCGCCAGCTCCTTGAACTGGTGGTACATCGACGGCAGCCGGCGCCGGACGGCCTCGGCGGGCATGCGCGTGGACACGTCCAGGAAGACCCCGCCGTGCGGCGAGCCGCGGCCCTCCTTCACCTCGGAGTTGATCGCCCGGGCCACCTCGTCGCGGGGCAGCAGCTCGGGAGGCCGGCGGTTGTGGTCGGGGTCGTCGTACCACCGGTCGGCCTCCTCCTCCGACTCGGCGTACTTCTCCTTGAACACGTCCGGGACGTAGTCGAACATGAACCGCTTGTCCTCGGAGTTGCGCAGCACCCCGCCGTCCCCGCGCACCGATTCGGTGACGAGGATGCCCTTGACCGACGGCGGCCAGACCATGCCGGTCGGGTGGAACTGCACGAACTCCATGTTCAGCAGCGGCGCCCCGGCCAGCAGCGCGAGGGCGTGCCCGTCACCGGTGTACTCCCACGAGTTCGAGGTGACCTTGAACGACTTGCCGATCCCGCCGGTCGCGACGACCACGGCGGGGGCCTCGAGGACGAAGAACCGCCCGGTCTCGCGCTCGTAGCCGAAGACGCCGCAGACCTGACCCGCGGCGGAGCCGCTGTCGGATGCCGTGTCCTTGAGGATCCGCGTGACCGTGCACTCCTGGAACACCTTCAGCCGGGACTCGTGGTCCCCGGTCTCCCGGGCGTCCTCCTGCTGGAGCGAGACGATCTTCTGCTGAAGGGTGCGGATCAGCTCGAGGCCCGTACGGTCGCCGACGTGCGCGAGCCGCGGGTACTCGTGGCCGCCGAAGTTGCGCTGCGAGATCCGGCCGTCCTTCGTCCGGTCGAACAGCGCGCCCCAGGTCTCCAGCTCCCACACCCGGTCCGGTGCCTCCCTGGCGTGCAGTTCGGCCATCCGCCACTGGTTGAGGAACTTCCCGCCGCGCATCGTGTCGCGGAAGTGGACCTGCCAGGTGTCGTGCTCGTTCGCGTTGGCCATCGCCGCCGCGATGCCGCCCTCGGCCATCACCGTGTGCGCCTTGCCGAACAGCGACTTGCAGATCACCGCCGTACGGGCGCCCCGCTCGCGCGCCTCGATCGCGGCGCGCAGTCCGGCGCCCCCGGCACCGACCACGACGACGTCCCACTCCTGCCGGTCGACCACGGACATCAATCAGTCCCTCACTGGAGTCACTAGAAGAAGCGCGGATCGTCGAAGACACCGGACGCGACGAGATAGACGTAGAAGTCGGCGAGCGCGACGCTCACCAGGGACGCCCAGGCGAGCAGCATGTGGTGGGCGTTCAGCCGCCCGACGAACTGCCACGCGCGGTAGCGCACGGGGTGCCTCGAGAAGTGCTTGAGCTTGCCGCCGACGATGTGCCGGCACGAGTGGCAGGAGATCGTGTACGCCCAGATCAGCACGATGTTGGCCAGGAAGACCAGGGTGCCGAGGCCCATGTGGCCCCAGCGGTAGTGCGCGTCCCGGAAGGACAGCACGGTGTCGTAGGTCAGCACGCCGGCGACCAGCAGGGCTGCGTAGAAGAAGTAGCGGTGGACGTTCTGCAGGATCAGCGGGAAGCGGCTCTCGCCGGTGTACCCGCGGTGCGGCTCGGCCACCGCGCAGGCGGGCGGGGACGCCCAGAAGCTGCGGTAGTACGCCTTGCGGTAGTAGTAGCAGGTCAGGCGGAAGCCGAGCGGGAAGATCAGGATGATGATCGCCGGGGAGATGCCCCACCAGCTCCCGAAGATCTCCGCGTTCGGCCCGGCGCGCATGGTGTGGCAGTTCTCCGCCAGGCAGGGCGAGTAGAACGGGGAGACGTACGGCGCCGCGTAGTAGTCCGTGTTCGAGAACGCCCGCCAGGTCGAGTAGACGACGAAGGCGAGCAGACCGGCCGCGGTGACGGCGGGCGCCAGCCACCAGCGGTCGGTCCGCAGATGCGGTGCGGCGATCGCGGCGCGCGTACCGCCGCGCACGCCACCGCTGTCCGGTTGGGATTCCGTACCAGTAGCCAAGACGGGACTCCGGTCGGTTCGGGGGTGTCAGGGAGCGTGCCGGTCGCGAGCGCCCAGACCCTCGTCGTCGGAGTCCGTCCACAGGCTGATGTCGTACGGCGTGTCGGAGATGGTGACGAGGTCGGGCCGGTTCGGGGCGGCCGGGTGGTTCGCCGCCTCGCGCAGCAGCCCGAGGCTGTCGCGCAGATGGTCGGCGTCCATCCGGACCCGGCGCATCTCCAGGCCACCGCTGCCGAGCTGCTGCTCCAGGCGTCCGATCGACCGGTGCAGTTCGTCCAGGCAGCGCTGGACGGATGTCAGTTCGTCGTGCACGGACATGACTTGCCCTCACTTCCGCGGGTCTGCGGGCCCTGGGCGGCGACGTTCATGCGCCTTGGAGTGTTGCGCGTCACACCTGGTGCTGTGAAGAGATGTGCACCGATTGGCCGAGGCGTACGGATGCACTTTCGGTGTATTGCGCCGCACGGGTGGGGTTCGTGTCCGTTGCCGCCGTGTCGCCCGCTGTTGCCGGATCCTTTCCTCTTCAGTGGGTGGATAGATCTGATCAGCTCCATATACCGCCAAAAGTGATCATAACGCCCGCGGCTCCCCGGAGGTAGCAGAGATGTCCCACCACGGCGTCGGCCTGCGCGCGGTCCTGCGCCCGGCCGCCTTCCTCACCGCGGGCGCCCTAGCGGTGCCGCTCCTGGCCGGCTGCGGTTCCGACGAGGAGGCGAGCCGCCCCCTGGCCGGGCAGGACATCGGCCTCGTCGCCCGCGACAAGGTCACCGACGGCGGCACGCTGAAGTGGGCCGTGGACGCCGTGCCGGAGACCCTGAACACCTACCAGGCCGACGCCGACGCGGGCACCACCCGCGTCGCGCAGGCGGTGCTGCCGTCGATGTTCCGGTCCGACGCGAACGGCCGGCCGGCGGCGAACCCGGCCTATCTGGAGTCCGCCAAGGTCATCGAGACCGAGCCGCGCCAGGTCGTGCTGTACAAGCTGAACCAGCAGGCGGTGTGGAGCGACGGCCGGGAGATCGGCGCCGCCGACTTCGCCGCCCAGTGGCGCGCCCTGTCCGGCAAGGACAGCGCCTACTGGACCGCCCGCAACGCCGGCTACGACCGCATCGAGAAGATCGAGCGCGGCTCCGGCGACCTCCAGGTCCGGGTCACCTTCTCCCGCCCCTACGCCGACTGGAAGTCGTTGTTCTCCCCGCTGTACCCGAAGGACGTCATGGGCACCCCGGACGCCTTCAACGACGGCGCCCGCCGGAAGCTGAACGTCACCGCGGGCCCCTTCAAGGTGGAGAAGGTCGACACCGCCAAGAAGGACGTCGTCCTCACCCGCAACCCCCGCTGGTGGGGCAGTCCCGCCAAGCTGAACGAGCTGGTGCTGCACGCGGTGGACCGCGACAAGCGGGTGTCCGCGCTCGCCGACGGAACCGTGCAGCTCGCCGACATCGACTCCGCCGACGCCGAGCGGATCAAGGCGGCCTCCGGCTCGGGCGGCTCCCCGCTGCGGGGCGGCGGCAAGACCTCCGCGGGCAAACTGCGGTCCTGGGCGCTGGCGCACGGCTTCGACACCGAGCAGGTGAAGGTCGGCAAGAAGAAGCTGCGCAAGGCGATCACGCGGTACCTGGAACAGCAGCAGGAACTGCGCGCCTTCGGCGTCCGCAAGTCGCTGGAGCCCGCCTACACCCAGCTCGCTCTCAACGGGGCCGGGGGCATGCTCGCCGACGAGCGGGTCCGCCGGGCCGTCGCGCGGGCCCTCGACCGCGAGGAACTGGCCAAGGCCGTGCTGACCCCGCTCGGCCTGCCCGCCGTGCCGGTCGGCAGCCACCTCGCCCTGTCCGGGCAGGACGCCTACGCCGACGGCAGCGGCGCCCTGGGCGGCCCGGACGTCAAGGAGGCACAGGCGCTGCTCACGGACGCCGGCTGGGTGGCCGGCGGACCGGTGAAGGAGCAGAAGCAGGCCGAGAAGGCGGCCGGCGCCGAGCCCGGCAAGGGCGACAAGGAGAAGAAGTCCGACGGCGGCAAGGACGGCGAGTAC
>Ga0308176_10001374_pt1 | contig 15272 bp, 14 predicted proteins | sample PhyCR2_3_FD_203890 | JGI IMG/M metagenome (GOLD analysis project Ga0308176, IMG submission 203890) | Soil microbial communities from UC Gill Tract Community Farm, Albany, California, United States - DLSLS.C.R2 | ecosystem: Environmental > Terrestrial > Soil > Agricultural land | place: USA...
GGCCGGTCTGGTCGCCGCCGGTGGGGCACTGGCCGCCTACCGGCCCACCCCCGGGCACGGCCCGACCCTCGACGGGATGCTCAGCGTGCTCGTGCTCGTCGTCACCGCAGCCAGCGGCGTGGCGGTCGTCCGGCGGGTGCTGGCCGTCCGAGCCACCCGGTCCGGGTCGACGGCGGCCGTCCGGGCCGACTGGGTCGCTCGACCGACCTCTGGCGACTGGCGGGCGCTCGGCCTGGTGGCCCTGGTCGCCACCGCCGCGGCTCCGGCAGCCGTGCTCGGCCTGTCGCAACAGGTCGGTGCCGCAGGCACCGCGTTGATCGCGTGCCTGGACGCGGCAGCGGCCGTGGCCCTGGTCTGGCTTCGTCCGTTCGGCACCTCGCTGGGGCAGTGGTGGGCCGAGGGCCAGGCAGGTGTGGGGCTGCTGCTGCTCGTCGCCTCGGCTGTCGGGCTCGACTCGCGGCCGGCCACCGTGGTCGCCCTGCTGGCCGGCTCCGTCACCGCGGCGAGTACCGCCGTCCTGCGGCCCAGCTGGCGTGCCGCAGCGGCAGGCGTCTCGGCCTTGGCCCTGATGGGTGCGGTCGCCGAGGCGGGGTCGATGTCGACGCCGACGGTGCGCAGCCTCGCCCTGTCGGTCGTGGCCGTCCTGCTGTCGGGTGTGGCACTCGCCCGAGCGGGGCAGGCGGAGGAGCTCACGGTGGGGGCGGTGTCCGGACTCACGGCCCTGTCCGCCCTCTGGGTGGCCCTCGGCGACCAGCTGCCGGACCTGGTCGCGGTGGCGGCCCTCGTCGCCTTCACCGGGCCGGCCGTCGCGACGGCGGTGCTGCGTCCACCTGCGCGCGCCGTGGCTGCGGCGGTCGCCGCGGCATCGGGCGGCTGGGCGCTGTGGCTGGGGGGCGGGCTCGCAAGCACTGGTGTGCAGCTCGCCGCGGTTGCCGCGGAGGCGGCCCTGCTCGTGGCGCTGGCGGTGTGGCGTCTTCGCCGCGCGGAGGAGCCGGTGCTCGCCGGCGCCGCCGCTCTCGTGGCATTCGTGGCCGTCTGCGACGCGGTCGTGCGCGACTGGCCGCACGCGGCCGCCGGTCTCTCCGCGGCATACGGCCTGGTGGCCGTGGCGTATGCTGCCCTGCCGCACCGCCGCGCGGTCGTCGCCTTCGGCGTCGCCGGGCTCACGGTCGGGGCCTGGGTCGAGCTCGCGCACGCCGAGGTGACCACGGTCGAGGCGTACACGGTCCCACTGGCCGCCCTGCTGCTGGCGGCCGGGTTGTGGAGCCGGCGCGAGCTGGACGGTCGCTCATGGCTGACGGCCGGCCCCGGGCTGGCCGTGGGGCTGCTGCCCCCTGCCCTGCTCACCATCGGTGACGACGGCCTGGTCCGGCCGTTGCTCACCGTCGTCGTCGCGGCGGCCCTCCTGGCCCTCGGCGCGTGGCGTCGGTGGCAGGCGCTGGTCGTCCTCGGCGCCGTCGCTGCTGCGGTCGTCGCGCTGAGCGAGCTCGGCCCGATGACGCTGCACCTGCCCCGGTACCTGACCCTCGGAGCCACTGGTGTCGCGCTGCTCGCACTGGGAGCGCGCTACGAGCAGCGACGGGCGGACGCCCGGCAGGCCGTCAGCTGGCTCGCGTCGATGACCTAGGACTGCGCCGGTGTCGAGTCCGTGCGCTGCGTCGCAGTGACCCACGCCTCGAGCCGGCGGGCCACCGCACCGGAGTCGAGCGCCTCCTCGGCGCGGTCCATCCCGCGGCGCACCGCCCGGCGGAAGCCCTCGTCGCCCTCACCGTCGTCGTCGGCGGCCACCGCCAGCGCGATCCCGGCGTTGAGCACCACCGCGTCGCGCACCGGGCCGTGCTGGCCGGCGAAGAGATCCCGCGCCACGCCGGCGTTGTGCTCGGCGTCCGCGCCGCGCAACGACTCGACGGGACTGTGCCTCAGGCCGACGTCGACCGGGTCCAGCGTCCGCTGGGTCACCGAGCCGCGACGCACCCACCACACCGTCGAGGTGGTGCTCAGGGTGAGCTCGTCGAGCCCGTCGTCGCCGCGGAACACGGCGGCGTCCTTGCCACGGCCGGCGAAGACCCCCGCCAGCACCGGGGCCAGCCGGGCGTCTGCGACGCCAATCGCGGCGTAGGTGGGCTGGGCCGGGTTGGTCAGCGGGCCGAGGACGTTGAACGCGGTGCCGACACCAAGACCGGCGCGTGCCTGCGCGGCGTGTCGCATCGCGGGATGGAAGGCCTGCGCGAAGCAGAAGGTGATGCCGGCCTCCTCCACGACCTGCGCGACGCGGGCCGGCTCGAGGGTCAGGCTGACGCCCAACGCCTCGAGCACGTCGGCCGAGCCGGAGGACGAGGAGGCAGCGCGGTTGCCGTGCTTGACGACGCGCAGGCCGCACGCGGCGCTCACGATGGCCGCCATGGTCGAGATGTTGACGGTGTGCGCACGGTCGGCGCCTGTGCCGACGATGTCGAGGCTCGGCCCTGGCACCTCGATGCGGTTGGCGTGCGCCAGCATCATGTCGGCCAGGCCGCGCAGCTCGTCGACGCTCTCGCCCTTGGCCCGCAGCGCGATGAGGAAGCCGGCCAGCTGCACCGGTGACGCCTCGCCGGACATGACCCTGTCCATGGCCCAGGCAGCCTGCTCGGTGGTCAGGTCCTCGCGCCGCAGCAGGCTGGCGAGCAGGTCAGGCCAGGTGGGCTCCGCCGCCACCGGGGTGGTCATCAGCTCAGGAGGTGTGCGCGTGCCCGCGCCGACCCAGCTCGGCGACCGCGTTCGCGAGGGCGATCGGGTCGAGCGGGTGGGGCACCGCCAGGTCGGCGAGCGACCACGTCGCCAGCCAGCCGTCCTGGGGGCGGCCGGTCAGCACGAGGATGGGCGGGCACTCGAAGATCTCGCTCTTGAGCTGGCGGCACAGGCCGAGGCCTCCGACGGGGGCCGATTCGCCGTCGAGGATCAGCACGTCGAACCTGGAGGCCTCGACCGCCTCGATCACCGCTGGGGCGGTGGCGCACTCGCGCCACGAGGTGACCTCGACGTCGCGGGCCGGGCGCCGGCCGACGTTGACCCGGACGGCGTCGCGGGTCGTGATGTCGTCGCTGTACAGCAGCACCGAGATCGGGTGGGACGAGGCCGACCCGGCCGGGTCTCCGGCGGCGCCGGACCCGGTGGCGGTGGCGTGCGAAGCGGTCATGGCGACGATGCTACCGGCGGTCAATTTCGGTCCGCGACATACCCTTCGGGGGGTCGTGGGTGTGCCGGGTGGCGAATGTGGCAATAATGGCGCACGTGGCGACAGCATCAGCAGTGACCTCGCAGACCCCGGGCAAGCCAAGGACCATCCCCGGGCACGGTCCGGTGTCCCGTCCCAACATGGTCTCGGTGGGCACGATCGTGTGGCTCTCCAGCGAGCTGATGTTCTTCGCTGGCCTGTTCGCGATGTACTTCACGATCCGCTCGGTGGCCCCCGACCTGTGGTCCACCGAGACCAAGATCCTCAACGTGCCGTACGCCTCGGTGAACACGCTCATCCTGGTGATCTCCTCGGTCTGGTGCCAGCTGGGCGTGCACGCCGCCGAGCACGGCAAGTCCCACCGCGGCAGCGCCAGCCTGCTCGCCGTCAAGGAATGGGGCATGCGCGAGTGGTACGTCCTGACCTACATCTTCGGGGCGGTCTTCGTGTCCGGGCAGGTGCTCGAGTACGCGGAGCTCACCTCAGAGGGAATCACGTTGTCGGCCAACGGCTACGGCTCGGTCTTCTACATGACCACCGGCTTCCACGCGATGCACGTGACGGGCGGGCTGATCGCCTTCCTGCTGATCATCGGCCGGACCTTCACCACCCGCCACTACAGCCACGCCCAGGCCGCCGGTGCCGTGGTGACCTCCTACTACTGGCACTTCGTCGACGTCGTGTGGATCGCCCTGTTCTTCACGATCTACGTGCTGAAGTGAGCCGCCCGATGGCCGCCACCGCCTCCTCGCCCTGCCCGAACCGACCGACAGGACCGCTCCCGTGAACGCACTGGCCGCACGGCGCCGGCACCCAGCCGCCATCGTCATCCTGCTGCTGCTCGGGCTGGTCGTGACCGGCCTGGCGTACTCCGCGTTCGCCCCCAAGCAGGCCCAGGCCGCCACGGCCGCCCAGGACCAGGTGCAGGAGGGCCGCAAGCTGTTCCTCGCCAACTGCGCCACCTGCCACGGGCTGGAGGCCCAGGGCACCAAGGACGGCCCCAGCCTCGCGGGCGTCGGTGCCGCCGCCGTCGACTTCCAGGTCGGCACCGGCCGGATGCCACTGGCCGGCCCCACCGTCCAGGCCCAGCGCAAGGAAGTGCACTTCAGCAGCGACGAGATCGCCTCCCTCGCCGCCTACGTCGCGTCGCTGGCCCCCGGGCCCGCCGTCCCGGACGCGAAGTACACCAACGGCGAGAACGCCGACCCGGGCAAGGGCGGCGAGCTGTTCCGGGTCAACTGCGCGATGTGCCACAACTATGCGGGCTCCGGCGGGGCGCTCACCCGCGGGAAGCACGCCCCGTCGCTCAAGGACGTGGAGGGCAAGTACGTCTACGAGGCGATGGTGAGCGGTCCGCAGTCGATGCCGGTCTTCAACGACCAGAACATCGACCCGCAGTCGAAGAACGACATCATCGCCTACCTCAACACGATGCAGGCGACGCCGAACCCCGGGCTGACGCTGGGCAGCCTCGGACCGGTTCCCGAGGGCCTGTTCGCGTGGGTCTTCGGGCTCGGCATCATGATCGGCTTCGCGGTCTGGCTCGGGAAGCGGGCCGCCTGATGGACCAGGGACAGGACGACGCGATGAGCACACACGACGGGCACGGCAGCGACGTCGCCCGCCAGGGCGACGGCTACGGCGCCACAGCGGTCCGGCTCGACCAGGGCCACGTCGAGGTCCCGGCCGGCCTCGCGGAGCGCTTCGCGAACCCCGGACTGCCCCGGCACACGCCCCGCATGGGCGACGTCGATGCCGCCGCGGCCAAGCGTGCGGAACGGCAGGTGGCCACCCTCTTCGGGCTCTCGATGCTGGGCACGATCGTGTTCCTCGTCGCCTACTTCGCGGTCGACCAGCACGCCACCGCCTTCATCCCCGGCATCGGCACGACCGACCTCTACCACGTGGTCCTCGGCGTCTCCCTCGGGGTCTCCCTGCTCGGCATCGGCGTCGGGGCGATCCACTGGGCCAAGACGCTCATGCCCGACGTGGAGATGGTCGAGGAGCGCCACACGCTGCGCGCCTCCGAGGACGACCGAGACCGTGCGGTCGCCAACTTCGTCGAGGGTGGCGAGACCTCCCAGCTCAACCGTCGCCCGGTGCTGCTGATGAGCCTGGGTGGCGCCCTGGGCCTGTTCTCCCTGCCGCTGCTCGTCCAGCTCGTGGGTGGACTGGGCCCGGTCAACATCGGCGAGCTCAAGCACACCATCTGGAAGAAGGGCGACAAGCTCGTCCGCGACCCCGAGAAGACGCCCATCCGGGCCGACCAGGTGACCATCGGCTCCGTCTTCCACGTCCTGCCCGAGTCCATCAAGGACTCCGAGCACCCGCTGGAGGACAAGGGCAAGGCGGCCGTGCTGCTGATGCGGCTCGACCCCGATGACATCAAGGTGAAGAAGGAGCGCGACTGGGGCCACGACGGCATCGTCGCCTACTCCAAGATCTGCACCCACGTCGGCTGTCCCGTCGGGCTCTACGAGCAGACCACCCACCACCTGCTCTGCCCCTGCCACCAGTCGACCTTCGACGTGACCGAGGACTGCAAGGTCATCTTCGGCCCCGCCAAGCGGCCCCTGCCCCAGCTGAAGATCACCGTCGACTCCGACGGCTACCTCATCGCGGACGCGCCGTTCGACCAGCCCGTAGGACCAAGCTTCTGGGAGCGTGACCGAAAGTGACCTCCGAGACCCACACCTCGCCTGTCGACCGCCTGCGCCGCGGCGACGGCAAGCCCCAGCCACCGACCAACCCGGCGCTCAAGGGCGTCGGCGGTGTCGCCGGCTGGCTCGACGACCGCACCGGTGCGGCCAAGCCGTTCGGGTACCTCCTGAAGAAGGTCTTCCCGGAGCACTGGTCCTTCATGCTCGGCGAGGTCGCGATGTACTCGCTGATCATCTGCCTGCTGTCGGGGACGTTCCTGACGTTCTGGTACGTGCCGAGCGCCACCCAGGTGGTCTACGACGGCTCCTACATCCCGCTCAAGGGCGTGATGGTCTCGGAGGCCTACCGCTCGACCCTGGACATCTCCTTCGACATCCGTGGTGGCCTGGTCATCCGCCAGATCCACCACTGGGCCGCCCTGATGTTCATCGTCGCCCTGTCGGTGCACATGCTCCGGGTGTTCTTCACCGGAGCCTTCCGCAAGCCTCGCGAGATCAACTGGGTGATCGGCACCCTCTTGTCGATGCTCTCGATCGTCGAGGGCTTCGCCGGCTACTCCCTTCCCGACGACCTGCTGTCCGGCACCGGCCTTCGCGCGGCAGTGGGCTTCATCGAGTCCATTCCGATCGTCGGGTCCTACCTCGCCTACCTCGTCTTCGACGGGCCCTTCCCGGGCGAGGCGATCATCCCGCGCCTGTACTCCGTCCACATCCTGCTCCTCCCGGCGATCCTGGTCGGCCTGTTCACGGTGCACATCGGTCTGGTGTTCCTGCACAAGCACACCCAGTTCCCCGGGCCCGGACGCACCAACGACAACGTCGTCGGCTTCCCCGTGATGCCGGTCTACGCCGCCAAGGCGGGAGGCTTCTTCTTCGTCGTGTTCGGCGTCACCGCCCTGATCTCGGGTCTCGTGACGATCAACCCGATCTGGGCCTATGGCCCCTACGACACCTCCCAGATCACCGCCGGCTCCCAGCCAGACTGGTACATGGGCTTCGCCGACGGCGCGTTGCGGCTGCTGCCCGGTTGGCTCGAGTTCACCGCCTTCGGCTTCACGTTCTCCATGAACGTCTTCATCGGCGCGATTCTGCTCATCCCGGTGATGTACACCCTGATGGGCGCCTACCCGTTCCTCGAGCGCTGGGTCACCGGTGACCGGCGCGAGCACCACCTGCTCGACCGCCCGCGCAACAACCCGACCCGCACCGGGCTCGGCATGGCCGGCCTGACGTTCTACGGCGTGCTGATGTTCGCCGCCGGCAACGACATCATCGCCGTGGTGATGCACATGTCGATCAACGACATCACCCACATCCTGCGGCTGCTGGTGTTCGTCGGCCCGGTCATCGCCTACTGGGTCACCAAGCGGATCTGCCTGAGCCTGCAGCGCAGGGATCGCGACCTGGTGCTCCACGGCCGCGAGACCGGCCACATCATCCGCACGGCGACCGGCCGCACCTTCGAACGTCACGAACCGCTCGACGACTACACGCGGTGGACCCTGGTCCAGCACGAGCAGCACCGGCCGCTCGAGCTGGCGGAGGCAGCGGACGGCAACGGCGTGGCCTCCCCCACGGCCCGCAAGGACAAGGTGCGGGCGCGGCTGTCGCGGTTCTACTTCACCGACCGCGTCGAGCCGGTCACGCCCACCGAGCTGGCCGCCGCGCACCACGACGGGCACGGCCACGAGGCGATCGAGGCGGGCGAGGGGCGTCCGGAGCTGGAGCCCTCCGAGCACTGAGCCCTCGCCATCACGGCACCGCGCCGCAGGCAGAGGTATGCCGCCCGCTCACCTGAGCGGGCGGCATACTCATGTCCCGTGGTGCACATGGATGCGGCGGAGTTCGAGGACGCAGTGGGCGACGCGCTCGACGAGGTGCCCTCGGAGCTGATGGCGCTGCTCGACAACGTCGTGTTCCTTGTCGAGGACGAGCCGCCCGTCGAGGACCCGGACCTGCTCGGCATCTACGACGGCACGCCCCTCACCGAGCGGGGGGACGGCTGGGCGGGTGCGCTGCCCGACCGGATCACCATCTTCCGTGGGCCCCTGTCGCGGTTGTGCGAGGACCGCGAGGAGCTGCTCGACGAGATCGCGATCACCGTGGTGCACGAGATCGCCCACCACTTCGGCATCGACGACGCCCGCCTGCATGAGCTCGGCTGGGGCTGAGCGGCTCTCAGCGGACACGCAGCCCCAGGGCGTCGGAGATCGACGGAGAGCTCTTCGCCTTGCCCGGTGCCGGTGCCCCGGCGGCCTCGGCGAGCAGCCGGGCCAGGGCGTAGTGGTCCAGCGCGGCGCCCACCCGCTGCTGGTGCAGGTCCGGATGCGCAAGGACGGTGAGCACGCGGTTGCCGGCGTGGTGGTCGTCCTCATCAGCGGTGAGCACGACCAGGAGCCGACCGGCCTTCCAGTCGGGTCCGGCCTGGACGCGGCGCATCCACCCGGCGAACCACTGGTCCGCGCGGTCCAGGGAGCAGTCGTGGGCGTCGTGGCACAGGTCGGGTACCACCATCCCCACGGAAGGCAGCGTGCCGGCCGTGATGGCAGCCGGCAGCGCGGTCAGCGGCTGGTCGAAGCGACGACAGGCGGCGCGCTCGTCGACGAAGTAGGCCCACGGGTTGTGCTTGACGGCGTACCGGCCCGCCGGGGCCAGCTGGCAGTGCGTGGCCATGCCTTCGGCGTAGACCGCTGCCGTGCGTCCCTGGGTGAGAGCCAGCCCGAAGACCGAGGCACCGTTGAGCCGGTGGCGGGCCGGGCCGTCGTCGTCGCGAATCCCGTAGGTGCTTCCTGCCACCATGGCGAGGTAGTTGGGCAGCGACGGGTGGGTGACGGCGGTGTACGCGGTGGCGACGGCGTAGCGCCGACCGAGCCCTGCGGCATACGGCATCTGGGCGGACATCTGGCCCTCCGAGTGGTTCTCGACCACGAAGACGAGCACCTTGTCGACCCGGGGCCGCGCCGGCACCGCGGTGGTGGCCGGGACGCTGGTCGTGGTGATCGGGGTGGTCGTGGAGGCGGTGGCGGAGGTCGTGGGGGACGTCGTGCCGGCACCGGTCACGCGGCTGTCCGAGCCGACCGTGGATGGCTGCTTCGGGGACCCGGTGCACGCCGCGAGGCCCAGCGCCACGACGACGGCGGCGCAGGCCGGCCACAGCCCGCGGCGGGCGCTCAGACGAGCGCGCTCTGCTTCTGCCACTGGCTGAAGGAGTACTGCCACACCCCGATGCCCTCGGTGGGCTGGAACACCCGGCTGGAGCCGGTGAACACCACGACGTCGCCCACCTTGGAGTGGTCGAACATCCACTGTGCGTTGGCCGGGGACAGGTTGGTGCAGCCGTGCGAGACGTTGGTGCTGCCCTGCGCCCCGACCGACCAGGGTGCGGAGTGGAGGAACTCACCCGTCCAGGTCACCCGCAGGTTCCACTTGGTGTCGATCTTGTAGTAGTTCGGGTCGCCCTTGGGGATGCCGACGGTGGCGGAGTCCATGGTGACCTTGTCCTGCTTGCCGATGATGACCTTGACGCCGGAGCGGGTCTCGGTCAGCTTGCCCGGCTTGCCGGTGCTGACGGGGATGGTCCTGACGACCTGACCGCCCTGGGTGACCGTCATCTCGTGGGTCTTGATGTTGACGTAGCTGATCATCGAGGACCCGATCGAGAAGCTCGCGCTGTCGTCGTTGGCGACCCACTTGTCCTGGCCGGTCTGCACCCCGGTGAGAGGGGCACTGACGCTGACCTTGGTGCCCGGCACCCAGTACTTCGCGGGGCGCCACATCAGCTGTCGGTTGTCGAGCCAGCCCCAGCCGCCCTTCTGCGCGGGGGTCGTCGTGACCTTGACGAGCTTCTCCACCTGGGCGCGGTACTTGGCGTCGGTGACGGCTGAGTCGAACTGGATACTCACCGGGGCCCCCACACCGACCGTCTGGCCCGAGTAGAGGATGCCGTAGGTCGCGGTGACCTTCGGCTTGAGCGTGGTGAAGGTGGAGGTCGTGGTCGACGGCGTGCCATCGGGGCCGGACGCCTTCGTGGTCACGGTGTATGCCGTGTTGGGAGCGAGCAGGCCCGTGGACTTCCACGCGCCGTCGGCACCCATGTCACCCTTGACGGCCTTGCCCTTGGCGTCGACGACGCTCACGTCATCGATGGTGCCGACGGTGGCCTGCACGGTGATGGGCTCGGTGGGCAGCACGCCGGTGGAGTCGTCCGCGGGGCTGACGGTCAGCTCGGCCGGGGTGGGTGTGGCAGTCGGGGCGCTCGAGGTCGAGCTGCTGGGCGACCCGGCGACGTTGCTCGTCGAAGGGCTGGCCGGGTCGCCTTGGCACGCACCGACGAGTGCTGCCGTCGCGACCACTGCCAAGGCGGCCGCAAGGCCCCGCGAGCGTCGTCTCTGCACCAACTGAATGACTCCTGTGCCTCTGGCGGCGCGTGGCGCGCCGTCGCGTGTGTGTCCGTGCCGGCTCGGTCTGCACCGGCCCTGGCCGGACGCATGCTCACCCGACGTGTATGACGCCGGGCAGCCCCGAATGGTTGTCTATGCAACTGTGATCGGCCGGACGGCCACTGTGCCGTGCCCAGCCCCCAATGAGTTGGTCCAGGCGCGTGTCCCGGACTCCACGCCATCCTACCCGTTCGGTGGCCGTGCTCCTGACCATGACGCGAGGGCACCCCCGCCCACACAGGCTGGGGGTGCCGTCACGCGGAGCTGCGGGTCACACCGCGTGCGGGCCCCGGAAGTACTCGAAAGTCCACCCCACGAGCGCGAACACACCGAACACGGCGCCGATGACGAACAGCCACCAGCCGACTGCGAGGCCCAGGAAGCACAGGGCGGCGGTGGCGCCCAGGGCCAGGGGCCACCAGGAGTGCGGGGCGAAGAACCCGTAGTCCCCCTCCTGCTCCTCGATCTCGCCGTTGGGGTTGTCCTCGGGGCGCTCGGGAAGCCGGCTACCGGTGACGCCGAGGTAGAGCGCGATCATCCCGCAGAGTCCGGCGCACAGGAGCAGCCCGAAGATGCCGACCGGCTCGCCTCCCTTCGTGACGAAGGCGTAGACGACTCCCACGACGACGAAGAAGAGCGCGATCTGGCTGAAGATCCTGGTCTCGGTCTTCATGGGTCAGTCGCGCTCCTCGTGGTAGCGGGGGTGCGGGTCCTGGTCTCGGTCACCGGTGTGGTGCGGCCCTCCGGCAGCGCCGGCCTCCGCAACCCCGACGACCCGCGCCAAGGTGCTGGGGTCGGGGCTGACGGTGCCTGCGGGAGCCACCTCGGGGTGGTGCAGGTCGAACGCCGGGCGCTCGGAGCGGATCCGCGGGATCGCGTCGAAGTTGTGGCGGGGCGGCGGGCAGGAGGTGGCCCACTCGAGCGACGCGCCGTAGCCCCACGGGTCGTCGGTCTCGACGAGCGGGGCGTGCCGCCAGGTCTTCCAGACGTTGTAGATGAACGGCAGCGTCGAGGCGGCGAGCAGGAACGCGCCGGCGGTGGACACCTGGTTGAGGAAGGTGAAGCCGTCCTCGGGAAGGTAGTCGGCGTAGCGTCGGGGCATGCCGTCGACCCCCAGCACGTGCTGGATCAGGAAGGTGGTGTGGAACCCGATGAACAACATCCAGAAGTGGATCTTGCCCAGTGGCTCGTCGAGCATCCGGCCGGTGAACTTGGGCCACCAGAAGTAGAAGCCGGCGAACATCGCGAACACCACCGTGCCGAACACCACGTAGTGGAAGTGGGCCACCACGAAGTAGGTGTCGGAGATGTGGAAGTCCAGGGCCGGGCTGGAGAGGATGACGCCGGTGAGCCCTCCGAACAGGAAGGTGACAAGGAAGCCCAGGGACCACAGCATCGGTGTCTCGAAGGTGAGCTTGCCGCCCCACATCGTGCCGATCCAGTTGAAGAACTTCACTCCTGTGGGCACCGAGATGAGCATCGTCATGATCGCGAAGAAGGGCAGGAGCACCTGGCCGGTGGCGTACATGTGGTGAGCCCACACGGTCACCGAGAGGGCTGCGATGGAGATGGTCGCGAAGACCAGCGTCTTGTAGCCGAAGACCGGTTTGCGCGAGAACACCGGGAGGATCTCGGTGATGATGCCGAAGAACGGCAGCGCGATGATGTAGACCTCTGGGTGCCCGAAGAACCAGAACAGGTGCTGCCACAGCATCGTCCCGCCGAACTCCGGGTCGAACACGTGCGCCCCGAACCGGCGGTCGGCGCCGAGGCCGAACAACGCGGCAGCCAGGACCGGGAAGGCCATCAGCACCAGGATCGAGGTGATGAGGATGTTCCAGGTGAAGATCGGCATCCGGAACAGCGTCATGCCGGGGGCGCGCATGCACAGGATCGTGGTGATGAAGTTGACGGCGCCGAGGATGGTGCCGAAACCGGTGAGTGCCAGGCCGAACACCCACAGGTCGCCGCCGAGGCCGGGGCTGTTGGTGGCGTCGGACAGTGGTGCGTAGGCGGTCCAGCCGAAGGCGGCGGCGCCACCGGGCACGAAGAACCCGGAGGTCGCGATGGTGCCGCCGAACAGGTAGAGCCAGTAGGCGAACATGTTCAGCCGCGGGAACGCGACGTCGGGGGCGCCGATCTGGATCGGCATGATCGCGTTGGCGAACGCGGCGAACAGCGGGGTCGCGAACAGCAGCAACATGATCGTGCCGTGCATGGTGAACAGCTGGTTGAACTGCTCGGGGTTGTCGACGACCTGCAGGCCGGGCTCGAACAGCTCGGTGCGGATGAGCAGCGCGAGGATGCCGCCGATGATGAAGAAGACGAAGGAGGTGATGAAGTAGAGGTTGCCGATCACCTTGTGGTCGGTCGTGGTGATCCACTTGACCACGGTGCGGCCCTTGCGCAGGCTTCGCGCAGACGCGGCGTCCGTGCTCCGCAGGTAGGTCGACTCAGTGGCAGCTGCCATCACTTGCTCCCTGCAGTCGGAAGAAGGTGCTCGTCCTTGGAGACGACCTTCTCGGGGTTGAGGCTGTTGTCGAGCTGACCGGTGTTGCCCTGCGCCTTGAGCTCGGACATGCGGGCGTCGAATTCGGACTGGCTCACGACCTTGACGTTGAAGAGCATGTGCGAGTGGTAGGCGCCGCACAGCTCCGCGCACTTGCCGGCGAAGGTGCCGGTCTGCTGCGTCTCGACCTGGAACCTGTTGACCCGTCCCGGGATCGCGTCGAGCTTCTGGAGGAACGCCGGCACCCAGAACGAGTGGGCCACGTCGCGGGAGGTGATCACGAACTCGACCCGCTTGTCGACCGGCAGGTAGAGGGTCGGCAGGGTCTCCTCGACGCCCGGCTTGCCGGTCAGCTCGGCCTGCGTGCCGGCCTCGAAGGTCTGCTGGTCGACGTAGTTGAAGTCCCAGCTCCACTTCTTCGCGACGACCCCGATGGTGACGTCGGGCTTCTTGGACGTCTGCATCAGCGCCGTCTCGTCGCGGGCGGTGTAGTAGAAGAGCACCGCGATCATCATCACCGGGACGACGGTGTAGAGGATCTCGAGCGGGACGTGGTAGCGGAACTGCACCGGGAGGGTGGTGTCGTCCTTCTTCTTGCGGTAGGCCACGACGCACCACAGGATCAGGCCCCACACCAGCACCCCGACGGACAGCGCCGCGATCCACGCGCCGTTCCACAGGGTCGTGACCCGCTCCCCGTTGTCGGTGATCGCGCGCGGCAGGAAGCCGTCCTGGACCCGCCCGGCACAGCCCGACAGGGCGAACGCGGCGAGAACCAGCAGCCCGGCCATGGTCGACCTTCTGAGGACTGTCCGCCGCCGGTCAGGGCGCGGCGCAGAGACGTCGTGCTGACGCAACGGTGCACCTTCTTCGAAGCAGTGATGGGCCATCGGGCCAAACCCTACTCCAGCGGACCCCTCCCCACAGGGCAGGGTGTGGCTAGTGTCGGGGTGTGGCAAACGGTGTCCCGCGGCGGGCAATTCTCGACGCCTCCAGCGGCCCCGTCCACCCCCTTGCGCGGGAGACGTTGCTGGCCGCGGTGGACGCCGGGTGGGCCGACCCGAGGCGGCTGCACACCGAGGGCCGGACGGCTCGCCGGCTCCTGGAGCAGTCGCGTGAGGTGCTGGCCGCCGGTCTGGAGGTGCGTCCCTCGGAGATCGCCTTCGCGTCGGACGGTCCGGCTGCCGTGCGCCTCGCCGTGGAGGGCGTCCGGTATGCCGGTCGGCGCCGGGGGGCGCGGACCGTCGCCTCCGCGGTCGAGCACTCCGCAGTCCTCCTGGCGGGCCGCCACCTCGTGGCGAGCACCGGTGACGGGGACCTTTGTGCCGAGGTGCCCGTCGACGCGTGGGGCCGGGTCGACCTCGAGGCCTGGGGCGAAGCAGTCAGCGCATCGGGGACGGTCGTTGCCGCCCTCCAGCACGCCAACGGCGAGGTGGGCACCCTCCAGCCCCTTGAGCCAGCATGGGAGACCTGTCGCACAGCCGGAGTGCCGCTCGTGGTGGATGCCCAGGCGTCGCTGGGGCGGGTGCCGCCTCCTGCCGCCTACGACGTCCTCGCCGGGGATGCCCGGTCGTGGGGAGGCCCCGGAGGGCTCGGCGTCGTGGTGGTCCCCGAACGCACCCGCTGGGCGCTGAACGGGCCGCGTGACCCAGACGGGGCGGTCGCCGGGCCGACCGGCCACACCCCCTGGGTCCCGCTGGCCCTCGCCGCCGCCGAGGCGTGGCAGCAGACGGCTGCGACCCGGGAGGATGACGCGGCCGAGGCGTTCTCGCTCGTCGAGCGGGTGCGGGCGGCCGCCGGCGCGCTGCCCGACGTCGAGGTGGTCGGCGACCCGGTGGACCGGCTGCCCCACGTCGTGACGTTCTCCGCGCTCTACGCCGACGGCGAGGCGCTCGTCCGTGACCTGGACCGGCGCGGCTTCGCGGTCGCCTCCGGCTCGGCCTGCACTGCGAGCACCCTCGAGCCCAGCCACGTCCTTGCCGCCATGGGCGTCCTGACCCACGGCAACCTCCGGGTCACCCTGCCGCTCTCGGCGGTCTCCCCCGACCGCGACGACGACGTGGCGCGCTTCGCCGCGGCGCTGCCCGAGGTGGTGGCCGCGGTCCGTGCCGAGCTGGGGGCGCAACGCCTGTGAACGACATCGTCGACGCCCGCGGCCTGCGGTGCCCCCTGCCCGTCATCCACCTCGCCAGGCGGGCGGTGGACGCATCACCCGGGGCGGTGCTCGAGGTGTGGGCCACCGACCCGGCTGCCGCATCCGACATCCCCGCCTGGTGCCGGATGCGGGGCCACCACTTCGTCGGGGCCCAGGTGCACGACCCCAGCGACGACGGAGCCGGCCACACGGCATACCTCGTCAGGGTTGCGGACGACCCGCAAAGGCCTGGGGCAGCGGGAGCCGCACCGCGGCCCTGAGCCGCCGGAGGTACTCCTTGCGCGGGATGCTGCGC
>Ga0308176_10001376_pt1 | contig 15258 bp, 15 predicted proteins | sample PhyCR2_3_FD_203890 | JGI IMG/M metagenome (GOLD analysis project Ga0308176, IMG submission 203890) | Soil microbial communities from UC Gill Tract Community Farm, Albany, California, United States - DLSLS.C.R2 | ecosystem: Environmental > Terrestrial > Soil > Agricultural land | place: USA...
GACCTGGCCGGGATGCGGCCCGGCTAGCGTGACAGCCATGTCAGCCAAGGACGAGCACGCCTGCTGCGCGCCCGCCGGACCGGCGGCCACGGGCCCGCGCGAGGCACCCGTGACCCGCAGCGGCCGGCAGCCGCGCGGGCAGGTGCCGATCCCGGCCGGCACGTTCGCGATGGGCGACGCGTTCGGCGAGGGCTACCCCGCCGACGGTGAGACCCCGGTGCACGACGTAGACCTGGACGCGTTCCGGATGGACGCCACCACGGTGACCAACGCGCAGTTCGCGACCTTCGTCAAGGACACCGGGCACCTGACCGGCGCCGAGGAGTTCGGGGTGTCGGCGGTCTTCCACCTCGCCTGGCAGCGCAACACCGACCGCCGGGAGCGCGACCTGCTCAACCGGGCCGACGGCACCCCGTGGTGGCTGGCGGTGCGCGGCGCCGACTGGCGCTCCCCCGAGGGTCCCGGCTCCGACGTCAGCCGGCGGCAGAACCACCCCGTCGTGCACGTGTCCTGGTACGACGCCCGGGCCTACGCCGCGTGGGCCGGGAAGCGGCTGCCCACGGAGGCCGAGTGGGAGTACGCCGCGCGGGGCGGGCTCCCGGGCCGGCGGTTCGCGTGGGGCGACGAGCTCACCCCGCGCGGCCGCTGGATGTGCAACATCTGGCAGGGCGACTTCCCCACGCGCAACACCGAGGAGGACGGCCACCTCACCACGGCCCCGGTGAAGTCCTACCCGCCCAACGGCTTCGGCCTGTACTGCGTCGCGGGCAACGTGTGGGAGTGGTGCGCGGACTGGTTCGACGCCGGCTACTACGCGCAGTCCCCGGCCGCCGACCCGCACGGGCCGGAGACCGGCGAGCAGCGGGTGATGCGGGGCGGGTCGTACCTGTGCCACGACTCCTACTGCCACCGCTACCGGGTGGCCGCACGGTCCAGCAACACCCCGGAGTCGACCTCGGGCAACACCGGGATCCGGTGCGCTTCCTGAGCGGTACAGACGGGCTGTCTCGTGACCGACCTGTCCCCCTTAGGGTGGGTCCGTGTTCTCCGACGACCTGGTGGCGTTCTGGGCGGAGCGTCACCTGTGCACGGTGACCACGCTCCGCACGGACGGCTCCCCGCACGTCGTCCCCATGGGGGTGGTGCTCGACCCCGAGCGGGCCGTGGCCTGGGCGATCACCTCCGGCACGTCGCAGAAGGTCGCCAACCTGCGCAACGGCAGCGACCGCCGGGTCGCGGTCTGCCAGGTCGACGGGCGGCGGTGGTCGACGCTGGAGGGCACCGCCGAGGTGCGCGCCGGTGCGGACGACGTGGCCGAGGCCGTCCGCCGCTACGCGCTCCGCTACCGGGTGCCGCGCGAGAACCCGGCCCGTGTCGCCCTCCGCATCCAGATCACCCGCGTCATCGGCAACGTCTGAAAGGGACCCCGTGAAGCAGCACTTCCGTCTCGACACCCACCCCGTCGCCGACCCGGCGAACGTCGTGCAGGGCGACCGGTACCGGATCACCGTGCTCGACGCCGGCCTCGTGCGGCTCGAGTACGACGAGTCGGGCCGGTTCGAGGACCGGGCGTCGCAGACCGCGGTCAACCGGGCCTTCCCCGCGACCGACTTCGCGGTGACCGAGAAGGACGACCTGCTCGAGATCCACACCTCGCGGCTGCACCTCGTCTACGACAAGGGCCCGTTCACCACGCACGGGCTGTCGGTGCAGGCCAAGGGCGGCTACCACTCGAACGACTCGGTGTGGCGCTACGGCAAGAACACCCCGAACCTCGGCGGCACCGCCCGCACGCTGGACGACGTCGACGGCGCGATCCCGCTCGAGGAGGGCGTGCTGGCCTTCAACGGGGTCGCGGTCGTCGACGACTCAGGCACGGTGCTGCTCGAGGACGACGGCTGGATCGCCGAGCGCACCCCGGGCACGCTCGACCTGTACGTGTTCTCGTTCGGCCGCGACTACAAGGCCGCCCTCAAGGCGCTCTACACGCTCACCGGCCCCACGCCGCTGCTGCCGCGCTATGCCCTCGGCAACTGGTGGAGCCGCTACCACCCCTACTCCGCCGACGAGTATGTGGAGCTGATGGACCGCTTCCGCGCCGAGCGGGTGCCGCTGTCGGTGGCTGTCATCGACATGGACTGGCACTGGGTGGACATCGACCCCAGGCACGGCAGCGGCTGGACCGGCTACACGTGGAACACCGACCTGTTCCCGGACCCGAAGCAGTTCCTCGCCGACCTGCACGACCGGGGGCTCGCGACCTCGCTCAACGTGCACCCGGCCGAGGGGGTGCACGCGCACGAGACGGCGTACGCCTCCATCGCCGAGCGGATGGGCGTCGACCCGGACTCCGAGCTGCCGGTGAGCTTCGACCCGACCGACCCCGACTTCATCGAGGCCTACCTCGAGGAGCTCCACCACCCGCTCGAGGACGAGGGCGTCGACTTCTGGTGGCTGGACTGGCAGCAGGGCGGGGTCACCAAGGTCGCGGGCCTCGACCCGCTGTGGCTGCTCAACCACTTCCACTTCCTGGACTCCGGCCGGGACGGCCGGCGGCCGCTGACGTTCTCCCGCTACGCCGGCATCGGCAGCCACCGCTACCCGATCGGCTTCTCCGGGGACACGCACATCACCTGGGAGTCGCTGGACTTCCAGCCGTACTTCACCGCCACCGCGTCCAACGCCGGCTACGGCTGGTGGAGCCACGACATCGGCGGCCACTTCAAGGGCTACCGCGACGACGAGCTCGCCGCCCGGTGGGTGCAGCTCGGGGTCTTCTCGCCGGTGAACCGGCTGCACTCCGGGCTGAACCCGTTCAACACCAAGGAGCCGTGGCGGTTCCCCGCCGCCGTCGAGCGGGTGATGACCGACTTCCTGCGGCTGCGGCACCGGCTGCTGCCGTACGTCGCGACGATGAACCTCCGGGCGCACGCCGAGGGCGAGCCGCTCGTGCAGCCGATGTACTACGACCACCCGGACGAGCGCGCGGCGTACGACGTGCCGAACCAGTTCATGTTCGGCAGCGAGCTGCTCGTCGCGCCGATCACCACGCCGGCCGACCGTGACACCGGGCTGGGCCGGGTGCGGGCGTGGCTGCCGGAGGGCACCTGGACCGACGTGTTCACCGGCCAGACCTACGCCGGCGGCCGCTCGTTGTACCTGCACCGCGACCTCACCTCGATCCCGGTGCTGGCCAGGGCCGGCGCGATCGTGCCGAAGGCGCCCGAGGACTCCCTGCTCGACGGCACGGGCCTCCCCTCGGTCATCGAGCTGACGGTGTACCCGGGTGCCGACGGCGACTTCACCCTCGCCGAGGACAACGACGACGACCGCTGGGCGCTGACCCGGGTCACCTACGACGACGCCTCCGGCGAGGTGACGGTGCACGACACCGTCGGCCGCCCCGACACGCTGCCCGAGGACCGCACCTACCGGGTCGAGGTGGTCCGGCCTGCCACCACGCCTGCCGAGCGGGCGTTCACCCTGCTCGAACGGGCCCAGATCGGCTTCGACCTCAAGGCCCGGATCCACCGGATCGTCCAGACCTCCGAGCCCGCCGACGCCGTCCTCGCCCTGCAGGGCCTCGACCTCCCGCCGTACCTCCTCGGCGCCCTGAGCGAGATCCTCCTCGGCTGACCCGGGTCAGAGTTCCGGTTGAGCCGGGTCAAAGTTGCGGTCGACCCGGGTCAAAATTCCGGGCGACCCGGGGCAAAGTTCCAGGCGACCCGGCTCAACGGGAACTATCCCCCGGCTCGACGGGAACTATCCCCCGGGTCAACGGGGAGGGAGAGGGACTCGCGGACGTAGGTCCACAGCCGGTCGAGGTCCTCGGGGGACTCGCGGGTGCGGGACAGGTAGTGCTCGGGGCGAGGGGCGCGGTCCATCCAGAACTGGCCGCCGCCGGGGGCGGGCTCGGTCGCGGCGAGCCACACGATGGTGTCGGCGCCGCTGGCCGAATCGCGCAGCAGCGGGCCCATCACCGTGTGGAAGACCGGCAACGAGGTGACCACGCCCGGGGTGTCCGCCCAGCCGGGGTGCATCGTGTGCAGCGCGATCCCGTCGGCGGCCCAGCGCTCCTGCAGCACCGGCGCCAGCGCGACCTGCATCCGCTTGGTGCGGGCGTACGCGACCGTGCCGCTGTAGTCGCCCTCGCGGAACTCGGGGTCGGACGCCGGCAGCTTCTGCGCGTACATCCCGCCCGAGGACACCACCACGACCCGCGCCCCCTGCAGCACCGGACGCAGCAGCTCGGTCATCAGCACCGGCCCGAGCACGTGGGTCGCGAACGCCACCTCGTGCCCGTCCGCGGTCTCCTGCCGCGAGGGCGGCATCGCCCCCGCGTTGTGCACGAGTACGTCGATCCGCTCGACCGACCCGCGCAGGGACGAGGCGAAGGCCCGCACGGAGGAGAGGTCGGACACGTCGCACCGGTGCAGCAGGATCTCGGCGCCGGGGACGTCGCCGCGGATGTCGGTGACCGCGTCCCGACCCTTGGCGAGGTCGCGCACGACGAGGTGCACGGTGGCGCCGAGCCCCGCCATCGCGGCCGCGGCCGCCTTGCCGAGCCCGGAGGAGCCGCCGGTGACCACGACGGTCTTGCCGGCCAGCGACCCCGGGCGCGGGTCGTCGCGCTCCCAGGTCCGGCGGCGCAGCCAGTAGCCGATCTTGGTGTACCCCGGCACGACGGTCCGGTCGAGGACCGTGTCGAGGGCACGGACGAGGTGGTCGCTCATGCGGCGGCTCCTAGGTCGTGCAGCACCGCGGTGGCGGCCCGCCGTCCGGAGACGAGGGCGCCCTGGATGCTGCTGGTGTCCCGGTGGTCCCCCGCGACGTACACGTCCCCGACCCGCACCGGCTTGCGCAGCGGGTGCGGCGCCGGCATCCCGGGGAGGGCGTGCGGCAGGTCGTAGGTCGCGACCAGCTCCCAGCCCGCGGTGTCGGTCCGGTGCAGCCGGGCCAGCGCGGACCGGACCTCGGGGCCGTCCACGTCCGCGGGCACCGAGCCGTGCACCATCGAGGTGGCGACCAGGGCCCGGCCGGGCGGGGCGTACTCCGGCGCGGCCTCGGACAGCACCAGCGTGTTCGCGACCGGCGAGCCCGGCGCGTCGAGCATCAGCGTCGCGGTGGCCTCGGGGAAGTCCGGCGCGGCGTGGTAGACGGTGGTGACCCCGCGGGCGGCCGGCGCGTCCAGGCGGCCGGGCAGCAGCCGGGCCGCGGCCCAGCCGTCCGTGGCGACCACCACCGCGCGGGCCTCGACGGTGCCCCGAGCGGTGCCGAGGGCGTGCGCGGCGACGTCGTGCACCGGGGTGTCGAGCCGCACGGTGCCGGCCGGCAGCCCGCCGGCGAGCTGCTCCGGGAGCGCCTGCATGCCGCCGGCCGGGACGGTCGAGTCGCCGCGCACGAACATCCGCATCATCAGGTCGGTGAACCGTCGCGTCGTCGTCATGTCCCGCTCGAGCGTCACCCCCGAGAAGAAGGGCCGCAGCACGGCGTCGACGACGTCGGGAGGGATGCTCGCCCGGCGCCAGGCCTCGGCGGCCGGCACGTCGGCGCGGTGCTTGATGCCGGAGACCGGCAGGGTGGCGCACAGCCCGGCGTACAGCCCGAGCGCGGCCTTGCCGCCGATCCCGCCCACGCGCAGCCCGAGCGCGGCCGCGGCCCCGCCGGGCCGGTGCACCGGGTTGGCCAGCACGACCCGCTCACCGTCGACCATCACCCCGGCCGCCGGGTCGAAGGGCCGCAGCGCCAGCGCCCCGAGGTCGGCGACCCGGCGCAGCTCGGGGTAGCCGGTGTTGAGCACCTGGAAGCCGCGGTCGAGGGTGTAGCCGTCGACGTGGTCGGTGCGCACGCGTCCGCCGACCGCGTCCCCCGCCTCCAGCACGCGTACGTCGAGCCCGCGACTCGTCAGGGCCCGGGCGCACGCGAGGCCGGCCAGCCCGGCGCCGACCACCACGACGTCGACCTTCTCCACGCTCACGGCCGGTCCCTGTGAGCGTGCCGGAACAGCGGCGGGAGGTAGCGCACCATCAGCGTCGACCAGGTCAGGTGGGTGAGCACCGGGGCCTGGAGGCCGCCGGACGCGCGCCGCTGCAGGCCGAACAGCGTGCCCATCACGCCGGCGGCCAGCACCAGCGCCGGGTTGCGGGTGGACGCGGTGGCCAGCGTGTAGACCGCGGTCGAGGTGGCCACCGCCCGCTCGGCGTCGATCGCGGCGTACATCGCGCCGCGGAAGAAGACCTCCTCGCCGAGCCCGTTCGCGAGCGTGGTCGCGACGACGAGCGGGCCGCTGCCCTGCTCGGCGAAGGTGAGCACCCGGCCGATCGCGCGGTCGAGGACCGGGATGCTGCGGGCGACGAGCGCGCAGCCGTAGAAGAACCCGAACGCCGCGACCCCGGTCGCCACCGGGGTGACCACCGGCCGGCGCAGCCGGCGGTCCCGGCCCTCGATCCAGCCGAGGTGCAGCGGCCCGGACAGCAGCCCGCCGGCCGTCCACGTCGCGGCGACCGCCGCGGTGAGGCCGTAGAACGGCCGCGAGTCGGGCTTCGTGGACAGCGAGAGCCCGAGCAGCCCGGTGCCGAGCACGGACACCCCGGCCACCACCCGGCGGCGGCGCCGGACCACCCGCGCGGTCTCGGTGTGCGCGACGGGCACCACGTGGGTGAGCGGCATCGGCAGCAGACCCTCGGCCCGGGCCCGGGCGCGTCCCCACCGGGAGGCGGGGCGCGGCTGCGTCATTGCGGCTGCTCCTCGAGAGCGACCCGCACCGCCTCGTCGTAGCCCATCGGCTCGAAGGGGACGACCTCGCGGATGCTGTCGTCCTGCACGACCACCTCGTTGGCCATCGAGTCGACCAGCGAGCGGCCTGCCTGGGTGTCCACGTCGGTGACCAGCGACAGCCACCGCGACGAGAGCCCCGGGCTGAGCAGCGGCACCGGGACGATCGGCAGCGGACGGTGCCTGACTGCCGCCACCCGCTGCAGCATGTCGGAGTACCGCAGCACCTCGGGCCCGCCGATCTCGTAGACGGTGCCGAGAGCGCGCTCGTCGTCGAGCACACCGACGAGGTAGCGCACGACGTCGGCGACCGCGATCGGCTGCGTCCGGGTGCGCACCCAGCGCGGGGTGACCATCGCGGGCAGGTGGTCGACGAGCTGGCGGGTGATCTCCCAGGAGATGCCGCCGCTGCCGATGATGATCCCGGCCCGCAGCACGGTGACCGGCACCCCGGCGGCGCCGAGCAGCTGCTCGACCTCCCGGCGGCTGCGCAGGTGCTTCGAGAGCTGGTCGGACTCGCTGCCCAGCCCACCGAGGTAGACGATCTGCCGCAGGCCGGCCTCCGCCGCGGCCTCCCCGAACGCGGTGGCCGCCTCGGCGTCGAGCCGCACGAAGTCCCTGGAGTCCAGCGAGTGCACGAGGTAGTACGCCGCGCGGCAGCCCTTCAGCGCCGCGGGCAGCGTCTCGGGGTCGTGCACGTCGCCGTGCACGGGGCTGCCCGCCCCGTCGTACGTGTCGGGGTGCCGGGTCATGGCCCGGACCTCGTGCCCGGCCTCCACGAGCGCCGGGACCAGCCGGCGCCCCACGAAGCCGGAGGCGCCGGCCACCAGGACGGGACCATGCTCGGGTGCTGTCACACGCTCTCCTCGGGGTCGGCCTCGCGCCGACGTCGCTGGGGTCGTTCCGGCTGCGGCCGCTGATGACCGATCTCGCCACCGACGCGTCCGCCGTACGGCCGGCCGTGGTCGGCGAACTCCTCGCGGAAGAACGTCATCGTCCACGCGCCGACCTCGACCCGCGCAGCGGTGCGCAGCAGCGAGCGGTCGACGGGGGCGCCGTTGACCCGGGTGGCCACGGGGCGCCCGTCCGTGCGGACCAGGACGTACTCGTCGTCTTGGTCGTGCCGCACCTCGGCCTGCACCGGCTCGAGTCCGTCGAGCACGATGTCGCAGCCCTGGTCGCTGCCGATGGTCGTCGTCGCGCCGCGCAGTCGGAACACCTCCTGACGGTCTCCCGGCCACGAGTCGTCGCGGGGAGCCATGATGAGGCGGGGGTTCCCGCCGCCGGCCGGATCATGCGTCGTGGTCACCGTGCGCGGCCGGCGCAGGAACGTCGGCGCCAGCGGGAACACGGTGGCCGGCGGGGCCAGGTCGGCGGCTGGAAGGGCACCGTCGGGCGGAGCCTGCACCCGGCCCCGCAGCAGGCTCCACAGCCCGGCTCCGCGTTCGACCCTGATGTGCCGGGAGCCGGTGACCCGGCGCTGGAGCCACGAGGTGCGCGGCGCTCCGAGGGTCACGAGCGGTCCCGTGGGTGCAACGACCGTCACCGTGAGTCCCCGGCGGGCGAGCCCGTCGGCCACACCGCGGATGGCGCCGGCATCGGAGCGGCCCGCGAACAGGAACGGGTCGCTCACCCGCAGCTCCAGCGCCTTGCCCGACCCGGTCAGCGAACCGGTGACCGGGCGGGCGCCCGGGAGGTCGAGGACGACCTCGAGATCGGCGTCGACCGAGACGTCGAGTGCCATCGGCTCAGACGCCACCCTCGGTCCGGTCCCCCGCGGCGTTGTCGCGGGTCGTCACCTGGAGCGTGCCGTTCAGCTTCCAGGTGGCGCGCGGCGCCTCCGGCCCGGTGTCGCGCGGGACCTCGACGGCCATGTCGACGAAGCGGTAGTTGATCGCCGCCTCCCGGCCGGTCAGGAACGACCACATCTCCCGGCCGAGGTCGGTCCAGTCGACGACCTGCTCCTGCTGGATGTCGTGTGCCATCTGCGTCTCCTCCGGGTCACGCCGCCAAACTTGAACACTTTCTTCAACGGCTTGTTTAGGTTTACCCTGCCATGGTGACCCCGGAACCCCCCGCGACGCAACCCCCCGGCCCGACCCTGACCATCGGCGACCTGGCCGCCCGGACCGGCGTCGCCACCGCGACGCTGCGGATGTGGGAGGCGCGGCACGGCTTCCCGACCCCCACCCGGCTCGACAGCGGGCACCGGCGGTACGACGAGCGCGCCGTCGAGCTGGTCCGGGAGGTGCAGCGTCGTCGCGACAGCGGCACCCGGCTCGAGGTGGCGATCGCCGCGGTCCGGCTGCGGGAGGCCGGCCGGGACGCCGGACCGGGCGCCCCGTCGGTCTTCGCGACGCTGCGCCGCCTGCACCCGCACCTCCAGCCGCGGCGGCTGCGCAAGTCCACGCTGCTGGCCCTGTCCTGGGCCATCGAGGACGAGTGCCTGGCCCGCGCGGGCCGGGCCCGGGTGTTCGGCGCCTTCCAGCAGGAGCGGTTCTACCGCGCGGCCCAGGAGCGCTGGCGCGAGCTGGCCCGGGTCGCCGGCTCGACGATGGTGCTCGCCGACCTGGACCCGGAGCCGGCGCCCGTGCCGGGCACGACCTTCGTGCACCTGCCCGCGGACGCGCCGATGCGCCGCGAGTGGGCGGTGGTGTGCGACGCCGCGGACCATCCCGCCGTGCTCACCGCGTGGGAGCTGCCGGGCCAGTCGACGGTCCCGGACCGGGACCGGCTCTTCGAGTCGGTGTGGACCGTCGAGCCGGGCGCCGTGCGGGACGCGGCCCGCGCCTGCGCACAGGTGGCCCAGCAGCTCGGCCACCCGGAGGGAGCGGCCCTGCTCTACGACCTTGCGGACGAGCCCGCGGCTCCACCCGTGGAGCTGGTGCAGGCGACGTCCCTGCTGAACCGGGTGGTGGCCTACGTGGACCGGGGCTCGGGCCTGCCGGTGCCCACCGGGTCTCGGTGACGACCAGACGGTGGTGGCGGACTCCCCCGCGCGACGAGACGTAAGCCGGACCGGATCGATGTGACGCCCTCGTCAGTGCCTGCGAGGTGTGGGAAGGTCACAGGCGGGTAACAGACCCACGAGCCAGCGGCTGAGCCGGTCGGGGGCGGACCACCACCCGCCCCCGGCCGGCTCTCCGCGTCTCCCGTCCCGCGTGCGGTCTCAGCGTCAGCCTGGATCCACCGATCCGCGCCGTCGCGAGCGGCACCAGACGGGTGCGAGTGGCTTGGCGCCCGACGCGAAGGCAGGCCGGCGGCCTGTCGAGCGTCGGCAACGCAGCCAGCGCGCCCGGATGGCGTCGCGCAGCAGGCGAAGATCGGTGGATCCAGGGTCAGGCCGCGTCGACGCCCGCCGCCTCGAGCGCGGCCGCCACCCGCAGCAGCACGTGGTCGGTCCGCGGCCGGCTCATCAGCATGGTGCCCACCGGCATCCCGTCGTCGGCCGAGCGGCCGCTGGGCAGCGAGAGCGCCGGCAGGCCGACCAGGTTCGCGACCACGGTCCAGCAGTCGGTGTACGGCGCGGCCAGCGGGTCCGCGAGGTCCTCGGGGGACGTGTGCCCCTCCAACAACGGCGCCGTGGTCGGCATCGTCGGCGACAGCAGCACGTCCACGCCCGCCAGGGCCTCCGTCACCTGCGTGTGCAGGATCTGCTGGGCGACCTGCGCCACCTCGAGCGGGCTCGGGATCTCCCGCAGCAGCTCCAGCCCCCAGGCGTAGCGCCGCTCGACCTCCGCGCCGGCCAGCCCGCTGCGGACGTACGGCGCGAGCACCGGGACGCTCGCCGCCGACGTGACCGTCATGTACGTCGCCAGCGCCCGTCCCGCCGCCGGGGCCGAGACCGTGACGACCCGCGCCCCGAGGTCGCGCAGGGTGGCGACGACGGCGTCGAGCCGGCCCAGCACACCGGCCTGGTTGCGGCTGCCCCGCAGCTCCTCGACCACCCCGACGCGCAGCCCGCGCAGGTCGCGGTCGGCGGTCGCGGACGCGAGCCGCGGGCGCCCGCCGAGCACGCTCAGCAGCAGCGCGGTGTCGGCGACCGTGCGTGCCATGGGTCCGGCCCGGTCCAGGCCGGGCGCGAACGGCACCACGCCCCGCGCCGGCACCAGCCCGGGCGAGGGGGCCATGCCGACGACCCCGCACTGCGAGGCGGGCTCGCGGACGCTGCCACCGGTGTCCGTGCCGACCGACAGCGGTGCCTCGTGGGCCGCGACCGCCGCGGCCGACCCGCCGCTGCTGCCCCCGGCGCTGCGCCGCACGTTGTGCGGGTTGTGGGTGCGGCCGTAGGCCGAGGTCTGGGTGGAGGCGCCCATCGCGAGCTCGTCCATGTTCGCCCGGCCGAGCACCAGTGCGTCGGCCCGGCGCAGCCGGCGCACCAGGTCCGCGTCGACCCGGGCCACCGCGCCGAGCGCCTTGGAGCCACAGCCGGTCACCTGCCCCCGGACGTCGACGTTGTCCTTGACCACGACGGACACGCCGGCCAGGACGCCGAGGTCACGGCCCTCCGCCCGCCGCACGTCGAGTCGGCGGGCCTGGTCGAGCACGTCGTCGCGGTCGACGTGCACCAGCGCGCGCACCCAGGGCTCCACCTCGCCGGCCCGGGCGAGATGGGCCTGCGCGACCTCGACGACCGACACCTGGCGGGTGGCGACGAGGGCGGCCAGCTCGGTGGCCGTGAGCGCGGTCAGCGACGGCGCCTCGAAGGGCACGGCGAGGGCCGGGGACGTCATGGGCCGAGCGTAGGTTGTCCGTGTTTCGCCGATGTCAACGACGCGGCCCACCTGGTCGTCCCCGATGTCCGCGCCACGTGGCACCCTGGGACGGACATGACCCGCACGCTGCTCGCCGTCGACGGCAACTCCCTGCTGCACCGCAGCTTCCACGCGTCCGCGCGCACGGGCTTCCGCACCCCGGACGGCCGACCGATGTGGGCGGTGCGGGGGCTGCTGTCGCACCTCGTCGCGGCCGTGGACCGGGTCTGCGCGGACGCCCTCGTGGTCGGGTTCGACGACCCGGACGCCAGCGTGCGGCGGGAGCGCTGGCCGTCGTACAAGGCGCACCGCCCGGACAAGCCGCACACGCTCGAGGAGCAGCTGCACAGCGCGGTCGAGGTGCTGCGCGAGATGGGCGTGGTGGTGGTCGTGCCGCCCGGGCTGGAGGCCGACGACGTGCTGGCCTCGGCCGCCGCCTACGCGCCGACGGTGGGCGCGCGCACCGTGGTGGCGACCTCCGACCGGGACTCGTTCCAGCTGATCGACGAGCACACCAAGATGCTGCGGATCCTCAACGGCGGCGTGGACGCCTCGCCGCTGCTCGACCCGCGGCGGCTGGTGCTGGTGACCGGGGTGCGGCCGGAGCAGTACCTCGACTACGCCGCGCTGCGCGGGGACGCCTCCGACAACCTGCCGGGCGTGGCCGGCATCGGCCCGAAGACGGCGGCCCGGCTGCTCGCGGAGTTCGGGTCGGCCGCCGCCGCGTTCGACGACGCCGCAGCGGACGGCACCCGCTGCGCGAAAGCGGTCGGGCGCGCCACCGCGCGCCGGCTGGCCGACCCGCAGGCGCGCGCGACCTGGGAGCACAACTGCCGGGTGATGCGGATGCAGCCGAGCGCCGACCTCCGTCTGGACCTGCCGTCGGGGGTGGGCTGCCTGCCGCTGGACATCGACGCGGTGCGGGCCACCTTCCGGCGGATGGACCTGCACGTGCCGACCGCGGTCCGGGCGCTGACCGGCGCGGAGGTGCCGGCGCCGCAGCCGCGCGACGTCGACGCGAGCTGGGTGCCGCGCACCCGCCGGACCACGATGCGGCACCCGCCGCTGCCCCGGCCGGCCGAGCCGACCTTCGTCCAGGAGACGCTCTTCTAGACCGTCCCGGCCAGCCAGCCGTGCAGCGCGTCCAGCGTCGCGTTCGTGAGGCCGTGCCCGCCCGGGTCCAGGTGTGCGGTGAGCCTGGCCCCGGACTCCTCGTGCAGGTAGGTCCAGGTCCGGTCCAGCAGCTCGGCCGGGATGACCCGGTCCTGCTCCCCGCGGGCCACCAGCACCGGCACGCCCGCCAACCGGCCGGCGTCCACCGGGACGCCGGCGTCGAACGGCAGCGTGCCGAGCAGCACCGCGACCCCGGCCCAGCGTGCCGGGTCGGCCAGCAGCAGACCGCCGGCGAACGCCGCGCCGCCGCTGAACCCGACGAGCAGCACCGCCCGGCCCGCCGCCGCGGTCTCGCCGTCGAGCCAGCCGCGGAACCACGCCATCGTCTCCGCCAGGGACTCCGCGACCGGGCGGCCGATGCCCCGGTTTTCGAACCAGGCGTAGCCGCCGCCCTCGGCGATCGGCGCTCGCACGGCCGCGTAGGCCAGGTGCGGCGGCAGGTGCACGGCGAGGGAGGCGATCTGCTGCTCCTCGGAGCCGCGCCCGTGCAGCAGCACGACGAGCGGCGCGGCCGGGTCGGCCGAGCCCCGGCGCGTCACGACCGGGGCGGTGAACGACGTCACGCCGGCTCCTCCACGATGCGGCCCGCGGTCCGGCGGCCGCCCCACCGGCGCACCTCTCCCGCCAGGTCGAGCCGCTCGGTGGTGGCGCTGTGCGCCAGCTCCCCCCAGGACTCGCGCGGCAGCATCCACATCACCTCGAACTCGTTGCCGTCCGGGTCGACGCCGTAGACGCTCTTGGTCGCGCCGTGGCTGGACTCGCCGGTGAACGCGTCGAGGTTCGCCAGCGTCAGGCGGGCCTGCTCGAGGTCCTCGATGGTGTCGACCTGCCAGGCGAGGTGGTAGAGCCCGACCGTCCCGGGCCGGCGCGGCGGGGCGTCCGCGCCGATCCCGAACAGGCCCAGGTCATGGTGGTTCTGCGAGCCCGGCATCCGCAGGAACGCGGCGTTCGCGCGGGGCTCGCGGGCGACCACCTCGGTGCCGAAGGCGCGGGTGTAGAACTCCAGCGCCCGCTCGAGGTCGGAGACGAAGAGCACCGCGTGGTTGAGGCGTACGGCGGAGATGGTCATGTCACTCCTCGGTGAGAGGCCGGTCGTTCAGGAGGCGGCCGGCACGGCGATCGCGGAGACGTCGAGCTCCAGCTTGATCTTCTCGCTCACCAGCACGCCACCGGTCTCGAGCGCGGCGTTCCAGCTCAGGCCCCAGTCCTTGCGGTTGATGGTGGCCGCACCCTCGAAGCCCACGCGCAGGTTGCCGAACGGGTCGCGGGCCGAGCCGGTGGACTCGAAGTCGATGGTGACCGGGTTGGTGACGCCCTTGATGGTGAGGTCGCCGGTCACGGTCCAGGTGGTGGCGTCGGCGCGGGTCACCCCGGTGGCGACGAAGGTCAGTTCCGGGAAGGTCTCGACGTCGAAGAAGTCGGCCGAGCGCAGGTGCGCGTCGCGGTCGGCCTGGCCGGTGCTGATGCTGGCGGCGCGGATGCTCACCTTGGCGGACGAGGCCGAGGGGTCGGTGGTGTCGAGGTGGGCGCTGCCCTCGAACTCGCCGAACTGGCCGCGGACGGTGGTCACCATCGCGTGCCGGGCCGAGAAGCCGATGCGGGTGTGCGTGATGTCGAGGGTGTAGTCGCCGGCGATGTCGTCGACGGCGACGGTGCCGGCGTCGAAGTCCGCGGTGGCGGGCACCGGCGTGGTCGTGGTGGTGACGGGCTTGGCGGTGCGGTTGAACAGACCCATGGCGAGCTCCCTTAACGGTTGACGTTTCAAGCGATGATCCGAGACTACAACTCAACTGTTGAAGTGTCAACTATCGGTCTGGACGGGTCGGCCCCGACAGCACGAGATCCCGGCGGGTTCGCGCGAATCGCCTGAAGGACTCGCCGGTCCGCAGCACACTCGGTGTCGTGACCCGTGTCCGACTCATGTGCGCCTACAGCGGGTGGCCGCTGTGGGACGACGAGGGCGGCACCGCGGCCGAGGACTGGCCGCAGCTGACGCCCCGGCTGGTCGCCGACCTGGAGGCGTGGCAGGCGTTCCACGACCGCCACCTCGCCGGCCCGGACCGGTGGAAGGCGCCGCACCAGGCGCTGCGCGGTCCCCGGCGCGCCGCCCGGCGGTGGTTCGACCAGGAGGGCGGCCGGCTCGTGCGGCGGCTCCGGGACGAGCTCGGCCGGGGGTACGCCGTCGAGCTCTGCCTCTAGGACCGCCCACCCGCGGTCAGCGGGCGCGAAGCGACAGGAGACGGCGACGGCCCGGACGCCGAGCGTCCGGGCCGTCGCCGTCCAGCGCACCGGCGTGCTGCCGCTACGGCACCATCCAGCTGAGCACCGGGGTGGACTGCAGCCCGACGATGATGCACATCAGCACCAGCATCACCAGGCTCCAGCCGATCACCTTGCGGAAGATGTCCCCCTCACGGCCGGCCATCCCGACCGCCGCCGCGGCGATCGCCAGGTTCTGCGGGCTGACCATCTTGCCCAGCACGCCCCCGGAGGAGTTCGCGGCCGCCATCAGCACCGGGTTCAGCCCGGCCTGGCTGGCCGTCTGCACCTGGAGGGC
>Ga0308176_10001377_pt1 | contig 15246 bp, 12 predicted proteins | sample PhyCR2_3_FD_203890 | JGI IMG/M metagenome (GOLD analysis project Ga0308176, IMG submission 203890) | Soil microbial communities from UC Gill Tract Community Farm, Albany, California, United States - DLSLS.C.R2 | ecosystem: Environmental > Terrestrial > Soil > Agricultural land | place: USA...
TCGGACATCACCGGCAGCTCGCCCAGCCGCCGGTCCGGCATCGCCAACGCCCCCGCCAGCAGCGCCTCGAACGAACGCAGCAGGCGCGAAGCCGTCGACCCCTCGTAGAGATCGGCGTTGTACTCCATCTCGGCTTCCCAACCCTCGGTGGCGGGGAGGAGGGCCAGTGTGAGGTCGAGGCGGGCCGCCCCGGTGTCCACCGGCAGGAGCTCCGTCTCCACCCCCGGCAGGCGCGGCGGCGCCAGGGAGAGATCCTGCAGCACCAACAGGGTCTGGAAGAGAGGCGCGTGGCTCAGGCTGCGGCGGAGCCCCAGCGCGTCGACCAGCTTCTCGAAGGGGAGGTCCTGATGGACCCAGGCGTCGAGCATGACCTCACGCGCCCGCCGCACCAGCTCGCGGAAGGCCGGAGGGCCTCCCGGCCCGCGCTCCGCCACGTCGAGGCGCAGGGCGAGCGTGTTGACGAAGCAGCCGATCAGGCCCTGGACCTCGCCACGGTCGCGCCCCGCCAAGGGAGCCCCGATCACCAGGTCCTCCTGGCCGCTCCAGCGGGAGAGCAGGGCGGCGTACCCCGCCAGAAGGACCATGAACGGGGTGACCCCCTCCCGCCGGGCGAAGGCGGTGAGCCCGGCCACCGGCAGGAAGCCCCGCTGGCGGCCGCCGCAGGTGCCGAGGACCGGCGGCCTGGGCCGGTCGGTGGGCAGGTCGAGGACCTCCGGAGCTCCCGCCAGACGGTCCCGCCAGACCGCGATCCGCTCCGCCAGCCTCTCGCCGGCGAGCCGGCCGCGCTGCCAGGCGGCGTAGTCGGCGTATTGAATGGGGAGGTCCGGCAGCGGCGAGGGGAGCCCCCCGGCGAAGGCGCTGCCGAGCGTCTCGAGCTCGCGGGAGAGGACCCCCAGGGACCATCCGTCCGCCACGGTGTGATGGAGGGTCAGCAGGAGGTGATGCTCGAGCTCGCCGGTGCGCACCAGGAGGGCCCGCAGCAGGGGGCCCGCAGCGAGGTCGAAGCTCCTCCGGGCCTCCGCCGCCGCGATCCTCCGGGCCTCGGCCGCGGCGGCGCCCGCGAGGCCCGTCAGGTCGACCACCGGCAGAGACGACGGCGACGGCGGATCGACGACCTGCACGGGCTGGCCGGCCACCTCGGGGAAGCGGGTCCGCAGCACCTCGTGCCGGCGGACGACCTCGCTCAGGCAGGCGGCCAGCACGGGCGCCGCGAGGGTCCCCCGCAGCCGCACCACGCCGGGCATGTTGTAGGCGGCACCGCCGTCGAGGCGGTGGAGGAACCAGAGGCGCTCCTGGGCGAAGGAGAGGGGCAGGGGCTGCGTACGGTCCACCGGGGTCAGGGGCGGCGCGGTCTCGCCCGGCCGGCGCAGCTCCTCGACGCGCTCGGCCAGCGCCGCCAGGCGCGGCCGCTCGAAGATCTCGCGCACCGGCAGCTCCACCCCCAACACCTCGCGCACCCGCGCCACCACCCGCGTGGCCACCAGCGAATGACCACCCAGAGCGAAGAAGTCGTCCTGCGCTCCAATTCCCTCGATGCCCAGCACCTCCGCCCAGACCCCCGCCAGCACCTCCTCCACCGGCGTGCGCGGCAGCTCCGCGCTGCCCGCCACCGGCGCCGCCACCGTCAGCCGGCCCAGCGCCCGGCGGTCCACCTTGCCGTTGGGCGTCAGCGGCAGCGACGGCAGGACCTCGAGCAGCGACGGCACCATGTGCTCGGGCAGGCGCGCGCGCAGCTGCCGCTGCACGGCCGCCGCCTCCATCGGGCCCGGCGCCACGAACGCCACCAGCCGCTTGCCCGCCCCTTCTCCCTGCGCCAGCACCGCGCATTCCGCCACCCCGGGGCAGGCCGACAGAGCCGCCTCCACTTCCCCCAGCTCCACCCGGAAGCCACGCACCTTCACCTGCTGGTCCAGCCGGCCCAGGTAGTCCAGCCGCCCGTCCACCCGGTAGCGCACCAAGTCGCCCGTGCGGTACAGGCGCGCGCCCGACTGACCCGACAGGCCGTCGGGCACGAAGCGCTCGGCCGTCAGCTCCGGACGGCCGAGATAACCCCGCGCCAAGCCCGCCCCGCCCAAGTACAGCTCCCCCGGCACGCCCAGCGGCAACGGCTCCCCGCCGCCGTCCAGCACATAGGCCCGGGTGCCCGGCAGCGGGCGCCCGATCTCCGGATGCGGCTCCCCCACCGCCACCAGCGCCCCGGTCGAGTAGGTGGTGTCCTCCGACGGACCGTAGAGGTTGTAGACCTTCTCCACCCCCGCCGCGTACAGGTCGCGCACCAGCGCTCCCGGCAGCGCCTCGCCCGCCAGGTTGACCGTGCGCACCGACCCCGGCAGGCCCGCGCCGCGCAGCAGCTCCGACATCGCCGACGGCACCGTGTTGACCAGCCGCGCCCGCTCCCCGGTCAACGCGCCGATCTCCAGCGCGTTGTCCACCAGCACCACCGTGCCGCCCCAGGCGAGCGGAACGAAGATCTCGAACACCGACAGGTCGAAGCTGATCGACGTCGCCGCCACCACTCCCGACAGCTCGTCCGCGGAGAAGGTCCGCCGCGCCCACCGCAGCAACTCCACCGCGCTGGCGTGCTCGATGGCCACCCCCTTGGGGCGGCCCGTGGAGCCGGAGGTATAGATCAGATAGGCGAGCTGCCCCGCCCCAGCCGAGGCCGCCGGCAGGGGCTCCGCCGTGCCGCCGTCCATCGCGTCCACCACCAGTTGCGGCGGCGCGCCGGCCGGCAGACGGTCGGCCAGCTCCTGGCGGGTGATCACCGCCGCCGCTCCGGAGTCCTCCAGCATGAAGCGGATCCGCTCCTCCGGATAGGCCGGATCGAGCGGCACGTAGGCGCCGCCCGACAGCAGCGTGCCCAGCAGGGAGGGGATCAGCGCCGCGCCGCGGTCGAGGAAGATTCCCACCCGCACCTCCGGGCCGACCCCCAGGCCGCGCAGCCGGCCGGCGATCGCCGTCGCCTCCCGCCGCAGCTCCGCGTAGCTCAGCTCCCGTCCGCCTGCCACCAGGACCGGCGCGTCGGGCGTGGCCGCCGCCTGGGCCAGGAACAGCTCGTGGATCAGGGCCTCGCCGCCGCCCACCGCCGGCTCGGCGTTCCACTCCACCAGCAGCTGCCCGCGCTCGGCCTCGGACATCACCGGCAGCTCGCCCAGCCGCCGGTCCGGCATCGCCAACGCCCCCGCCAGCAGCGCCTCGAACGAACGCAGCAGGCGCGAAGCCGTCGACCCCTCGTAGAGATCGGCGTTGTACTCCAGATAGCCGGCGAGCCCCGTCCGCGTCTCCGTCAGGCCGAGCAGGAGATCGAGCTTGGCGCTGCCGTTGTCCACGTCCAGGAGGCGGATCTCGAGATCGCTCAAGCGGAGATCCAGGGGCATGCTCTGCAGGGCGAGCATCACCTGCACCAGGGGGCTCCGCGACAGGTCGCGATCCGGCTCCAGCTCCTCCACCAAGCGCTCGAAGGGCACCTCCTGGCAGACGAAGGCGTCGAGAGCCGCGCCGCGGAAACGGCCGAGGATCTCGCGGAAAGTGGGGCTGCCGGCCAGGTCGGCGCGCAGCACCAGCGTGTTGACGAAGCAGCCGATCAGGCTCTCGATCTCGGCCCGGGTGCGGTTGGCGCTGGGGGCTCCGAACGCGAAGTCGTCCTGGCCGGAGAAGCGGGAGAGAAGCCCCGCGAACACGGCCGCCAGCCCGCCGAAGAGGGTCGCCCCCTGGCTCTCGCAGAGGGCCGACAGGGCCGCCACCAGGGACGGGGGAATCGCCACCGGCAGGCGGCCGCCGCGGAACCGCTGCCGGGCCGGGCGCGGCCGATCGGTAGGAAGGTCCAGCGGCGGCACGCCGACGAGCCGGTCGAGACAGGCGCGGAGCTGGCTCGCGGCTTCCGCGGTGGCCACGGTCTCGCGCTGCCAGACGGCGTAGTCCGCGTACTGGATCGGCAGCTCGGGCAGCCGCGCCGGCGCGCCGGAGAGGGCGGAGCCGTAGAGCTCCGCCAGGTCGCGGGCGAAGATGCGGGACGACCAGCCGTCCGAAACGATGTGATGGAGCGTCAGGCAGAGCAGATGCCGGCGCGCGCCCAGACGGAGCAGGGCCGGGCGCAGGAGCGGGCCCGCCGCCAGGTCAAAGCCCCGCCGCGCCTCCTGCCCGGACAGCCGCCGCGCCTCCGTCTCCCGGAGGCTCTCGGGGAGCCCGGACAGATCGGCCATCAGGAGGTCCACCGAGGGCTCCGGCGCAATGACCTGAACCGGGTTTCCCCGCACCTCCAGGAAGGTGGACCGCAGGATCTCGTGGCGTTGCACCACCGCCGCCAGGGCAGCCCGCAAGGCGGGCACGTCCAGCGGCCCAGTCATCTCCAGCAGCCCCGAGATGTTGTAGGTCGAAGCGCCGGGGTCGAACCGGTCCAGGAACCAGAGGCGCTGCTGGGCGAAGGAGAGCGGAAACGCGTTCCAGTCCTCTCCCCCGTCGAGGAGCAGGGTCTCCAGGAGCTCCTGTTGCTCCGGGGAGAAGGAGGCCGCGGTCAGCATCACGTCGTCCATGAGCCGATCGCGCCTCAGCCGGCCACCGCTGCAGTGAAGGAGTGGATCTCTCGGAAGATGGGCAGCAGGTCGGCCGGCCGGCCCGGCGCGAGACCGCTCTCGTGAAGGCGGAGATCCGCCAGGATCTCGCGGATCTCCCGCTCGACCCGCCGGGGACGCAGCTGGCTCAATATATAATTCCTGTAATTTCCAAAAGTAGAAGGGTTAACCGCCGTCCAGATCTGCCGCGATAGCTGCCCGGAATCATGTTCGAGACGCGAGAAGCGCTCCTCTTCCGCCGCACAGACGAGCTCTCTGTCACTTAGGAGGCAGCATGCGGAATCATGGTAAAAAACGGATATTTCGACGACTTTAAGCGACAAAGGAAATCTCCCAAGCTCCATGAGCCTCAGGCATTGCTCTCCCTTCAGTAGGTCCGTCTCGAACTCTCCGGGCTCCGGGCTCCGGGCTCCTGGCTCCTGGCTCCCCCATCGGTCCATGCTGAGGCTTCGTCTGAGTATACATGCCGCTGTCATCTTGATGGTGCGAAAAGCCGCTGAAACGGGACAGCGACCGCGAGGGAGGAAAGATGAGACCGTGGCCCATAGCTCGACAAGCGACCTTCAGGTATGTAGAATCTGTGCCGTTTAGCCAGCAAAGGAGAAATGCATGAAGCGCTATCGGTTTGCCTTATTCCTCGTGCTCTCAATGGTTGCTCTAATAATCCTGGCGGACCGCGCAAAATTGGCGAGCGCGGCCGACCAGCCTCCACCTCCGCCGCAGCATCACGGAGGTCCTCCTCCCGCGAGCGCCATTGGGACCACGGCGGTCGCGAATCTCAAGCCGGCCAATCCGAAGTCCAAGCTTGCGGGCACCATCACGTTCACCCAGGAGATGGGCGGGGTCCGGATCGTGGCCGATGTGTCCGGCCTGAAGTCTGGCAAGCATGGCTTCCACATCCATGAGAACGGCGAGTGCACCGATTCGTTTAAGTCGGCCGGAGATCATCTGAACACGTATAAGCTGGACCACAGCTGCCCGCCGGAACAGCTCCGCCATCTGGGCGATCTCGGGAACATCGAGGTCGGACCCGATGGCAAGGGACATTACGATCAGTTGGTCGACAAGATCAGCGTCGTCGACCCTCATCACCTGATCGTCGGGAAAGCGGTCATCGTGCACGCCGGGCCGGACGACTGCAAGGCCCAGCCCGCCGGCGGCTCCGGCGACCGTATCGCCTGCGGCGTCATCCAACTCGCCCATCACTAATCCCTTGCCGAGGTGGCCCCCTCCGGAAGAGCGGGCCACCTCCTGGCGTCCTCTCCCGGCGTGCGCCGCAACAACGAGTTGTCCCGTTTGGCGCGGCACCCTGCACTTATAGATCTCAGATCTCGAGCCCGGAAGCACTACCTCGAGCCAAAGGAGGCTGACTCTCATGATCGGTAAGCTCTTGAAGTCGTTGCCGGCCCGCTCGCTGCCCGTCGCGGGCCTCTTTCTCGCAGGCCTGGTGGCGGCCTCGACTCTGTCCGCGCACGAGATGCGGACCGTCGGTCCCAAGGGGGAATACAATCTGGTCGTTGGCTGGTTCATCGAGCCCGCCTTCACAGATGTGGTGAACGCGGTCGACATCCGGGTCATCCGGATCGCCGACAAAAAGGCGATCGACACGAGCAAGGGCGACGTGGTGGACTTGGAGGTGGAGGTACAGTATCGGTCCGGCGAGGACGAGAAGGCCACGGTCCTCGATTCCATGAAGCTCGCCAATCGGCCCACGCTTACCTTCGGGACGGAAAACCGCTACGCCACCTGGTTCAAGCCCGTGCGCTCGGGAGCCTACGCATTCCGGATCAAAGGGAAGATCTCCGACGCCAGCGATCCCAAGGCGGGTCCAGTCACCATCGACGAGACCTTCGTCTGTGGCAAGGGAGGGCACCACCACGCCTTCGTCTGCCTGGAGGAGCCGCAGATCTTTCCCGCCGCGCCGCCGAAACCGGCTAAGAGTCAGTAAATCTTTACGTTCTGTTTGGCACCTATAATATCTTGAGCTTCGGGCACAGTGAATACAGCCACGACTCGCGTCTGCGACGGAATTCTCTCGGCGGTCGGCGCCACACCCCTGATCCGCCTGCGCCGGCTGCTGCCCGAGGCGCGCTTCAACCTGTTCGCCAAGCTGGAGGCACTGAATCCGGGTGGCAGCATCAAGGACCGTCCGGCGCTGGCGATCCTGGAAAACGCGATGCACTCCGGAGAGATCGGTCCGGGCACGGTCGTCATCGAGTCGAGCTCGGGGAACATGGGTGTCGGCCTGGCGCAGGCCTGCCGCTACCATGGGCTGCGTTTCCTCTGCGTGGCCGACGTCAAGACCTCGCCGACGAACCTGAAGGTGCTGCGTGCCTACGGTGCGGAGATCGAGCTGGTCAAGGAGCCCGACCCTGAGAGCGGGGAATTCCTCCAGGCGCGGCTCAACCGGGTCCGCGAGCTCCTGGCCACCATCGAGGGCTCCTTCTGGCCCAACCAGTACGCCAACCTGCAGAACCCCGCGTCACACTACAGTTCCACGATGCACGAGATCGCGACGGCCCTGGACGGCAAGATCGACTTCCTCTTCGTCGCCATCAGCACCTGTGGGACGGTGCGGGGGTGCGTCGAGTACATCCGTCAGTCCGGGCTCGACACCCGGGTGATCGCCGTCGACGCCGTGGGGAGCCTGATCTTCAGCGATATAAAGGCCAAGCGGCTGATCCCTGGGTTGGGAGCCGGCCTCCGCCCGCCCTTATGCGAGTCGCTGTCGGTCGACGAGTGCGTCCACGTGACCGATCGGGATTGCGTGGTCGGGTGCCGGCGCCTGATCGCCTCCGAGGCGATTCTCGCCGGCGGCTCCTCGGGCGGGGTGATCTCCGTGGTCGAGCGGTACCAGGACCGGATCCCCGAGAAGGCCAACTGCGTGGCCATCCTGCCGGACCGCGGCGAGCGCTACCTGGACACCCTGTTCGACGACGAGTGGGTCCGCCGGAACCTGGGAGAGATCGAGCACCTCTGGAAAGAAGACGAGTCGGAAAGGAAGAGATGGAAGACGGCGGCCTGCTAGTCCTGAGCGGGAACGAGGTCTCCTCACTGCTGGCGGGCCGGGAATCCGAGCTGATCGACCTCGTCGGCCGGGCCTACGTGGCCCACCGCAGCGGGGCGCGCTCCCTGCCCCACTCGACGTTTCTGCGCTTCCCGCACGACGAGCGCAACCGGATCATCGCTTTGCCGGCTTACCTCGGCGACGGTTTCGGCGTCGCGGGGATGAAGTGGATCGCCTCGTTTCCGGCCAACGTCGAGCGCAGCATGGAGCGCGCCTCGGCGGTGCTGATCCTCAACTCGTGCGAGACCGGCCGGCCCGAGGCGATCCTCGAGAGTTCGGTGATCAGCGCCCGCCGCACCGCCGCGAGCGCCGCGCTCGCAGCGCGGGCTCTGCTGGAGGGCGCGGTGCCCGAGCGCGTCGGCCTGATCGGCACCGGCGTGATCAATCTGGAGGTCGCGCGCTTCCTGCGCGCGGCCATGCCGGGGACGAGCCGGTTCCTGCTGTACGACCTCGATCCCGGGAGGGCCCGCCGCTTCGCGGAGACCTTGCGCGAGACCCTGGGGTCCGGCATCGAGACCGAGCTCGCGGGCCGTGACGAGGTGCTCGCCACCTGCCCGCTGATCTCGTTCGCCACCACCGCCATCCGCCCTCACGTCGAGGACCTCTCAGGTTGCCGGCCGGGTGCGGTCATCCTCCACCTCTCGCTGCGCGACCTCGCGCCCGAGGTGATCCTCACCTGCGACAACGTCGTCGACGACCCGGACCACGTCTGCCGGGCCCAGACCTCGCTGCACCTGGCGGAGCAGGCGACCGGCGGGCGGGGCTTCATCCGTTGCACCCTGGCCGACATCCTTCAGGGGACGGAGCCGCCGCGGCGGGACGGCAGGATCGCCGTCTTCAGCCCGTTCGGCCTCGGCGTTCTCGACATCGCCGTCGGCCAGCGGATTGCGGATCTGGCTCGCACGACCGGCCTCGGCACACACATTCGTTCGTTCCTGCCGGCCGCGCCGGCGGGCTCAGGAGATTCCAGATGACGGCCGATTCCAGGGATACGAGCCTGCCTTCTCTCAAAGGCCTCGGCGGGATCAAGCGGCGCACCGTGAGCATGACCACCGAGGCGCTGGTGAAGACCGGCCTGCTGCTCGCCGGCGGCGACCTGCCGCTCCTCGTCGAGCCCGCCGTCCCAGGGGGGGTCAATCTGGCGAGTTGGGCCGCTGACCACCGCGAGATGCTCGACGAGAAGCTCCTCCACCACGGCGGCATCCTGTTCCGCGGCTTCAATCTCGAGAGCCCCGAGGATCTGGAGGCATTCATCCAGGCGGTATCGGGGGGGGCGCTCGAATACCGCGAGCGCTCGTCCCCGCGCACGGCCGTGAGCGGCAATATCTATACCTCGACCGATTATCCGCCGAGCCACCCGATCTTCCTGCACAACGAAAACTCTTACCAGAGCAAATGGCCCCAGAAGATCTTCTTCCTGTGCGTCCAGGCGGCCCAGGAAGGGGGGGCGACGCCGATCGCGGACTGCCGCCGGGTGCTCCGGCACATCGATCCGGAGGTCCGGGACCGCTTCGCCCGGCAGGGATGGATGTACGTCCGCAACTTCGGCGACGGCTTCGGCCTCTCCTGGAGCACCGTGTTCCAGACCACCGACAAGGAGAAGGTTGAGGAGCACTGCCGGCTCAACGGCATCGAGGCCGAGTGGAAGGAGGAGGGCCGCCTGCGCACGCGCGCCGTCCGGCCCGCCCTCGTGCGGCACCCCAGGACCGGCGAGACCCTCTGGTTCAACCACGCGACCTTCTTCCACGTCTCGACCCTGGAGCCCGACGTCCGCGCCAGCCTGCTCGCGGAATTCGCGGCGGACGACCTGCCGACCAACACCTTCTTCGGCGACGGCTCGCCGATCGAGCCCGAGGTGATGGACCACCTGCGCGAGGCCTACCGCCGTGAGACCGTGAGCTTCCCCTGGCAGAAGGGGGATCTCCTGATGCTGGACAACATGCTGGTCGCCCACGGCCGGGCCCCCTTCTCGGGTCCGCGGCGGGTGCTGGTGGGGATGGCCGAGGCCGTGGCCCGCGAGCAGGTGCTGCTCTGAGGCCTGGAAGCCGCCGAGCCGGGGAGACCGAATGCCCGCGAAACATCTGCTTTCCATTTCCGACCTGGCCGGAGAGACGGTCCGGTCGCTCGTCGAGAGGGCCGTCGCCTTCGCGGCAGGGAGCCTGGAGGGGCGGCGCCCCCTGGCCGGCCGCACAGTCGGCATCTACTTCCGCAAGACCTCCACGCGTACCCGCACGTCGTTCACGGTGGGCGCGATGACCCTCGGGGCCCAAGTAATCGCCTACGGGCCCAACGATCTGCAGATCGTGACCGGGGAGACGGTGCCGGACACCGCGAAGGTGCTGGCCAACTATCTGGACGCCCTCGTGATCCGTACTAACGACGCCATCGAGGAAATGCTCCAGTTCGCGTCGCAGGACCGCATGGCGGTGATCAACGCCATGAGCGCGGACGAGCACCCCACCCAATCCCTCGCCGACCTGGCCACCCTGCGCGAGCGCTTCGGCCGGCTAGAGGGGCTGCACGTCCTCTATATCGGTGAGGGGAACAATTCGGCCTCGGCGATCTCCCTGGCCGTCGCGCGCGTGCCCGGCCTGCGGCTGACCCTGGTCACGCCCGAGGGATACGGCTTGCCGGAGAGCTTCATGCGGACGGCTCAGGCCGCCGCCGCCGAGCACGGAGCCCACGTCGAGCAGCACCACGACATGGGCCGCCTCCCCCGCCACGTGGACGCGGTCTACACCACGCGCTGGCTGACCATGGGAGTCCAGCGGGAGGACGCCGACTGGCTTCCCAAGTTCCGTCCCTATACGGTGACGGAGAAGGTCATGGCCGAGGTCTCGAAGCCGGACGGCAGCACGGTCTTCCTCCACGACCTGCCAGCGATGCGCGGGTACGAGGTGGCCGACGAGGTCCTCGATGGCCCCCAGAGCATCGCCCTGCGTCAGGCCTACCACAAGATGACGAGCGCCATGGCCGTCCTGGAGTGGTGCCTAAACAACACAGTCTGAATACGAGTGGACCATAAGAATCACGCGAACTGAGAAGGCAGCGACCTACGTCGAGGGACCTGGGCCGGCTACTGGCAGCGGCGGAGATTGTTCGATTACCTTAGTCATCGGCCAGCTCTTTCCCCACAACCCAGCAACGTCTGTCACGGGCTGCGTCTCGTGGTACGCGTCGTTGAAACCCGCCCTCCAGGAGGAGGCGCAGTCCTCCTCGTCACCCTCACGGGGACCGGCTGATCAACCGCCGCGACCGCGCGTTGCTCGCGCCCGCTGGTCCTGTCGCCCTCGCTGCTCCTGATACGTGACTCGCCGGACGGATGAGCTTAGCAAGCCGCGCCCCAAGGTTCTCCAAGAGGGTCGGCATCTCCACAGGTTGACCCTGCCATCCAGTCCTTGAACACCGTCGCACAGGCACCGCGATGGCGGCGTGGCTGGCCGGATGCGGCGGGGCGACGCGAAACCGGCATCTCCTTGTGGAGGCCGGAGGACTGCTATCGAACCGCTGAGCACGGGCCCGCCTTAGAGCAGCTCCCGTCCCGGCTCTGGCTCACTGGCCTCGGACATCTGGGGCAGGCGGTCTTATGGACGTTGGGTCTCCTGCCCTACGAAGATCCCGGACAAGACTTGGCCGCCGCGGTACCGGGGTTGTACGGGGAGGAGACATCGGCCGCGGGGTCGGGTTCTGGCTCTGGCTCTGCGGGTCGATCCTCAGCGCCCGATCCATCGCTGCCGTCCTCTGAACATCCGCCGAAGAACCGGCAATCCGCCTTACCGAAGCCAGGCTCGTCTTTCCCTCCGCAGCACGACAGGCCCGCCCTCGGCCCCTCTTGCCCTCGACACCCAGTGTCGCCGCGGCCGCGGCCGGGCATGTGGAAGTCCCGCTCAACTGTCCGTTCGGACAGGCACCTTTCCTCGGTCCGCTTGGACCTGTTCGCGGGCGGAGCGCAGCCCGGGACGCCGCCGGGAGCCGAGATCTCGCCGCTGGAATCTCCCGGGCCTAGCCACGCCGGCTCTCCTTTCGTCTCCGGTGCCGCACATGCGTCCGGCCTTTGTACCCGAGGGCGGCCGGAGCGCAAGGGCAAGCCCTCCGGGCGCGCTACGCGCGGCCTTGACAGCCCGGCCTTTTCTCCCTCGGGTCCGAGCCTGCCGTCATGAGCAGCACCGAACCCCGAAAGGAGATCCAACATGTCCACGACCCAGAAGACCCTCACCGTTAAGCTCTTCGGCAACCTCGGCGGCGACCCCGAGCTACGCTCCACCCGCGAACAGGTCATCACCCACTCCGTCTATGACGCCATGATCGACGACGCCGTTGAGCGGGACTTCCACAAGCCCGGACGCGAGTTCCGCACCCTCTCCCTGGCCGTCAACGCCAAGGACCGCGAGGGCAACCCCCTCCCCACCCGCTGGATCCGCTGCATCGACTGGAACGGCCTGACCGCCACCTTCCGCAAAGGCGACCGCGTTGCCGTAACCGGCTTCTTCAAGGTCCGTAAGTACGAGAAGGACGGCGAGAGCAAGGAGATCCGGGAGCTCGTGGTCACCGAGGCCCGCCTCGAGAAGATGAAGATCCGCGAACAGGCCGCCTGATCCCCGCGCCGCCCGCCTGGGCGCTTTCGGGCGTCCGGGCGGGCAGGGGCAGGCTTGGCGTCAATCTCAACAACAACCTTCAGGAGGAGCAGCCATGTTGCATTACGATCCCGAATCGGATGAATACTACGAGATCAATGAGGACGCCATTACTTACTGTCCACCCCTTGAGGCTGATGAGGTAGCCAGGCTGTTCAAGCTTCCCCTCGACGTGATCGAAGCGTACCTTGCCACGGATCCTTATCCCAGCCCCGAAGGAGCCCACGCCTTCATTGATGAGCTTCGTTCAATAACGGCATTCCCTCCACCTCACCGAGCTCGTGGAAGAAATCAGGATCTAATTTCGGCGCACCCGCGGGGGGCACCCCGCCGCGCGCCGGCAGACGCCGCGGCGGTCCCTCCCAGCGGGCCACCTGATGCTTGCCTTGCAGGCGTACGTGACGCACGGGATCAGCTCCCGTGCGAGTGATCCAGAGCTCCTCGGCCAGGAGTCTGACTTCTACCCGCTGGCCCGCCCAGTCCAGCGGCACCGGGTAACGATTGGCCTCCACCGCCACGTCGATGATCTGGTCGCCGAAGACTTGGCCCCAGCCGGTAAGGCTCTGGCCCAGCCGCACCAGACCCGCCCTCTGGCAAAGACGTAAGACTTGGACGAACAAGCCAGACAAGGCGCTCAAATGCCGACGCCGGAACTCCGCGATGGTGTCATGGTCCGGGTGCTGGTTGGCGGCCAACACCCGGAACGGCACCGACTCGTGGGTCGCCTTCTCGATCTTGCGCGAGCTCGTCACGCCTTGGCAGTAACCGGAACCCCGCGGTGGTGGAGAGTTGCTATTATAGCGGCTTAACAGGAAAGAGACAGAGCGTGGCGACCGACCTCAACTCCAACACCTTCCTGGCACTAGCAGGCGCGATGGAATCAGTCTTAGAACTGTCCGGCGCCGGCCGGGTCGTGGAGGCCTGTAACCGCCTCGCCTCGGTACTAGAGACGCTCAAGGCACCTCCCCACCCCGATCTGCCGGAGGGGGTGCGCCCCGATCTCTACCGACTCCTAGCGATCCTCACGCTGCCCAGTTGGGAGGAGGTCATCCGCTGGTCTGCGCTACTTGACCTCGACCTACGAGACCTCGTCGAAATCGAGGTCGCCCACGCCGAGCGCGTGACGGTCAAGACGGTTCAGAGATGGAGAGGGGACGGCGAGGGCCCACCCTACTGCAACAAGGCAGGCATCCGGTACCCGATATCCTGGTATTGGGACTGGCGGCGCAAGGGACGTCAGACCATGACCGCCCAACGAGCCACCCGCGGGCGGCGCTTGTAGTACAAGTTACAACCCCCCTGTTTCGGGGGGTCTTGCCAAGAGCCCTGGGGTGGGTATAAGCTCTTGAAACCAAGGGAGATAAGGTTGGTCGGGACGCCGGGATTTGAACCCGGGACCCCCTGAACCCCATTCAGGTACGCTACCAGACTGCGCCACGTCCCGACCGGAAAAGCGGTGTCTCAAGGCGATTTGGGCCCGAGGAGGGTGAGAATCTCCCGCGCCTCCTGAAGGGCTTCGTCGATCCCCGAGAGGAGACGTTGTACCCGTTCGGCGGCGTCCGTGTCAACCCCGGGCGGGACTTCCGGCTGGGGGGCGGGAGCCGCCGCGCGGGGCTTCGGCGGAGCGGCCGGCTTCGGCGCCGGCGCGGGGGCCTCGCCCGCCGTCCCCTCCTCCGGCTCGTCCCCCTCCGGTTCCCCCAGCGAGCCCGAGGCGAGCTCCCCCTCCAGCTTCTTCTTCGCCCCGGCGATCGTATACCCCTCCTCGTAGAGGAGCTCCTTGATCCGCCGGATGATCTCCAACTCCTTCTCGCTGTAGACCCGCTGGCCGGACCGGCTCTTGCTGGGAGTGAGCGCCGGGAACTCGGTCTCCCAATAGCGCAGCACGTACGGCTGGATGCCGAGCGCTTTGCAGGCCTCGCCGATCTTGTAGTACAGCCGCTTCTGGACCCGGGCCTTCGCTGCCATCCGGGTTTACTCGGGCTTGCCGGGAAGACGGTCGGGATGCATGACGTCGCGCAGCCGGCGCGCCGGCTTGAAGCTCAGCCCCTTGTGCGGACGGATGAACATCCGCTCCCCGCTCACCGGGTTGACCCCCATCCGCCCCGGCCGGCGGGTGACCTCGAAGGTGCCGAAGTTCTTGATCTTCACCGGCCGGCCGTCGGCCAGCGAGATCTTCACGGTGCGGAAGATGGTGTCGACGATCTCCGCCGCCTCGTCCTTGGTCAGACCGCCATGGCGGTCGTAGACCACGTCGACGAGATCGGCCTTGGTGACTCCGGGACGGGGCGTTTTCTTGATGGTCATGGGCTTGGGCGCAGGGCACCTTCTCGGCCGCCAATGGGCTGAAGAAGTGGCTGAAGTATATGGGATCAAACCGGCACGGGCAAGGGAGATTCCAACGCCATCCCATACCCCTCCCGGTAGAGCCCCGCCACCGCGTCCCAGGTCAGCTCCGCCTCGGCCTTGCGCCGGCCCCGCTCTCCCATCTCCCGCATCCGGGCGGGGTCCGTGAGGAGGCCGTTCAGGGCGCCGAGGAGGGCTTGCGGGTCCCGCTCCGGGACCAGCCGGCCGGTGCGGCCGTCCTCCACCGCCAGGGGGATGCCGGAGATCCCCGACGCCACCACCGGCAGGCCGCTCGCCATCGCCTCCAGGATGACGTTCGGCAATCCGTCCACGTTCCCCCTGCCGTCGTGCACGGCCGGCAACACGAAGAGATCGGCCGCCCGGTAGAGGTCCGGCAGGGTGTCGCGCAGCACCGGGCCCGGGAGGTGGACCCGCTCCCCCCAGGGACGGGCCGCCGCGCGGAAGCGGTCCAGGAGGTCGCCGCCGCCGGCCAGGACCACCCGTAGCTCCGGGTGGGCACCCAGGAGCGCCGGCAGGATCTCCATCAGCATCTGGAACCCCTTCTTGGTCGCCATCCGCCCCACGCCGAGGAGGAGGGGGGCGGCATCCGGAATCCCCAGCCGCTCGCGCC
>Ga0308176_10001381_pt1 | contig 15238 bp, 12 predicted proteins | sample PhyCR2_3_FD_203890 | JGI IMG/M metagenome (GOLD analysis project Ga0308176, IMG submission 203890) | Soil microbial communities from UC Gill Tract Community Farm, Albany, California, United States - DLSLS.C.R2 | ecosystem: Environmental > Terrestrial > Soil > Agricultural land | place: USA...
CGGACCGGGCCGACGCGGCGGCCAGCGTCACCGCGCCCGGCAGCCATCTCATCGTGCGACCTCCAGCCGCACCCGCTCACCGTGCCCCAGCTTGTGCACCGCCACCTCGGGCGCGGTCACGGCCGCCAGGCGCACGAACTCGTCACCCGGCGCGTGGAATTCGTGCGGGCGCACGGCGTCCATGCCGATCGGCCAGTACGTCCCGTAGTGCACCGGCACCGCGGCACGCGGCGCCAGTCGGGCCAGCGCCCGCGCCGCCCGCCCCGCGTCCAGGTGCCCCGTCCCGAGGAACGGTCCCCAGCCGCCCACCGGCAGCAGGGCCAGGTCCACCGGCCCCACCTGCTCTGCCATGTCGTCGAACAGCCCGGTGTCCCCGGCGAAGTAGGTCCGCGCCTCGCCCGTGACGACGTATCCGAGCGCCGGCGAGCGGTGCGGGCCGACCGGCAGCCGGCGCCCGTCGTGCCGCGCGGGCACCACCCGGACCAGCAGGTCCCCGACCCGCACCTCGTCCCCCGGCGCCACCTCGGTGATCCGCAGCCCGGGTAGCCGGCGCAGTCCGGGTACCGCCCGTGGTGCGCCCCGGGGCACGAGCAGGCGCGTGCCCGGGGGGAGTGCGGCCAGCGAGGGCGGATGCAGATGGTCGGCGTGCAGATGGGACACCAGTGCCAGGTCCGCGCGGTGGGCCTCGGCGGGGGGCACCGCGCCCCGGCGGCGGCGCAGATGCGCGAGCCGGGCGGCGAACAGGGGATCGGTGATCACGCGTATGTTCGCGTCCTCGATGGTGCAGGTGGCGTGCCCCCACCAGGTGATCTCCACCGGCACCTCCTTCGCCTCCTTCACGCGACTCCCCCGAAGCCTACGGGCAGGAGTAGGGTCGCTGGCGAAACCCGGAGGTGAGGGGGACGCCATGGGACAACTACGGGGTGCCTCCGGCGGGCTCGCGCCGGTGCGGGTCACCGCCATCGCGAGCCTGACGCCTCTGGAGGAACTGGAGGCCGAACCCTTCCTGGTGGACTCCCGCAGCCAGCACGCCATGTGCGCCCGCTGGGCGGCGGAACGCGGTTACGTCGTCGCGCGGGAACTCCTCGTCGGCGGGCTGCGTTTCGACCATTGCGCGCTGTGGGACGGTGTGCGGTCCGGGGTGGACGTGTTCGTCGCACCCAGCCGGCGTGTGCTGGAGCGCGCCCTCTCCTCCGTGGAGGAGTTCACCGCCGAGTGCGCGCGGCGCGGGGTGCGCGTGGAGACCGTGGGGCGGGCCGAGCCTTCCTACGACGCGCAGATGAAGGCACGGGTGCACCGCAGGCTGTCGATGCCGACGGCCGGCTACGACGGACGCTGACGGCACCGGCACCGTCGTCCACGGCGCGGCGCCCCGCCCGGACGCGTCCGGCCCGGTGTGACAAGGTGGGAGCCGGGGCCCGGTCGGTAGAGCGGGGCGGGACGTGAGGTGCGCGGGACGTGCGGTGGCGGCGGGTGGCCAGTCAGATCGGACGGAGCGCCACGGTGTGGGCGGTCTCCACGCTCACCATGCTCGTGCTCGCCGGTCTGCTGCCCGACTTCAGGCTCCAGTCCGCCGACGGCGACAGCGCCACCCACATAGCCATCACCGCCGCCTGCGGCGCCGGCGCCTTCGGTCTGCTCTCGGCCGTCGTGTGGCCGCTCCTGGTACGGCTGCTGCTGCTCGTGCCCGCCCTCGTCCTCGGCCTGCTGGTCTTCTTCCTCAACGGTTCGCTGCTGCTGCTCGCCCTGCGCCTCAACCCCTCCGGCCGCCCCGAGGCCGCCCCGGAGACCGCCGTCGTGGTGGCCGCCGTGATGTCCGCCGTCGCCTCGGCCACCGGCGCCGCCCTCGCCGTACGCGACGACGACGCCTACCGCCGCCGCCTGCTGCGCCTCGCCGACCGCCGCCGAAGAGCCGGGCCGCCCTGTGCGGACACCTTCGGCCTGGTCTGCGTCCAGCTCGACGGTGTCGGCCACGACGTGCTCACCGACGCCGTCCGCAGGGGCCTGATGCCGACCGTCGGCCGCTGGCTGGCGACCGCCGACGGCATGCGGCCCACCCACCGGCTCACCCCCTGGCGCACCGACTGGTCCAGCCAGACCGGCGCCAGCCAGCTCGGCATCCTGCACGGCAGCACCTTCGACGTGCCCGCCTTCCGCTGGTACGAGAAGGACCGCGGCGAGGTGATGGTGTGCAACCGACCGACCGGCGCCGCCGAACTCCAGCGCCGTGCCGTGCAGCGGACGGGCGACGGGGGACTGCTCGCCGTGGACGGCGCCAGCCGCGGCAACCTGTTCAGCGGCGGCGCGGGCGAACAGGCCCTCGTCCTGTCCATCGCCATCCGCCGCCGGGGCCGGGAGAACCGTTCCCGCGCCGGCTACTTCGCCTACTTCTCCGACCCCGCCAACGCCGTGCGCACGGCCCTGTCCTTCGTCGCCGAGGTGGTCCGCGAGATCGTCCAGTCCACCCGGGCCCGCGTCCGCAAGCAGCGGCCCCGGGTCGGCCGCGGCGGCCTCTACCCCTTCGTGCGCGCCTTCGCCACCGTCGTCGAGCGCGATGTCGTGGTCGCCGCCGTGCTCGGCGACATGCTCGCCGGCCGCACCGCCGTCTACGCCGACCTCGTCGCCTACGACGAGGTCGCCCACCACTCCGGGCCGCGCGGCCGGGATGCCGAACAGGTGCTGCAGCGGCTCGACCGGTCCCTCGCCCTCATCGAGAAGGCCGCCGAGCACGCGCCGCGCCCCTACCGCGTCGTCGTCCTGTCCGACCACGGCCAGAGCCCGGGCGAGACCTTCCGCTCCCGCTACGGCCTCACCCTCGGCGACCTGGTCCGGGCCGGCTGCGGACTGCCCGTGCCGCGCCGCGCCGAGCGTACCCGCAGCGGCGCCGAGGCCCGCGCCGCGGTCCGGGCCGCCCTGGGCAGGCCCGAGGAGGCCGACGGCGACGGGCACCGTCCCGCCCGGGGCACCGAGCCCGTCGTACTGGCCTCCGGAAACCTGGGCCTGGTGTCCTTCCCGGACGTGCCCCACCGCATGAGCCGGGAGGAGATCGACGCCCGCCACCCGGGCCTGCTCACCACCCTCGCCAACCACCCCGGCATCGGCTTCCTGCTGGTGCGCAGCGAGGAGCACGACGGCCTGGTGCTCGGCCCGTACGGCACCGAGATCCCGCTGGCCCGCCTGGACGCGGAGCCCGGCCCGCTGGCCGTCTTCGGCCCCGGTGCCGCGGACGCCGTGCGCCGCACCCACTCCTTCCCGCACGCCGCCGACATCATGGTCAACTCCTTCCACGACCCCGCCGACGGCGAAGTCCTCGCCTTCGAGGAGCAGATCGGCTCCCACGGCGGCCTGGGCGGCGCCCAGGCCCGGCCCTTCCTGCTCTCCCCGCTCACCCTGTCCGCGCCGGCCGCCGACGGCGAGGAACCGGCCGGCGCCGAGCACGTGCACCGCGTACTGCGGCGCTGGCTGCTGGAGGTGGACGGCCCGCAGGTGCCGCTGACCACGCGGGCCGAGGAGGAGCGGGCCGCCTAGGGCCCGTCCGGCGGATCCGGAATCGCGGGGCGTGCCACGACCTCCCCCGCTCCGCCTTGCAGCTGGACGCACCACGCCCCGCTCACCCGAACTGAGAGAACACCGTTGCCGGTAGCCGGCCCGATCCGCCGGACAGGCCCTGAGCGGCGGGCGGCCCGGTCCGCGGGGTGCGGTGCCTCCGAGTGTGATCGGATGGGACGCGGTACCCGAACAACCCGGACCCCCATGGAAAGGAAGAGCCGTGGCAACCACGCGCACCGCACACACCGTCTGGGAAGGCAACCTGCTCGAGGGCAACGGCGTCGTCACCTTCGACTCCTCCGGCATCGGCCAGCAGCCGGTGTCGTGGCCGTCGCGCGCCGAGCAGGCGAACGGCAGGACCAGCCCCGAGGAGCTGATCGCCGCCGCCCACTCCAGCTGCTTCTCCATGGCCCTCTCGCACGGCCTGGCCGGCGCCGGTACTCCGCCCACCCGTCTGGAGACCAAGGCCGACGTCACCTTCCAGCCCGGCGAGGGCATCACCGGCATCCACCTCACCGTCCGCGGCGAGGTGCCGGGTCTGGACGAGGACGGCTTCCGCTCGGCGGCCGAGGACGCCAAGAAGAACTGCCCGGTCAGCCAGGCCCTGACCGGTACGACCATCACCCTGACGGCCGAGCTGGCCTGACGCCCGTACGTCCCGCCGATGCCGCGTGCCCACCGGGTGCGCGGCATCGCCGTTTCCTGGGCACCCGTGCATTGACAAGCGGGTACCCGCGTTCTGTGCTGGGAGGGCGGCAGCGTCCTCGCGGATGCTCCCCGGGGGAACCTCCTGGCGGAACCACCTGGCGGAAGGGAACGGACCATGACACGTGCGGTCGGGATCGATCTCGGGACGACGAACTCGGTGGTGGCCGTCCTGGAGGGCGGCGAGCCGGCCGTCGTCGCCAACGCGGAGGGTGCGCGCACCACCCCGTCGGTGGTGGCGTTCGCGAAGAACGGCGAGGTGCTGGTCGGCGAGGTGGCCAAGCGGCAGGCCGTCACCAACGTGGAGCGCACCGCCCGCTCGGTGAAGCGGCACATGGGGGACGCGCACTGGCGCTTCCCGGAGCAGGGTTCCATCGACGGCAGCCGGCTGCGCGCGCAGGAACTGTCGTCGCGGGTGCTGCAGAAGCTGAAGCGGGACGCCGAGGCGTACCTCGGCGAGGACGTCACGGACGCGGTGGTCACCGTCCCCGCCTACTTCGACGACACGCAGCGCCAGGCGACCAAGGAGGCCGGGGAGATCGCCGGCCTGAAGGTGCTCAGGATCATCAACGAGCCGACGGCCGCCGCCCTCGCCTACGGCCTGGACCGCGGCGAGGAGCAGACCGTGCTCGTCTTCGACCTCGGCGGCGGCACCTTCGACGTGTCCCTGCTGGACATCGGCGACGGCGTCATCGAGGTGAAGGCCACCAACGGTGACACCCACCTCGGCGGCGACGACTGGGACCAGCGGATCGTCGAGTACCTCGTCAAACGGTTCAAGGGGCAGAACGGCATCGACCTCGGGGCCGACAAGATGGCCGTGCAGCGGCTGCGCGAGGCCGCGGAGAAGGCCAAGATCGAACTGTCCTCGTCCTCGGAGACGTCGATCAACCTGCCCTACATCACCGCCTCCGCCGCCGGCCCGCTGCACCTGGAGGAGAAGCTGACGCGCGCGCAGTTCCAGGAGCTGACCGAGGACCTGCTGGACCGCTGCAAGAAGCCCTTCCACCAGGCGGTCGCGGACGCGGGCGTGCAACTGTCCGCGATCGACCACGTCATCCTGGTCGGCGGCTCCACCCGGATGCCCGCCGTCACCGGCCTGGTGAAGGAACTCACCGGCAAGGACCCGCACAAGGGCGTCAACCCCGACGAGGTCGTCGCGGTCGGCGCCGCCCTCCAGGCGGGCGTCCTGCGCGGCGACGTCAAGGACGTCCTGCTGCTGGACGTCACCCCGCTGTCCCTGGGCATCGAGACCAAGGGCGGCATCATGACGAAGATGATCGAGCGCAACACCACGATCCCGACCCGCCGTTCGGAGATCTTCACCACCGCCACCGACAACCAGCCCTCGGTCGGCATCCAGGTCTACCAGGGCGAACGCGAGATCGCCGCCTACAACAAGAAGCTGGGCGTCTTCGACCTCACCGGACTGCCGCCCGCGCCGCGCGGGGTCCCGCAGATCGAGGTCGCCTTCGACATCGACGCCAACGGGATCATGCACGTCTCCGCGAAGGACCTCGCCACCGGCCGCGAGCAGAAGATGACCGTGACCGGCGGTTCCGCCCTGCCCAAGGACGACATCGACCGCATGATGCGGGAGGCCGAGCAGTACGCCGAGGAGGACCGCAAACGCCGCGAGACCGCCGAGACCCGCAACCAGGCCGAGCAACTCGTCTACCAGACCGAGCGGTTCCTCCAGGACAACGCGGACCGCGTGCCCGCGGAGACCCGTACCGAGGTCGAGGAGGCGGCGGCCGAACTGAAGACCCTGCTCGGTCAGAACGCCGAGACGGCCGCCCTGCGCGCGGGGACCGAGAAGCTCGCCACGGTCAGCCAGCGGATGGGCCAGGCCATGTACGCGAACGCCTCGGCCGGTTCAGCCGGGTCCACCGGTTCAGCCGGTTCCGCCGGGGAGCGGAGCGCGTCCGAGGAGGACGGCGTGGTGGACGCGGAGATCGTCGACGACGAGCGGGACACGAAGGGCGGGGCGGCCTGAGCCGGCGGCCGGGAGTCACAGGGCCTCGCGGTACTCCCGCAGCAGTTGCCGGGTGCGCCGGGCGGAGGAGGCCCGGGCGGTCATGTGGTCCAGGACCTCCAGATGCGTGGAGACCTCCTGGCGGGAGTCCAGGTACAGGGCGCCGGTCAGGTACTCGGTGAACACCATGTCCGGCAGCTCCGGTTCGGCGAACCGGAACAGCGTGAACGGCGCGTACGTCCCCGGGTGCGGGCCGGCCGCGAACTCGGCGAGCTGGAGCGTGACCCGGTCCCGGTCGGCGTACTCCAGCAGCCGGTCCAGCTGGTCGCGCATCACCGCGGCGTCGACGCTCACCGGGCGCCGCAGCACCGTCTCGTCCATGATCACCCACAGATGCGGCGGATCCTCCCGCTCCAGCAGCCGCTGCCGCGCCATGCGCAGCGACACATGCCGTTCTATCGTCTCCGGCCCGGTCTGCCCGATCGTCCCGGCCTCCAGCACCGCGCGCGCGTACGCCTCGGTCTGCAGCAGGCCGGGCACGAAGTGCGGCTCGTAGGAGCGGACGATCCGGGCGGCGCCCTCCAGGCTCACGTACAGGCTGAACCAGTCCGGCAGCACGTCGTGGAACCGCTGCCACCAGCCCGGCTGGTTGGCCTCCTCGGCCAGCCGGACGAACGCGGCCTGCTCCTCCCCGGCCGCCCCGTAGGTGGCCAGCAGCACCTGCACGTAGGGGATCTTCAGCGCGACCTCGGCCATCTCCATCCGCCGTACGGTCGCCGACGCCACCCGGAGCACCCGGGCGGCCTCCTCGCGGCTGAGTCCGGCCGCCTCCCGCAGTTCCTGCAACCGCTTGCCCAGCACCACCTGGCCCACGGTGGGCGCCGCCCGCCGCTCACTCACAGCCCGTCCTCCCCTACGCGCCGAAGTACCCGCGCAGTCTGTCATGCGAGGCCCTTGCCGTACACGCGCTCGGGCGGACCCGGGTGCCGGGCGGGGTCGTCAACCAGCCAGTGTGTGCAGGTACTTGGTGGTCGCCGGGTCGGCGGGCAGGAAGGTCTCGATGGCGAGTTCGGCGACCGTGACGTCCATGGGCGTGTTGAAGGTGGAGATCGACGACACGAACGACAGGATCCGTCCGTCGTGCTCGATGCGCAGCGGCAGCGCGAAGTACGGCACCGGCCCGGCCGGTTCGTCACCGGGCGCGTCCTCGGGCACCGGGTACCCGGCGACCTCCTCGTACAGGGCCCGTAGCTGGTCCGAGCGGTCCAGGGCGATCTGCCGCTCCATCTGCGCCAGCAGATGCCCGCGCCACTCGCGCAGGTTGCGGATGCGCGGCGCCAGGCCCTCGGGGTGCAGGGTCAGCCGCATCGCGTTCGGCGCCGGCGTCATCAGCTCCTCGGGGACTCCCTCCAGCAGCAGGGCGATGCCCCGGTTGGCGGCGACCACCGTGTACCCGGCGTCTACCACCAGCGCCGGGTAGGGCTCGTAGCCCTGGATGAGCCGTTCCATGCCGTCGCGCAGCGCGTCCAGCGCCGGGTCGTCCAGCGGGGTCTCCGGGTAGTGCGGGGCGAAACCGGCCGCCAGCAGCAGCGCGTTGCGCTCCCGTACCGGCACCTGGAGGTGCTCCGCCAGCCGCAGCACCATCTCCTCGCTGGGCCGGGACCGGCCGGTCTCGATGAAACTGATGTGCCGGGCGGAGGAGCCGGCGCGCAGCGCCAGCTCGAGCTGGGACACCCGGCGCCGCTCCCGCCAGGAGCGCAGCAGCCGGCCGACCTGGCCCTTGTCGGCGTTCGTGGCGGCGGAGGCGGAGGGGCGGCCGGTCGCGACAATGGTCATGCGGTCGACCGTAGTCGAGCGGCGCGTCCGATGACGCGTCCCGTCACGAGCGGGCCCGTCCGCCGCGCACCGCCCGGGGGAGCGGCAGGGAGCCGAACGGAGTGCCCGCGCGGCCGAACGGAGTGCGCGACACACCGGACCGGGTGCCCGGGCGAGCGGACGTGGCAGGCTGAACGCGTACCCGCACGCTCCGGAGGGAGACCGTCCATGGCCGTGGAACCGCTGTCGCAGAAGGAGATCGAGGACCGGCTCGCCGAGCTGCCCGGCTGGTCGCTGGACGGCGACCGGCTCACCCGCTCCTACCGGCTCGGCTCGCACTTCGCGGCGACGGCACTGGTCGTGCACATCGCCGGGATCCAGGACGAGCTGGACCATCACTCCGACCTCACCCTCGGCTACAACACCGTTCACCTGAGCGTGAACACGCACAGCGCCGGCGGCGTCGTCACGGAGAAGGACTTCGCCCTCGCCCGCAGGGTGGAGGACATCGCCCCTGGCCACCGAACACACTGACGGTGTGCTCGACTACGACGAGGAAGCGGACGCCTACGACGCCTCGCGCGGCGGCGAACCGCGTGCCGAGGCGGCGGCCGGGGCAGTCCTCGGCCTGATACCCGACCGGCCGGGCCGGCTTCTGGACATCGCCTGCGGCACCGGCATCGTCACCCGGCGCCTGGCCGCCGCCCGGCCCGCGCTGCGGGTGACGGGCGCCGACCTCGCCGCCGCCATGGCACGCCGGGCGGCCCACCGCCTGCCCGGCACCATCCTGCGGGCCGACTGCCGCCGCCTGCCCTTCGCCGACGCCACCTTCGACGCGGTCACCGGCGTCTGGCTGCTGCACCTGCTGTCCGGCCCCGCCGACGTGCGCGCCGTCGTCGCCGAGTGCGCGCGTGTCCTCAGACCCGGCGGGGTCTACGTCACCACCGTCGACAAGGCCGAGGCGCACGACGTGGGCAGTGACATCGACGCCGTCCTCGTTCCCCGCCCCCGCCGCCCCGCCCAGGACGCCGCGGACGCCGTCACCGGGTACGCCGCCGCCGAGGGACTCGTTCCGGCCGGGCGGGCCGACTTCCCCGGCCTCGGTCAGGGCCGCAGTCCGCGTACCACCGTCACGGACCTCAGGCGCGGCTGGTTCACCCTGCTGCCCCCGGACGACCCCCGCACCGAGGAGCTCGCCGCCCGGCTCGCCCGCCTGCCGGACCAGGACCGCCGCCGCCCGGACCCGGTCTTCTCCCTGCGCGCCTTTCGCAAGCCGGCCGTCACCTGACTCCGAGCGGGCGGCAACTCCCGGGCGGACGGCGGCGACTGAGAGGCGAACCCGTCCGCCCACCCGGGAGGTACGCCCCCGTGAAGCACCCGCACCCGCATCCCCACCGCAGAAGCCGCAGCGCCGCCCTCGCCGCGGTGACCGCCACGGCCGCCCTGATCGGCGCCGGCCAGACCGCGCTGTCGACCGGCTCCGCGCAGGCGGCCACCGCACGGCAGGTCGAGAGGCTCGACCGGGGCCCGGTCAGCGTCCACACCGACAGCGGCAACCTGGTCGGCTGGCGCTGGCTGGGCACCGACCCCGACAACGTCTCCTTCCGACCTCCTCCCGCCAGTCGCCGAGGATGTCGCCGGACAGGCACGGGGTCGCCTTCGTGCCGTTGTCGGAGTGGACCCTGGAACCGCGTCTGGCCGACCACCGACAACACGGCCCTGCGGATCTACTCCACCCCGTACGACACGACCACCAGGATCACCACCCTGCTCCACGACACCCAGTACCGCACGGCACTGGCCTGGCAGAACACCGCGTACAACCAGCCTCCGCACCCGAGCTTCTTCATCGGCGGCGGCATGCCCACGGCCCCGAGGCCGAGCGTCTACACGCCCTGACCGTACGGCGCGCCGGCGGCCGTCAGGCCCCGTGGCCCGACCAGGCGTCGGGCCGCGGGGTCAGGATCGCGCGGACCACCGGACCGGAGGAGGACATGACGTCGGCCACGAAGCGCCGGCGTCCGACACCGAGCCGGCGCAGGGCGCGGCCGTGGTCGGCGGCGACGACGGCGCAGACCGCGAGCAGCAGCAGCCGCCACCCGGCCAGCACCGGACGGCGTACGGCGCGGGGCAGCTCGGCCAAGGAGGCGTGCAGCCGGGCGCAGTGGAAGGGCACATGGCGCTCCTCGTCGGCGAGGACGCGGCCCGCCACCTCCGAGGTCAGCGGGTCCCCGGCGCCGTCGCGCAGCGCGCGGTAGTACCGCAGGGCCACCACCTCCGCGATCATCAGCACCAGCAGTTCGAGGCGCAGGCCCATCAGCCGCCGCAGCCGTACGAAGACCGTGTCGCTCCAGTGGCCGCTCAGCAGTGGCATCCCGCCCGCGGCCAGCAGGCGGGCGAGCATCCTGGCGTGATTCTGCTCCTCGGCGACGAACAGCCGGACCGCCCGCGCGTAGTCGGGGTCGCCCGCCTGGTCCGCCTTCGCCACGAGGTTGGCCCCGTCGCCGTCCTCCCCGACCTGGAAGCGCTGGACACCGGCCCACACCGCGGGATGCAGCGCCGCGCCCCGCCCCCAGTCGGGATCACCCTGGGCGGCCCTGCGCTCCCGCTCGTCCTCGAAGTCCCGCACCCACTTGGCGAACTCGCTGCCATGCACCCGGTCTCCCCTCCCCGGACACGACCGTCGTGCCCTGGACAGGGACGACGCGCGGGGACGGCGAAACGTTGCATCACCGTCCCCGGGCAGGTGGCGCCGACGCTGTCAGGTCACCGTGCAGCTCTGGTCGCCCAGCTTGAACGACGCCGGTCTCGTGTTGGTCCCCGACCAGTCGCCGGTGAAGCCGAAGCTCACCGACGAGTCCGCGGCCACCGTGCCGTTCCAGCTCACGTTCTTCGCGGTCACCGACGGGCCCGACTGGGTCCAGTCGGCGTTCCAGAGCCGGCCGATCCGCTGGCCGTCCGCGAAGGACCAGGTCAGCGACCAGCCGTTCCAGGGCGAGGTGCCGGTGTCGGTCAGCGTGACGTCCGCCTGGAAGCCGCCCGGCCATTGATTCGTGACGTGGTAGGCGACCGTGCAGGCGCCGGCCGGCGGGGGAGTCGTCCCGCCACCACCACCGTCGTCCCCGCCGCCGGTGCCGGACGTGTCGCCGTAGACGACACCCCGGCCGTTGGTGGAGACGTACACGCGCCCGTACACCCTCGGGTCACCCGTGATGGCCGCGCCCGTCCAGCCCCACTGGTGGGCGTCGTCGTTGATCCGGGTCCAGCTCGCGCCCTTGTCGGTGGAGCGGAAGACGCCGCGCACGCCACCGATCCGCGCGCTGGTGTACAGCGTCTGGTACGAGGCCCCCGCGGCCGCCTTCCCGAAGCCGATGGTGTCGGCCTGGTCGACGCCGGACAGCTTGGCGAAGGTCGCGCCACCGTCGGTGGAGTGCCACAGCCCGTACGCCCCGTCGCTCGCCCCGCCGGCCAGCCACACGTCGCCCTTGGTGCCGGGCAGCGCCTTGAACCGCACGCTGTCACCGGCGGGCAGGCCGGTCGCGGCGGAGGCGGTGAAGGTCGCACCGCCGTCCTCGCTCACATAGAACCTGCCGGACTCGAAGCCGTAGAACCTCCTCGGATCGACCCGGTCGGACTCCACGACCGCGCCGGCCGGGATGCCGCTCGACGCCGACCAGGACGAGCCGAAGCCCGTCGTGTACCGCACGCCGGCGCCCTTGGGGCTCCACACGAACCGGCTGCCGTCGGCGGCCGCCGCCACCGTTCCGCCACCGCTCACGCCCGAGGGGTCGGTGCCGGCGAACCAGTTGGCGCCGTTGTCGGTGGAGAAGGCGATGTGCGGCCCGGAGTCCAGGTCGCCGACGCGCACCACCGTGTTCGGGTTCGTCTCGGCGAAGTCCAGGCTGGTGGTCGTGGTGAAGGTGGGGGAGGTGTACATCATCGACGGCACCTTGGTCAGGTCCGTGTGCCGGAAGCCGCCGATGTCGCCGAGCGCGCTGAACAACCGGGCGTCGCCGGAGGGCGGTGCGGCCAGGTCGTCGACCGCCGTCTCCTCCAGGCCCCGCACCATCGGTCTCACCGTGAACCGGCCGCCGCTGTCCCAGTTCGTCAGGTCCTCGGTGCCGTAGAGGGTGGCGCCCGTGCCGTACATCATCCGGGACGAGTCGAACGGGTCGATCTCCAGACTCTCCGTCATCCAGCCCAGCTTCGGCGACTGTTCGGGCGGGGAGGGGTTCGCGCCGAAGGTCAGCCAGGGGGTGGTGGAGACGTCGAGCGTGTAGCGGTTCGAGCGGTCGGGGTACGAGGTGTAGTCCCAGGCCCTGGTCCAGTTCGCGCCGCTGTCCGTGGAGCGGAAGATCTGGGTGTCCGGCCACCAGGAACTGTAGGCGGTCGCCATGACGGTGCCGGGGTGCTGCCGGTCGACGGTCAGTCCGCCGAAGCCGTAGTAGGTGTCCGCCTCCGCGACGGGGCTGATGTTCGCCCAGGTCCCGGTCGAGGCGGCGTACCGCCACAGCTCGCCCTTGCCGCCGTCGTACGGGCCGCCCTTGTCGCTGTACGCGACGTACAGGAACCCGTTCTCCGCGTCCAGCACGCCCTTGTGCGGCAGATAGCCCGTCGGCTGCCCGGCCACGCGCTGCCAGGTCGCACCCGCGTCCGTGGACCGGTAGACGGCGTTGTCCTTGTCGGCGACCCCGACGTAGACCGTCTTCGTGGCGCCGCCGGACGAACCCGTCGACTCGTCGAACGTGACCCAGGCGATCCCCTGGTTGTCGCCGGCGTACCCGCTCGAATCGCTCGGATCCTGCTGGTAGTCGCCGGGGTTGGGGAAGCTCGTCACCTGCGACCAGGTGGCTCCCGAGTCCGTCGACCGCCACAGCCCCCTGCCGCTGGGCGCGCCCAGGTACAGCACGCTGTCCTTGTTCGGGTCGATCGCGAGCCGCTCGCCCATGCCGCGCCCGGGCATGTTGCCGCCCAGTTTGAAGGGCAGGTCCGCCTTGAGCCAGCTCGCCCCCCGGTCCGAGGAGCGCAGCAGGGCCCCGTTCCCGGGGTCCCAGTCGTTGGTGTACGTGCCGACGGCCGCGTAGACCTTGTCCGGGTCCACGGCGTCCGAGGCCAGGCCGACCACGCCCGTGTGCCCCCAGTCGTTCCAGCCGACCGAGTCCAGCAGCGGGGTCCAGGTCTTCGTCGACTGCTGCCAGCGGTAGGCGCCGCCGATGTCGGTACGGGCGTAGACCAGGTTCTTCTCGGACCGGTTGAACACGATCCCGGGGACAAAACCGCCCCCGTCGATCCGGGCGTTGCTCCAGGTGTACGTGTCCGCGGCGAGCGCCGTCTTCGGGGTGGCTGCGGCCAGTGCGGGCGGGGTGCCGGCGAGCAGGCCTGCGGCCAGAACCAGCACGGCCGTGAGGATACGGGTTCTGCGCACGGTGGGGGTCCTCTCGCGGGGGAGGGGGTGCAGGACCTGGGGATATGACGGCCGGGCGGCCCCCTGTGCGGATGGGGACCGCCCGGCCCGGTGACCCCGTCGTCCTGTGACGGGGCCGTGCACGTGGAGCGCCGGCGGGGACTTATTCGAGCAGCTCCGCGTACGAGCCCATGGCCAGGGCGATGTCCGCCTCGGCCCAGAAACGGTGGTACGTGAAGACGGGCGCGGCGCCGCCCTTGAGGTAGGCCTCGATCTTCGACCAGGCCGGGTCGTTCTTGTAGAAGGACCGGATCGAGGAGAACGTCGAGGACGAGTTGACGGTGTCGCCGTTCGGCATCTTGCCGCTCCAGCCGCTCGGCACGTACACGCTGTCGCTGAACCGGCTGTAGTCGCTGCGGGTCTCGGGGACGGCGATGCCGAGGCTGTCCTGGTAGTTGCTCCACATGCCGTCCAGCAGCGCCTTCGCCGTCGACTTCGCCGCCGTGTCACCGGACTTGGCGGCGTAGTACGTGAGCGTCTTGGCGTACGCGGCCGCCACGCCGACGTCGTCGGTGTAGTCGGCGACCGTCACATGGAGTCCGCTGTTGGTACCGGGGCTCGACGCGTTCCAGGTGTCGGGCTGGCCGGTCCACTGGAGGGTGGAGGGAATCCGGTAGGTGCCGTCCGGGTTGACCGTGGTCTTGGACAGCGCCCACTTGACCCACTTGTCGAGGACCGCCTTGGCCGCCGCGTTGCCGGTCTGCTGGTAGTACTCGGCGACCCGCTCCATCGACCACGCCTGGAACCCGAACCACTGATTGGACGGCGGGTCGTGGTAGACCGGCTGCCAGTCGTAGTACATGCCGTAGAACGTCGGCGTGCCCGCCGGCGGGGTGGCGTACCGGCCCTGCCAGCTGTTGGTCGCGCCGCCCGCGATCGCGCCCTCGGACGACTGCAGCCACTGGTAGAACTCGAGCTGTCTGGTGAGCGACTTGCCCCAGTCGGCCGCGCCCGTCGCCGACTTCGGCTTCAGATCGGTGTTGTTGCTCAGCGCGTACGCGGCGAGCGGGTTCTGGTAGCCGCCGTGCACATGGCTGGAGCCGATCCGCCAGGCCCAGCCCGCGCTGGTGTCGGCGGCGCCGCCCCAGGCGTAGTACCAGGAGAGCAGGTAGTGCGAGGCGTCCTTGCCGGTGCCGGCCGCGCAGGCGGACGGACCGACACAGTTGCCGATCTTCTTGAAGTACTTGTCGTACATCGCGTACCGCAGGTAGTCGCCCATCTTCGCGGCCTTGGAGACGGTCGCGGAGACGTCACCGCCCTTGCCCTGCGCCTTCGCCCACACGTCGGCCCAGTAGGCGGCCTGCACCGCGCGCGCGTCCGCGTCCGGGGCGTCCGTGTACTTCCACTGCCTGGCGTAGGAGGAGTCGCCGGTGAACAGGTCCAGATAGCCGTTGGTGCCGCCGTACTTGAAGGCGTCACAGGTCGGCTGCGGGACCGTCTCCCAGACGGACTCCTGCGGGCCGCGCTGGAAGGTGTTGATGTACGACGGTCCGGTGGCCGTCGGTCCGGCCTCGCACTTGCCGGGCTCGTCGCCGTAGCCGTAGACGTTGTCGACGTCCTGGATCCAGTGCATGCCGTAGACGTCGTCCGTGCCGTACGCGCTCTTCAGTTCACCGGCGATCGGGTCCGGGCCCACCGACACGCCCGTGTCGAGCTTCGCCGGGTACTCGTTCGGGGTGTCCTGTTCGGGCGCGTACGTGGCCGGCTTCGAGGCGTTGTAGAAGGAGTTC
>Ga0308176_10001382_pt1 | contig 15231 bp, 10 predicted proteins | sample PhyCR2_3_FD_203890 | JGI IMG/M metagenome (GOLD analysis project Ga0308176, IMG submission 203890) | Soil microbial communities from UC Gill Tract Community Farm, Albany, California, United States - DLSLS.C.R2 | ecosystem: Environmental > Terrestrial > Soil > Agricultural land | place: USA...
GTCAAGATAAACGACGCGACCTACACCTATACAGTTGTGGACGGTGACACGGCCCTGAGCATCATGCAGGCGCTCGCGAAAAAGATCGATGCGGCGCCGGATCCGAATGTCTCAGCCAACGTGAATACGGCGACCGGTCAAATGGTGCTCACGGCGCTCACTCCGGGATCACCTGGCGGCAACATCACCTATTCAGCGAGCACTTCCGCCAACGCGACTGTCACGCTCACCACCGGCGGCGCGAACCTCAATATTTATCTCGAAAATCCATCGCAGATCGCACCTGGCACCCTGATTCAGATTTCCGGCAACAATCTTTGCGACAACACCCTGGCCGGAGATTTCGGCCAGTCTTACCTGCCCTTTACGCTCGGCGGCTGCACAGTTTTCATCGACGGCATGCAGGCGCCCCTGCTTTATGTTTCGCCGACGCAGATCAACGCGCAGATGCCGTTTGAGGCGCTCGATCGCACGAGCATCAGCCTGCTGATTCAGACACAACATGCGGATGGCAGCGTGACGGCTACGACGCCCGTCGCCGCTACAATTGTGCCGCAGAACCCGGGTCTGTTCGCCGAGCCCGGCAACGATCCCCGCCCAGGTATCGTGTTTCACGCCTCCAGCTTCGCAACGGATCTGGTTGACGTGGACGGAACCATTCAGGCAGGCGATACCGGATCGCTTAAGATCACGGGTTCGGACGGCAACACCCGGACTTATTCCTATACCGTCGGTTCGAGTGATACGCTGCAGAGCGTTCGAGACGCGCTGATTCAGGCCATCAATAACGGCCCCGACCCCTATGTGCACGCTTCGGCCGCCAATGAATACGCGCGTGTAATTATAACGGCGAATCAGCCCGGTCCCGCCGGCGAGAATATCAAAGTCGACCAGGACATAACCAGCACAGTTACAGCCGGCGCCAATCTGTTGCTGACGGTCTATAATGCCGTAACCTGTTGCTCGAATACAGGCGGCGCTCCGGTCACAACCGACAATCCCGCAGTTGGCGGCGAGATGCTTTATACTCTCGCGACCGGCATCGGGCCAACGGTTACTAACAATGTGGGCTCCGGGCAGGTGCTGAATTTTGAAGATAATGACGGCCCCGCGGTGAACGTCGATTCGATCCTGACCAGTGGAACGACGGCGAACGTCGTAAATGTGACGCTGCTTCCCGGCTCGGTTGGAGTCTATGCCGTCGAGTTCCAGCTCAACAGCGGACTTTCGGCGAATCCGCTGACGCAGTTGACGATTGCGCAGCAAGCATTCGTCAGCAACGTTGTCACCTTCCCGGTTGTGCCTGGGCCTTCGTACCTGCTCAACGCCACTTCGAGTTCAACGCCGGCGACGGCGGCCTCCGTAGCGCCGGTCAGGCGAAGCGTAATCAGCGTTCCCGCACGCGCCGGGCTCGCCCGACCGAAATCCGGCCACGGTCCGGCCGTTCGCCAGGCATCGTCGTCGTCCTTTTCGCGATCGCCTCTTTAACTGAACCCGGGCGGAAACTCTCGCCATCAGCCCCGATCTGCGCCCACCTCAGCAGATGTCTGAAGCACCTCGCCCGACGTGGCGGCTCGAATGCGAGATGACGGCTCCTGTAGCTATTGAACGGGCATTCGGTCTTTTCGAGATCCCTATGATCTGGCGAAAGTCACACCGGGCTGGCTTTGGCGGCGCCGGCATGAGTTCCGGGAGACAGCCGATGGAACGGTTATTTCGGACCGTGTTGACTATCGCCTGCCACTCGGATTTCCCGGCGATCTCGCGCACCGCTGGTCGTGCGCAGGCAACTGATCGGCATTTTTCGTTTTCGGCAGCGCGCGATTGCCGAACTGTTGCTGCCCGGCGGCCTCGCCCGGATTTCAACCAGTGGGCCGCGAGTTTTTCGAGCCTAATCAAATACTACGGTTTTCCCGGCGTATTGCAGGATTCGATGCTCCAGATGCCACTGGACTGCGCGCGATAATACGACGCGCTCGAGATCGCGGCCTTTCCGCACCAGATCCTCCACCTGATCACGATGCGAGACGCGCACGACGTCCTGCTCGATGATCGGCCCTTCATCCAGCTCTTCGGTGACATAGTGGCTGGTCGCGCCGATCAGTTTGACGCCACGCTCCCGGGCCGCATGGTATGGCCGCGCGCCCGTGAAGGCCGGGAGAAAAGAATGGTGCACGTTAATAATGCTCTGCGGATAACGAGCGATAAATTCAGGCGAAAGAATCTGCATATACCGCGCAAGCACGATCAGATCCACGCCGTAACGCTCGAGTATTGAAATTTGCTCGGTTTCCGCCGCGGTCTTCGAAGCGCCGACAGGCACGAGATGGAACGGTATTCCGTAAAATGCCGCGAGTTCCTCCGCGCCGGCATGATTGCTGATGACGCACCCGACGCTGCACGGAAGTTCTCCGATGCCGTGGCGGTAAAGCAGGTCCAGCAGGCAGTGCTGGTATTTCGAGACGAAAATCGCCATGCGCCGGGGCGCCGCCGACCGGGCAACCCGCCAGTTCATCTCGAAAAGCCTCGCGAGCTTTCCGAATTCGTCCCGCAGCCCCGGTCCGTCCAGATCGAAGCCGCCCAGATCCCATTCCACGCGCATGAAAAAGAGGCCGAGCCCGTGGTCCTGATGCTGGTCGGCGTGCAGGATGTTGCCGCCGTGCTCGGCCAGAAAACCGGATACCGCCGCAACAATTCCTTTGCGGTCGGGACAATGAATCAGCAAAACTGCCGAATTTGAAGTTACCTGTGGGTTCACGCGAACGCGTGATATTAACATGCCTGCTCCCGCGGGTGGCCGTACAATAGCCGTGGGAGTGCAAACCGTGAAGCAGACCCTCCTGCTGTTTCTTGCCTCGGCAGGTGTTGCTGTCGTCGTTTTCGCCAGCGGCTCGCCGGGCATTCGTCCCCGCCGCCTTGCAACGGACTATCCTTCGCATGAGGGTACGTCCCTCGCCACGGTCGGGGCTGCTGTGATTCCTGCATCGGAAGCCAGGAGGATTCTGGGCGCCGATCTGAAGGCTGCAGGGTACGTCGTGATCGAGGTCGGCGTATTTCCCGAGCCGGGCAAAGATGTGGAGCTTTCGCCCTCCGATTTCACGCTCGTGACCGATCCAAACGCCATCGGCGCGCGACCAGTGGATGATGAAGCAATTGCCGCAACGATTGACCGGAAGCAGCATCCCCAGCGAAATCCGTCACGCGCCGGCGACATCTATACCAGCGCCGGCGTAACCGTTGGACACGGGACCTGGACCGATCCGAACACAGGACGCCGCACGGGAGGCACGATCACGGGCGTTGAAACAGGCGTTGGAATCGGAGCGCCTCCGCCTGCCGCATGTCCGGGAATCGGTTATTGCGATGATCGCCAGCCATACCCGTACCCGCCTTCTTCGACCGGTCCCAATCGCGGCCAGATCGAGCAGGAACTCTGGCAGCAGTCTCTGCCGGATGGTACTATCCACAACCCGGTAGCCGGGTACCTGTATTTCCCAAAGCCCTCGGGCAAGGCAAACAAGGCAGCGTGGGTTCTCCGGTGGGATAACAACGGCGCACGGGTAAAACTCGATCTTCCTGCCGGCAGGTAAGCGCGCGTATTCGAGTCGGCTGGCTGCGAATACAATAAGCAGCCATGAGCCTGACCAGACGCCGTTTCGTCGCTGCACTCGCGGCTGCTCCGTTTCTTACGCGCTATCACCTCCTCGCGGAGCCGGAAAAACGGCGCTACAAGATCCGCGATGTTCAGTCGATGGTCATCAGCGGTCCACGCACTTATACGCTCGTAAAGATCACCGCAGACAATGGCGTGTACGGAATCGCGGAAGCCTACGGATCGCCGGCTATCGGCGTCAAGGAACAGATTCTCGGTCTCAAACCGCTGCTCGTGGGCAAAGACCCGCTCGAAATCGACGTCATCTACACCCATCTCGGAGAAGGTGGAAAGAGCCTCTCCGGGTCGCGGACCGACGGTTCGGCCCACTCTCTGATGCGCGCGGCCAGCGGTATCGAGATGGCTCTGTGGGACCTCTCGGGCAAACTACTGGGACAACCGGTGACGAGTCTCCTCGGCGGCCACTTTCGCGATCGGGTTCGCGTTTATGATCACGCAGCGCCGCGAAACATGCTGGATAAGGCCTCCTGCCGCGAATGGGCCGCCAAAGTCAAAGCCCACAAGAGCGGGTTTACTGCCCATAAGTTCGGCTTTCCTCACACAACGCAGGCCAACGACAAAGGACGCGACACCGGAAACCGCGTGCTCTCGACCAAAGAAATCATCAACGTGGCGCAGGGATTCGAGAATTGCCGCGAAGCCGTCGGCTGGGACCACGACATCATGGTTCATTGCCATTGGGAATACGATCTCCGAACTTCGATCCAGATCGCCGAGGCTGTGGCTCCCATGAAACCTCTCTGGCTCGAAGATCCGCTCAATGTCGAATACTCTGAAGCCTGGAAACGGCTGGTGGCCAGTTCGCACGTGCCCATCTGCACCGGCGAAAATCTCGAGCGCCGCGCGGGGTTCAAGGACTTCATCATCAACGAGGGCGCGGATATCCTCAATCCCGACCTTCGCAACAGCGGCGGATTTCTGGAGACGAAACGCATCGCGGATATGGCTGATGCGTTCAACCTGCCCATGTGCAACCACAATACCGGCAGCCAGCTGCACACCTGGGCCACATGCCAGTGGGCAGGCGCGATTCGTGATTACATGACCTGCGAGACAATTACCGGCGAGGGTGGATGGATGGACCAGTTGCTTGCCCTCGAAGGTCCTTACATTGAGGACGGCTTCGTTCGAGTGAATCAGAAGCCCGGTCTTGGTATCGATCTCAACCCGGACATCGTGAAAGCCCACCTCGCCGACGGCGAAACCTGGTGGGAATAGTCCTGCCGCTCAAAAGTCAGTAAAGAAAACCCGCGCGCACGCCGATTAGTCAATCGTGCGCGGATTCTGCCGAACGCTTGGGCGCTTATTGGAGCATCCCGCAGCGCCGGCCATTGCTGTCATCCCTTTCTGTTTGTTGACGCTGGCGGGTTTCTACCTGCTCCTCAGGTTTGACGGAACTCCGGCGAAGCAGCACTACGCTCCGAGTCTTTGGCCCGAAAGTGCGGGGCTCGCATTTCCTTCCGGCAAACCGGCACTGCTCGTATTTCTGCATCCGATGTGCCCGTGTTCTCGCGCCACGCTCGATGAATTAAACGGCGTCCTTGCCCGTGTTCCGAAAACGGCTCGCCCGGAAATTCATCTTCTTTTTGTCCGCTCGATCAGAAATCCGGATTGGAACGGAGGCGATCTCTGGGAGCGGGCGAGGGGCATTCCAAACGCGTTTCGCCACTGGGATGAGGGGGGCCGCATTGCGGTTCGGTTCGGCGCGCGAACCTCCGGCGCGACGCTTCTCTATGGCGTGAACAAAAATCTGCTATTCCAGGGCGGCATTACCGCCTCTCGCGGCCACGAGGGCGACAATCTGGGAGCCGAACGGTTGCTCACTGCCCTGGAAACGGGACGCCGGGCGGTAAATCTGAGCCAGTTATTCGGTTGCGCGCTCGCGATCGACCATCCACAGGAAGCCGGCCGGTGAACTACAGATTCCGCATCTCGGATTCTCCGGCCCTCACCGCTCAGGCATCACGCAACTTCCACGCACTCGTTCGGAAACTGGCGGTGCGCGCCGACCTCATCCTCGCATGGCTGCTGGCGTTCGAATGGCCGGCCCTGGTGATCACCGCCGTCGTACTTTCTCCCTTTACGTGGGACGGCGCCACTTCATCTCTGAATCCGCATCTGCTGGCGGCCATCCTGGCAGGCCCGTTCTTCATCGTTCCTTCGATTCTTCTGGCCGTACGCCATCCCGGCAGGCATTTCACCAGACATGTACTTGCCGTTTCCCAGACCCTCGTGTCGATTGTTCTGATCGACGTTACAAATGGCCGCATCGAATCGCACTTCCATGTATTCGGCTCGCTCGCGATTCTCGCGTTTTATCGCGACTGGAGAGTGCTGATTACCGCTTCGGCCGTGACCGCCGCTCATCATTTCATTTCCGGCTACTGGTGGCCGCAGTCGGTTTATGGTGTTCTCACCATTAGCCCATGGCGGTGGGTCGAACACGCGTTCTGGGTTCTGTTTGAGGACTTTTTTCTGATTCTGATGAACCGGACGAGCATCAACGAAATGTGGACGGTCGCTACCCGCGAAGCCCAACTCTCATGGGGCGCGTACTTTGACTTTCTGACAGGACTACCGAATCGCAGGGCCTTGCAGGAACGTTTCGAGGCGCTGATAAACCGGCGCGACGCGTTCAGAGGCGCCGTGATGTTCATCGATCTCGATCGTTTCAAGCAGGCCAATGACACGCTGGGCCACACCGTTGGGGATAGACTGCTGAAGCAGGCCGCGGACAGACTCTCGGGAGCTCTGTTCGGCGATCAAATGCTGGCACGAATCGGTGGCGATGAATTTATTGTGCTGCTGGATCGCCCGCCAGCCTGCCCGCTCGAACCCGAGAATGCTGACAGCGCGCAACTGGCCGACCGTCTTCTGGGCGCGCTGGCAGAGCCGTTTGACGTGGACGGACATCGGCTTCTGCTGAGCGCGAGCATAGGCGTCAGCCTTTATCCCGAGCATGGCGAGCAGCTTGACGAGCTGCAGGATCGGGCGGATCGCGCCATGTATGTCGCCAAGGCGCAAGGGCGCGGCTGCCATGTTGTCTTCTCGTCCGAAGTCGCACGCCGCGAGATGGTGGCTCAGCAAATCACGCGCGATCTCCATAATGCTCTCGCTCACGAGCAGATACGGCTCAATTTTCAGCCCCTCATCGATTGCCGCGGGAGTCTGACCGGCTTCGAAGCCCTGCTTCGATGGAGGCATCCGGAATATGGGGAGATCCCGCCGGCCGACTTTATCCCCATGGCGGAGCGCTCGGGAGAGATTCTGGAACTCGGGCGGTGGGCGCTCGTCGAGGCCTGCCGAAATTGCGTTTCCTGGAACGGAGGCGGCCTGGATTTGTATATCGCGGTGAACGTCTCCGCGGTACAGTTCGAGCAGGAAAACTTTCCGGAAACGGTGCGCCAGGTTCTTGAGGAAACCGGCCTTGATCCGTCATTGCTCACGCTTGAAATCACGGAGACCGTTCTGATCCGAAACATCGAACGCGCGCGCCGGCATCTCTCGGCGATTCGAAGGCGTGGAGTTCGTATCGCTCTCGATGATTTCGGAACCGGCTACTCGTCCCTGAGTTATCTCACAAATTTGCCGACGGACATTATCAAGCTGGATCGGTCGTTTCTCAATCGGGAATTCGGGAATGCGGACGCGGTGATTGAGTCCGTCATCGAAATGGCGCATCGAATCGGACTTCGCGTGGTAGCCGAAGGCGTCGAGACCGAGAAGCAGAGTGAGCGCATGAAAGGTCTGCACTGCGATCAGATGCAGGGATTCTATTTCAGTCCGCCCGTTTCCTTCGAAGATGCGTGCGCGATGATTGGGGCGCCTGCAGGCAAAATCGGCGCTCATGAATACGCGCTCGAGCATGAGGCCGTGTCAGGCGACTAAACAACGCATATTGCGGAACTTCCGCGCCGGCGGCGGGGTATATAGTGATGCTGGATGATGCGTATTCGTCCGCGGCTTGACCTTCGGCTGTTTTGCCCCCTGTTGTCGGTAGCCGCAATCGCCGTCTTCGCTCGCCCCGCCGCTTGCGCTCCCGATCTTGCGGGCGCAGATTACCGGCACCATGTGCAGCCATTCCTTTTGAGGAACTGTTCATCCTGCCACAATGACAAGCTGAAAACCGGAAACCTCAGCCTCCAACATCCCGCCGCCGATCCAGCTGTATGGCGAAAGGTGCTGGAGAAGCTGAGGACAGGGCGGATGCCGCCGCCGGGGATGCCGAGGCCCGATACCGCCGCGCTCGAGCTTGTCACGGGCTGGATCGAAAAGACATTTCCTCAGGAAACGCCGAATCCCGGCCGCGTTACCGCTCACCGGCTGAATCGCGCCGAATACAACAACACGATTCGGGACCTGCTCGGAGTTTCCATTCACCCGGCGGACGACTTTCCGCTTGATGACGCAGGCTATGGTTTCGACAATATTGGCGACGTGCTTTCCGTTTCGCCTCTGCTCATGGAAAAGTACATGGCAGCTGCGAAAAAGATCTCCCGCGTAGCGGTTTATGGAGAGCCGTATCTCAATAAGCCGACGAAACTCATCCGCTATATGAGCAAGAAATCGCAGGACGACCCCACGCCCGGCGCTTTGCCCTATTCCGAACGCGGCGCGATCTACGGCAGCTTCGATTTTCCGGTGGCCGCGGAATACGAATTTCACATGCGAGACGCGAACTACCGTCCACGCAACACGGGGAGCCCGCGGCAAAGAGAACTCAGCCGCAAACGGAACCTGACCGACGAGGAAAAGCGCGAGCTGGCGGAAGAGAATCGCAAGGGTTATCCTCCGGTGCGAATGGTGATGACACTGGACGGGAAACAGATCCTCACCGAAGTCGTCGAAGGCAATATCGATTATCAATATGCCCACGGCGAAGTTGTGGCGCGCGTCAGGGTCCCGGCGGGCGAGCATTTCTTTCGCGCTTCCTACCCCGAATTCGCCGGCATGGCCAATCCTCGCGACAATGTAAATCTGGACGGCCGCCGGAAGTTGTTCATCGATTACGTGGATATCGTTGGCCCGTTCAACCCGAGCGGCGCGCCGCCCAGCCGCGCAAAAGTTTTCATCTGCTCCGATCAATCGTCTGAATGCGCTGCACGTATCCTTGAAAATCTTGGCCGCCGCGCATATCGCAGGCCGCTCACCGTGGAAGAGCGCAAAGAGCTGATCGACCTGGCCGCCACTGTGCGACGTAATGGCGATTCTTTCGATGAGAGTATTCGCGTCGCCCTCGAAGCCATGCTTGTCTCGCCGAATTTCCTCCTTCGTGTCGAGCGCCAGCCGGATGGGCCCGGTCCCTCTCTTATCAGCGAATACGATCTCGCCTCGCGGCTCTCATATTTCCTCTGGAGCAGCATGCCCGATGAGGAGCTCATGAAGGCGGCCGGTGAGCAGAGGCTCCGCCGGCCGGGCGTGCTCGAAAGCGAAGTACGCCGCATGCGGGCCGATCCCAAAGCGGATGCGCTCATCGATAACTTCGTCGGCCAGTGGCTTGGCCTGCGCGTTCTCGATCGCAGGAAGCCGGATCCGGCGCACTTTCCCGCCGTCGATGATGAACTGCTCGACGCGATGCGCCGCGAAACGACGCTCTTCTCCCGCGCCATTATGCGAGAGGATCGGAGCGTACTCGATTTTCTCGACGCGCGCTTCACCTATCTAAACGGTCCGCTCGCCCGGCACTACGGAATTTCCGGCGTGAATGGCGAAGCATTTCAGCGGATAGAGCTCACCACGAATCAGCGCGGCGGGGTTCTGTCGCAAGCGTCCATTCTTACGCTCTCTTCTTACGCCACGCGCACCTCGCCCGTCCTTCGCGGAAAATGGGTGCTCGAAAATCTGCTGGGAACGCCACCGCCCCCGCCACCACCGAACATTCCGGCGCTCAAGGAAGAGAACCTGGGCACGGAAGCTTCCGTACGCCAGCGCCTCGAGCAGCATCGCGCGAACCCAGCCTGCGCCGTCTGCCATAACCAGATGGATCCCATCGGTTTCGGGCTCGAGAACTATGACGCAAGCGGCGCCTGGCGCGAGAAAGACGGTAATTTCCCTGTCGATAGTTCAGGCAAACTGCCCGGCGGCGCATCTTTCGAGGGACCCGCGGAGTTGAAACAGGTGCTTGTTTCACAAAAAGATCTTTTCGTCCGCAACCTGACGGAAAAAATCCTGACTTATGCTCTGGGAAGAGGAGTCGAGAACTACGATGCGGCCGCCGTCGACGGCATCATCAAAGAACTGGCGGCGAATCAGTATCGCTTTACCTCCCTGGTTCTTGGGGTCGTGAAGAGCGACCCGTTTCAGATGCGCGCGGGCACAGGCTCTGAGCGGGCGGCGAAGAGCAATGGAGGAAATAATGGCGTCATTTAGATCCGCAGCGGTGAAACCGATTAACCGGCGGGCCATCCTGCGAGGAGCGGGCGCAGCGATTGCGCTGCCTCTGCTCGACGCCATGGTTCCGGCGTTCTGCCGCGCCGCCACGGCGCGCGCCGCGGCGCCCTGCCGCATAGCCTTCCTGTATGTCCCGAACGGCATCATCATGGACCAGTGGCTGCCAGCATCGGTAGCCCTCACCGGAGCCAGTTCGCTTCCCGCTCAGTTACCCCGGGTTTCCGCTGCTCTTGCGGACTTCCGCGAAAACATCCTGATGCTCGGTGGCCTCACTCAAAATGGCGGGCGAGCGCTCGGAGACGGTCCCGGCGATCACGGCCGCGCGGGCGCAAGCTACCTTACCTGCGTTCATCCAAAAAAGACGAATGGCCGCGATTTGCACGCCGGCATTTCGGTCGATCAGATCGCCGCTCGCAGCCTTGCAGGCAAAACCCGCTTCGCGTCTCTGGAACTCGGCTGCGAGGAGGGGGTACAGGGCGGCAGTTGCGATAACGGCTATAGCTGTGCGTACAGCAACAGCATCTCCTGGCGCACGCCGTCCTCGCCCAATCCCGCCGAGATTCGGCCGCGCGCCGTTTTCGAACGCCTCTTCGGACCTGGCGATGAGGATCCCGATCCTGCGCGCCGCGCGCGGCAGGCGCAGTATGAGAAAAGCATCCTCGATATGGTATCTGGCGATGCGCGCCGGCTGTCACTGAATCTCGGCGCAACGGATAAACGCAAAGTGGATGAGTATCTGTCCTCCATTCGCGATCTCGAGAAACGGATCCAGAATACGGAGCGCAATCGTGCGACGCCGCCTGAGCCGTCATGGCGCGTGCCCGATCCCGGCGTCCCCACCGACTTCGGCGAACATGCGCGCATCATGATCGACCTGATGACGCTCGCGTTTCAGACCGATTCCACCCGCGTCGTAACTCTTCTGCTCGCGCTTGAGCAAAGCCCTCGCGCTTACCCGGAAATCGGCATCCCCGAGGCGCATCACGGGCTCACGCATCACCAGGGCGACAAGGAGAAGATCGAGAAGGTAACGCAGATTAACTGCTTCCACGCCAAACAGCTCGCTTATCTTCTTCAGAAAATGAAATCGACCCCGGATGGCGATGGAACGCTGCTTGATCACATCATGATTACGTACGGCAGCGGCCTGAGCGATGGCAATGCCCACGATCACGCCAATCTTCCGCTTGTTGTTGCGGGGCGCGGATGCGGCAAACTTCGCCCGGGCCGCTTTATCGGCTATCCCAAAGAAACCCCGATGGCCAATCTGTTTCTGGCCATGCTCGACCGCATGAATATTCCGGTGGATTCTCTGGGCGACAGCAACGGCGAGTTGAACGATCTATCGGATATCTGATTGAAATTTGTCTGAAGCGCGTTTCGCTTCTGAAGACGCCTCTCAGCAAACTCGTTTTGCTGTTAGGACTCGTCAACGCCTGCCTCTACAGCTCGCTTTTGCCCCTATGGGAAGGTTTTGACGAAGCGTTCCACTACGGTTACGTCGAGACCCTCTGGCAAACTCACCGCCTGCCGATTCTGGGCCGCACGCTGCTTCCCGCCGATGTGTGGCGAAGCTTTGTACTCGCTCCGGTGAGCCCCATCGTTCACAGATGGTTTGCTCAAACCATCGCCTTCAGTGACTGGTTTTCGCTTCCGCGATTGAACAAAGAGCAGCGGCGAAACGATCTGGACGGGCTTCGCCCGCAGCCGCTGAGTTCCGTACCCAACTACGAAGCGCATCAAGCGCCCCTCGCATATCTCGTTCTCGGTCCTGTCGACTGGTCAATTTCCGGCGCTCCCATTCGAGTGCGCGTGCTCGTGCTTCGTCTTGTTGGAGCGCTTCTCTCGATAATTCTTCTTTTCCTGGGCGCCTCGGCGCTTGGCCGCAGTCTCGAATTGCCGGAGCCGTTTCTGCACGCGGCCATGTTTACAATTTTTTGCTCGCAGATGCTTTACGCCACCATCGCGCACGTCGCGAATGACTGGCTTGCCGTGGGAATCGCGGCGCTTTACGTGGCCTCGCTCGTGCGCCTCGTCCGAGAGCCCGATCGCAAATCCGTATTCAGCGCGGCCTTGTTGCTTTCCATCGGATTGCTGACAAAGGCCTACTTTCTGGCGTTTGTCCCGCCGGCCGCGATCGCTGTGGCGTGCGTCTGGCGCCGCATCAGCTGGCGGACGGTTGTCGCTGGCGCTGTTTTCGTCGTTGCCATTGCCGGTCCCTGGTATTTGCGGAACCTCGCGCTTTACGGCAATATCGGCGGTACGCATGAGGAGTTTGATGGTATCGGATTCCGCCAGGTTCTCGCCGCGGGGCGGAGAATCAACTGGGCATCCACGACCGCGTTTCTGGCGCGAGGCTCGCTGTGGACCGGCAACGCCAGCTTCACGACCTTTTCCAGACTTACGCTCGATATCGTGCTTGCCCTCTTATTCCTGGCCATCATTTTCTGGGCGCTGGAGAGAAGGGCAATCCGTCCCTCCGAGCGCATCGTTTTCATCACCATCGTATTTTTTTCCCTTGCGGTCGCTTATGCGTCCTGCGCCACCTTTGCCCACAACAAGGGTGATTCTCCAGGCGCAGGTCCCTGGTATACCCAAGTCTTACTGGCGCCGGTCGTGATGCTGGCATATCTCGGGATGTGCCGCTCGAAGTGCTTCGGAGTTCCCCTCGCAACCGCAACTATGGTTGTCTGGGGTTGGGTGCTGATCGCAGGCTGGGCCGTCAAACTATTTCCGATGTACGCGGCGGGAGACACAGCGCCAATGCGCTTTTACCAAGTGTGGAACTGGTACATGCACGCTGCCGGCGATCACATGAACGACCTTTCTCTGTTGGCGCTCGCGCCCGCTCCCCTTCTCTACGCCGGATTGATTTTTTCGATAATTCTGACGATTGTCGTCGCTGCCACGATCATTCGAGGCCTTAACCGCAACGCATTACACGTTCGGAAAGCGAGGGGCGCATGAGAATGTCTATCGCCCGCTACGCCGGCGCTGAGCTTCATAATCGTCTGCTTGCGCCCTGGCGGCATTGTGAAGCGATCTGTAAACCTGTCCTCGGGCTTCGTAAGCCTCGGCAGCCGGCCTTAGTCTGATCGATGCCGTAAATGCGGCAACGGCGTCCGAATATTCGCCACGCTGGAAGAAAACCTTCCCCCTGCCCAGCAGCGCCACCGCGTCAGAAGGATCCAACTGCAGGGCCTTATCGAAATCCGCCATGGCTTGATCGCGTTCGCGCAGCGAAAGCCACGAGCGACCCCTTAGATCGAATGTCCTCGGATCATAGGGCTCCTGTTCTATTGCCCACGAGAAGTCCTGTACCGCCAGTTCGTACCTGGCCGCATTGTAATAAGCAATTCCCCGATTGAAGTAAGCGGTCGCGTAGTCGGGCCTGAGCTCGATCGCTTTCGCATAGAGGCTAACCGCAATTGACCATTGCCGCAGCCTGGAGCGAGCGGCGCCCAGCGCATTGTAAATGAATGGATTTTCCGGATCCAGCCGCAACGCGCGCTCGAACGACGCTACAGCCTCTTCGTACTGACCCCGTTGCAGAAACTGCTTCCCGGCTTCAACACTATCGGAAACGCCGCCCCTCGGTGGTGTGATCTGCGCGGCCGGACGGAAGAAAAAATCGCCCAGAGTGTCTGCGAACATCCATGGGCGCTGAATGCCTCCGGAAGCGTCGTAAACCTGCAGCTTTACTTTTTTCAGCAGCGAATCCAGGCTTTGGCTCGGCGTTTCGATATTCGCAAGAAGGAATCCGGAAAACAGACCGTTTCTCCCGTGCGGATTATCGGCCGCAGTCTGGCCCGGTCCCGTCGATAGTGAAATGCATGTTCCGAGACCGGCTTCCATCACAGCGAGTCCCTTAACATCTGCGCCCGGGTGAAAGGGATTATTCCGGCACGCATCCAGGATCATCAGGTTGAGTTCCGGGCCGGACCTCTGTAGCCGATCCAGCACGCTCGATGCCCCGATACATGCCGCCGGCAGACTCGCCTCTCCGCTACTCGGCTGGAAATCGACGGGGATCAGATAGTTCTCGCCGCCGGATTGAACACCGTGGCCGGCATAGAAGAACAGGGAAATGTCGCCCGATCGCAGATCCGAAACGTAGCGGGAAACCGCCGTATTCACCTGAGCCAGAGTCCCATCCGTAACTACATTCACAGTGAAGCCGAGCTCCGTCAGCTTTCCACCCAGATCCACCGCGTCGTTCACGGCGTTCTGCAGGCGGGGAGCGCTCGAGTACTGGTTGTTGCCGATCAGCAGCGCCAGGCGGCGGCGCGCGCCTGCGCTTGATTTCTCCGGGGCAGCCTGTTCCGAAGCCGACACCGAAAGATCGCGCGCGCCTTTTCCGTTCTGTTGCTTTTGCGCGGCAAGTCTGGAGGCCAGCCACGCGGCTCCGGCCAGCCCCAGTTCCCGCCGCGACAGTGCTCGCGAATATTCTCGATACATTCCCAGTGCCAGGTCTATTTCAGCGCCAGAATAGAGGACTGTTCGTCCTGTTTTGCGAGCAGTGCGCGCGGGAGTTGGTTTCCCCCCGTGGCTTTGCGGACTTCTTCCGTGACATAAGAGCAAATCTCATGGGGCGTCAGGACGCCGTTCTGGTCTACATCGGCCTTACCGCCCAGCGCCGCCAGAAGAGCCGTCGAAAATGCGCTCCGCCCGGCTTTGTCGTCTTCAGCGCCCGAAACCAGCACCGATCTTCCCAACTGTTCATCAAACAGATTCAGCAAGTGAGTCGAAACGATAGACCTGCCCTGAAAGCCCCATTCCTGGCCAAGAGGATGGTCCGCGTCGAAAAACAACAGGGCATGCCGGCTCCGGACAGAGCGTTCCAGCAACAGCTGCAGCTCTGAAATCTCAATGGCCGTATCCGCAAGATGAAGCATTTGCGTGTCCGCCGTTCCCAGGTACACTTTGTCTGGCGAAGCCGGATCGTGCAAGCCCTGCGTCGACCAGTACACAAGCAGCAGATCTTCCGGCTTTGCTTTGGCCACGAAATCTCCGAGCCCGATGCGTACCTTATCCGCCGTGGCCTGCTCGTCCGCGAGAACCAGCATGTTTTCCGGCTTCACGCCACGAGCAGAGAGTTGTGACGCGAGGGCTTTGACATCGAAGGCCGCCTGTGGGAGGGGCGGTGGCGCGCCTTGTTTGGCGTCGAA
>Ga0308176_10001383_pt1 | contig 15231 bp, 12 predicted proteins | sample PhyCR2_3_FD_203890 | JGI IMG/M metagenome (GOLD analysis project Ga0308176, IMG submission 203890) | Soil microbial communities from UC Gill Tract Community Farm, Albany, California, United States - DLSLS.C.R2 | ecosystem: Environmental > Terrestrial > Soil > Agricultural land | place: USA...
GCCAGCGGGAAGACCCCCTCGGTCGTGCCGCGGGGCAGGGCGTAGCGGGCCATCATCATGTCGGGGATGCCCGGCGCGGACGTGGCCCCGATCGAGGCGCAGGGCACGCCCCGGGCCATCAACGCGCTCGCCACGTCCGCGAACTGGGCAGGGAAGTTGCTGTGCACGAAGAGGACACCGGCCGGCATGGGCCGCTATCTGCCCGCCGCCGGAGCGGCTGTCGAGACGGGCGCAAGGTCCGCCGACCGTCCGCCTTCGCCAGAGAGAGCTCGCCCAGCCGAAGCGGGCCCAGCCCGCGAAGGCTGGTGCGGATGAGAGGACTCGAACCTCCACGCCTTGCGGCGCTGGAACCTAAATCCAGTGCGTCTACCAGTTCCGCCACATCCGCCTGGATGTTCCGCTTAGCGGGCTTGCGGCCGCGCGCCAAGCGCCCAGCCTTGGCGAAGCGGGGCTTGCATGACATAACCCGCGCCCTCCGCCGGAGCCGGTGGTATTCGTTTTCCTCCCCCGCGGGCGCGCGGACGCCGAGCGGGCGCAATCGCAGAGCTGAAAGTCGTTTAGGATGTCGATGCAGATCGTTGAGAAGTCTGGTGAAGGCCTGAGCCGGGTGTTCGGGGTGACGGTCCCCGCCGCCGACCTTTCCCAGAAGCTGGAGGCGCGGATCGCCGAGATCGCGCCGACCCTCAACGTCAAGGGCTTCCGTCCCGGCAAGGTGCCGACGGCGCACGTGAAGCGCCTCTATGGCCGCGCGCTGATGGGTGAGGTGGTCGAGCAGACGCTGTCGGAGACCACCCAGAAGGTGCTGGAGGACAACAAGGTCCGCCCGGCTTCGGAGCCGGACCTGAAGCCCGAGGGCGACCTGAACGCCGTCATGGATGGCAAGGCCGACCTGGCCTACGAGATCGCCGTCGACATCATGCCGGAGTTCGAGCCGGTCGACGCCGCCAGCCTGTCGCTGACGCGGCCGGTCTACGAGCCGACCGCCGAGGAGGTCGACGAGGCGCTGGCCGACCTGGCCAAGCAGAACCGCACCTACGAGGAAAAGGCCGGCAAGGCGGTGAAGGCCGAAGACGGCGACATGGTCGTCATCGACTTCGTGGGCAAGATCGACGACGTGGCCTTCGAGGGCGGCTCGGCGGAGGGCGCGGAGCTGGTGCTGGGCTCGGGCCAGTTCATCCCCGGCTTCGAGGAGCAGCTGGTGGGCGCCAAGCCCGAGAGCGACGTGACGGTGAAGGTCACCTTCCCGGAAAACTACCAGGCCGAGACCCTGAAGGGCAAAGACGCGGTCTTCGACGTGCGCGTCCAGCAGGTGAAGGCGCCGGTCGATGCGGCGGCCGACGACGCGCTGGCCCAGCGGCTGGGCGTGGAGAGCCTGGAGAAGCTGCGCGAGCTCCTGAAGGACAACCTCGAGAAGGAATACGCCGGCGCGAGCCGCTTCAAGCTGAAGCGGGCGCTGCTGGACCAGCTGGACGAGAAGCACGACTTCCCGCTGCCGCCGAAGATGGTCGAGGCCGAGTTCGGGTCCATCTGGCAGCAGGTGGAGCAGGACAAGGCGGCCGGGACCCTTCCGCCGGAGGACGCCGAGAAGTCCGACGACAAGCTGAAGGACGAGTACCGCAAGATCGCCGAGCGCCGCGTGCGCCTGGGCCTGGTGCTGGCCGAGATCGGCCGGGCCAACAATGTCACCGTCTCCGACCAGGAGCTGACCGAGGCGATGCGCGCCGAGGCCATGCGCTATGGGCCCCAGGCGCAGCAGGTGTTCGACATCCTGCGCCAGAACGCCAACGCCCAGGCCCAGCTGCGCGCCCCGATCTTCGAGGACAAGGTGGTCGACCTGATCGTCGAGAAGGCCAAGGTGAAGGACGCCAAGGTCAGCAAGGACGAGCTGATGGCCGACGACGACCTCCCGGCCGGCTACGGCGGCGAGGGCGAGGCGAAGCCGGCCAAGAAGGCGGCGGCGAAGAAGGCGGCCGCGAAGGACGAGGCTGCGCCCAAGGCCGAGAAGAAGCCGGCGGCGAAGAAGGCGGCGGCGAAGAAGGGATAGCTTCCTCGGCTGTCATCCCGGAACGGGCGCAGCCCGTATCCGGGACACATAGGCTCCGCGATTCGGGAAGGGCTCGGCGGCGCCGGGCCCTTTTCGATAACGCCTGTGTTTATGGGTCCCCGATAGCCGCTGCGCGGCTTCCGGGATGCCAGTGGAGTGTGGGCCGCTCTACAGCCCGCGCAGGTGATGCAGGAGTTCGGCGTTCTCGACGCGGGCGCGGCGCTCGTTGATCTCCTGGAACGCATCGGCCCGAAGCGGTTCGTCGTCGGCCGGAAGGATGGCGAACGCCGCCTCCACGGGCTCAGGAACGACGTCTTCGGGCGTAGTCATCAGCGCTCTCCCAAGCCCCGGCCGCAGGGCTCCCGCAGTTAAGATATCATTAGCTTTTGGGGCCGCGCGCCAGAAATGCTGTCGGGGCCCTCACGTTCCCTTGAGGCGCGACGCCGCCAAAGGCAGGAAATCGCCGGCTTCCGTCCGGTCACGCTGCAATTTCACCGATCATCGATCAGGAATCGGCTTGGCTTGACCGGGCGAGGGGGCCTAACCTCGCAAAAAAGAACGCCGTGGCGCTAAGGCCCAGGTCAGACTCCTCGACTGAGAGGGCGAGTTTGCCTGTCGCCGCGGGAGAGGGCGTCGCGGGAAGGGAAACGGCTGTTGCAACGTACGAGTACGTGGACTCCCGACTACTTTCATAAGGTCGTCGATTGCCAGTGGGCCTGTCCGGCCCATACGCCCGTGCCGGAGTACATCCGGCTGATCGCCGACGGGCGCTACGCCGACGCCTACATGGTCAACTGGAAATCCAACGTCTTCCCGGGCGTGCTGGGCCGCACCTGCGACCGGCCCTGCGAGCCCGCCTGCCGCCGCGGACGGGTGGAGGAGGAGCCGGTGGCGATCTGCCGGCTGAAGCGCGTGGCGGCCGACAACAAGGGCGACGTGGCCGCGATGATGCCGGCGGCGACCGACTCCTCGAACGGGCGGCGAATCGCCATGGTGGGCTGTGGCCCGGCCTCGCTGACCGTGGCCCGCGACCTGGCTCCGCTGGGCTATGCGATCACCATCTTCGATTCGGACGCCAAGTCCGGCGGCATGATCCGAAGCCAGATCCCACGCTTCCGCCTGCCGGAAAGCGTGATCGACGAGGAGGTGGGCTACATCACCGGCCTGGGCGGCATGGAACTGCGCCTGGGCGAACGGATCGACAGCCTGAAGAGCCTCTTGGCCGAGGGCTACGACGCGATCTTCGTCGGCTCCGGCGCGCCGCGCGGCCGCGACCTGGAGATCCCGGGGCGCGCGGAGGCCAAGGCCAACATCCATATCGGCATCGACTGGCTCTCATCGGTCTCGTTCGGCCACATCGACAAGATCGGCAAGCGGGTGATCGTGCTGGGCGGCGGCAACACCGCCATGGACTGCTGCCGCACCAGCCGCCGGCTGGGCGGCGACGATGTGAAGGTGATCGTCCGCTCCGGGTTCGAGGAAATGAAGGCCTCGCCCTGGGAGAAGGAAGACGCGATCCACGAGGACATCCCGATCATCAACATGCGGGTGCCCAAGGAATTCACCCACGAGAATGGCAAGCTGACCGGCATCCTGTTCGAGGTCGTCGAGGCCCAGTACGACGACAAGGGCCGGCGCAAGCTGGTCCCCTCCGGCGCGCCGGACGAGCACTACGAGTGCGACGACGTGCTGGTGGCCGTCGGCCAGGAGAACTCGTTTCCGTGGATCGAACGCGACATCGGAATCGAGTTCGACGAGTGGGACATGCCCAAGGTCAACCCGATCACCATGCAGTCGACGATCCCCTCCGTCTTCTTCGGCGGCGACGCGGCGTTCGGGCCCAAGAACATCATCTGGGCGGTGGCCCACGGCCACGACGCGGCTGTGTCGATCCACACCTTCTGCGAAGGCGGCGACGTCGCCGTCCGCCCGCCGCCGGACTTCAGCCTCGTGTCCCAGAAGATGGGCATCCACGAGTGGAGCTACGACAACGACCCCACCAACGACCGCCGCTACCGGGTGCCGCTGCGCGACAAGGCCGTGGCGCTGAAGGACGTGCGGATGGAGGTGGAACTCGGGTTCGACCGCGACACCGGCTACAAGGAAGCCGAGCGGTGCCTGAACTGCGACGTCCAGACGGTGTTCGCCGACAACCTGTGCATCGAGTGCGACGCCTGCATGGACATCTGCCCGGTGGACTGCATCAGCTTCGTCGCGGACGGCGAGGAGGATGACCTGCGGGGCCGCCTGAAGGCGCCGGCGGCGAACCTCACCCAGGACCTCTACGTCTCCGGCGCGCTGCAGACGGGCCGGGTGATGGTCAAGGACGAGGACGTCTGCCTGCACTGCGGCCTCTGCGCCGAGCGGTGCCCGACCGGCGCCTGGGACATGCAGCGCTTCACGCTGGAGATGACGCACGCGGAGGCGGCATGTCAGTCGCGGTGAACCCGGAGGCGTCGCAGGGGACGCGGCCGACGGTGATCAACGACTTCGTCGTGAAGTTCGCCAACGTGAACGGCTCGGGCTCGGCCAGCGCCAACGGCATGTTCGCCAAGTCGATCCTGCGCTGCGGCGTGCCGGTGGCGGCGCGCAACATCTTCCCCTCGAACATCCAGGGCCTGCCGACCTGGTTCGAGGTGCGGGTGACGGAAGACGGGCATCTGGGCCGCCGCGGCGGCGTCGACCTGATGGTCGCGATGAACCCGCAGACCTGGGACCGCGACGTCGCCGAGATCGAGAGCGGCGGGTTCCTGTTCTACGACTCCACCAAGCCGCTGCCCCTGTCGAAGTTTCGCGACGACATCACCGTCCTGGGCGTGCCGCTGACGGCGATGTGCAACGAGCGCTACGAGCTCCCGCGGGAGCGCCAGCTGTTCAAGAACATCATCTACCTGGGCTCACTGGCGGCCCTGCTGGGCATCGATCCGGCGGTGATCGAGACGATCCTCAGCGAACAGTTCGAAGGCCGCCCGAAGCTGATCACCGCCAACTTCGAGGCCCTGCACCTGGGCGTCGACTATGTGCGGGCGAACCTGGAGCCGATCCGCCTGCAGGTGCGCAAGGCCGACAAGGTCGGCGACCGCATCTATGTCGAAGGCAATTCGGCCGCCGCGCTCGGCGCGGTCTATGGCGGGGCCACGGTCTGCGCCTGGTACCCGATCACGCCGTCCACCTCGCTGGCCGAGGCCTTCACCGGCTACTGCGAGGACCTGCGCATCGACGCCGAGAGCGGCAAGGCCAAGTACGCCATCGTCCAGGCCGAGGACGAGATCGCTTCGATCGGCGTGGTGGTAGGCGCGGGCTGGAACGGTGCGCGGGCCTTTACCTGCACCTCCGGGCCGGGCGTCTCGCTGATGACCGAGTTCATCGGCCTTTCCTACTTCGCCGAGATCCCGGCGGTGATCTTCGACGTGCAGCGCGGCGGGCCGTCCACCGGCATGCCGACCCGGACGCAGCAGGCGGACCTGCTGGGCGCCGCATACGCCAGCCACGGCGACACCAAGCACCCGATGCTGCTGCCGGCCAACCCGGGCGAGTGCTTCACCATGGGCGCACAGGCCTTCGACCTGGCCGACCGGCTGCAGACCACCGTCTTCGTCATGCTCGACCTCGACATCGGCATGAACGAGTGGCTGACCGAGCCCTTTCAGTGGGACGACAAGGCCCGGCTGGACCGCGGCAAGGTCATGACCCACGACATGCTGGAGGCGGGCGCGGACTTCGGCCGCTACAAGGACGTCGACAAGGACGGCATCCCGTTCCGCACCTATCCCGGGGCGCACCCGTCCAGGGGCGCCTATTTCACGCGGGGCACGTCGCGGAATCCCTACGCGCGCTACTCGGAAGAGGGCTCGGTCTACGTCGACAACATGCAGCGCCTACTGCGCAAGTTCGAAACCGCCAAGTCGCTGATGCCGGCGCCGATCGCGCGGAACGCGAAGAAGAAGACCTCCGACGGGGCGATCTACTTCGGCTCGACCACGCCCTCGATGCATGAGGCGCTGGAGGTGCTGGAAGGGCAGGGGCGCCACCTCGACGCCCTGCGCGTCCGCGGCTTCCCGTTCCAGGACGAGGTGTTCGAGTTCATCGCCGCCCACGGGCGCGTGTTCGTGGTCGAACAGAACCGCGACGCCCAGCTGCGCACGCTCCTGATGACCGAGGGCCAGATCGACCCGGCCAAGCTCGTGCCGGTGCTGCACTACGACGGAACGCCGATCACGGCCCGGTTCATCGCCGGCGAGATCGGGCAGCTGATGGCGATCGGCCACGCAAAGGCGGCGGAATGACCTACATCACCAAGCCCCGGCTGCATCACCCGAAGCTGCAGACGAACGCGCTGGGCTTCACCCGGCGCGACTATGAGGGCTCGGTCTCGACGCTCTGCGCCGGCTGCGGCCACGACTCGATCTCGGCGGCGATCATCCAGGCGGTCTACGAGCTTGAGATCCCGCCGCACCGGATCGCCAAGCTCTCGGGCATCGGCTGCTCGTCGAAGACGCCGGACTACTTCCTGGGGGCGAGCCACGGCTTCAACACCGTCCACGGGCGCATGCCCTCGGTGCTGACCGGCGCCAACCTGGCCAACAAGGACCTGATCTATCTCGGGGTTTCCGGAGACGGCGACAGCGCCTCGATCGGCCTCGGCCAATTCGCCCACGCGGTGCGCCGCGGGGTGAACATGCTCTACATCGTCGAGAACAACGGCGTGTACGGCCTGACCAAGGGCCAGTTCTCCGCCACCTCCGACAAGGGCAGCAAGTCCAAGCGCGGGGTGGTCAACCACGACGCAGGCATCGACCTGGTCGGCATGGCCCTGCAGCTGGGCGCGACCTTCGTCGGCCGCTCGTTCAGCGGCGACAAGGACCAGCTGGTGCCGCTGATCAAGGCGGGCCTGGCGCACAAGGGCGCAGCCTTCATCGACGTCCTGAGCCCCTGCGTGCAGTTCAACAACCACAACGGCTCGACCAAGAGCTTCGACTACGTGCGCGAGCACAACGAGGCGGTGAACCGGCTGGACGTGATCACGCCGCGCGAGACGATCAAGGTGGACTACGCCCCCGGCACGACCGTGAAGGTGCAGCAGCACGACGGCTCGATCCTGTCGCTGCACAAGCTGGCCGACCTCTACAACCCCAACAACCGCGCCCAGGCGCTGGGCTACCTGCAGTCGCGCCAGGCGCGGGGCCAGGTGGTGACCGGCCTGCTCTACATCGACCCGGAAAGCGGCGACCTGCACGACGCGCTGGGCACGGTCGACACGCCGCTGAACGAATTGACGGACGCGGAGCTGACGCCGGGCGCGGCGGCGCTGGCGGCGATCAACGCGGGCCTTCGCTAGACGGACGTCTTCGCGTCGTCGAAGCGTGTGGGCAGCTTGCGGCCGTTCGGCAGGGTGAGCTCACCGGTGTTCGCCCCGGCCATGTTTGCGTGGGACAGATTGGCGCCCACAAAGCTCGCGCCGCGGAGATCGGCGCCTCGGAAGTCGGCGTTGCGCAGATCGGCGGCCTCGAAGTTGGCGGCCTGAAGCTGCGCTCCCGAGAAGTCGACGCTGACGCCGATGGCCCGTGGGGCGGCGAGCGGCCCCAGCGCCCGGCGGCTGAACGCCTGGCCTGCGACGCGCAGGTCCGCGCCCTTGAGGTTCGCCGGCTCGCCCTCCGCGCCACTGGTCTCGAGCCAGCGTTCGGCGCGGTCCAGGGCGGTGCGGATGTCGTTGGCGCGGGCAAGGGCGGCCGGCGTCGGGTCGCGCAGGCAGCCGGCGAAGGCGTCGGCCGACAGGCCCAGGGCCTCGACGTTCACGCCGGTCAGCACCGCGCCATGGAACGTGGCGCCCGTGAGGATCGCATCGCCCAGGTCCGCGCCGTCAAGGTCGGCGCCGTTGAAGTTGGCCCCACGCACCACCGACCGGCCGAACTTCACGCCACGCAGGGAGGCGCCCGCGAAGTCGACACCCTCGCCGAACATCTCGTCCAGCAGGGCGCGGTCGAGGCGCACGCCGGCGAGCGACGCCGAGGCCTTTTGCTTGCCCCGCGCCGGCTCGACGAGCGTCAGGGTGGCGCCGCGCAGGTCGGCGTCCTCGAGGTCCGCGCCGGCCATCAGCGCGCCGGACAGCGCCGCGCGGCGCAGGCTGGCCTTGCGCAGGTTCGCGTTCTCGAAATGGCAGCCCTGCAGCAGGGCCTCGTCGAAGACGGCCCGCGTCAGGTCGGCGTGGCGGAATGACGACTGCGACAGGTCCGCGCCGGTGAAATCGATGTCCATGAGCTTGCGGCGCTCGATGTTGCAGCCGCGGGCCACGACGTAGGTGGGCGCCACCTGCGGCGCAGGCCCGCGCCCGCCGATGAAGGCCTCATGGGCGTCCAGCGCGGCGTTCAGCTCCACCGAAGCGCCGTTCAGTGGGGCGGTGGGCTCGAGGATGCGTTCGGCGAGTAACACGGCGCGCAACGTGCGCGCGCGCGGCTAAGAACCGATCAAGGAACATGGTGAACGGCCGTTGAGACCTGGCGGCCTTAGGCCTTCGCGAGTTCGCCCACCACGAAAGCGTCCTCGCCCTCGCGGGCGAAGGTCTCCAGCAGCACGGCGATGTCGTCCGGCCTGACGATCAGCACCAGGCCCACGCCGCAGTTGAACGTACGGCGCATCTCCTCGTCGGCGACGCCGCCCTCGCGCTGCAGCCAGTCGAACACCGGCGGGGGTGACCAGGCCTCCCAGTCGAAGCGCGGGACCAGGCCCTGCGCGATGGCCCGCGGCGGGTTCTCGATCAGGCCGCCGCCGGTGATATGGGCGAGACCGGTGACGCGGCCGGCCTTCAGGTGCGGCAGGACCGACTTGATGTAGATGCGGGTTGGCGTGAGCAGGGCCTGGGCCAGGGTCTGGTCCCCTTCTTGGTCGCTTGGCGCGAAGGGCGCGGGCGCGTCCCAGGCCAGGCCCGAGCGCTCGACGATGCGGCGGATCAGCGAATAGCCGTTGGAGTGTGGGCCGGACGAGGCCAGGCCCACCAGGACATCGCCCGGATGCTGGTCGTCGAGCCTGGGGAGCACCTTGTCGCGGTCCACCGCGCCCACGCAGAAGCCCGCCATGTCGTAGTCGCCGCCGGCGTACATGCCCGGCATCTCGGCCGTCTCGCCGCCCACCAGGGCGCAGCCGGCCTGGCGGCAGCCCTCGGCGATCCCGGCCACCACGGCGGCGCCGGCGTCCACGTCCAGCTTCCCGGAGGCGTAGTAGTCGAGGAACATCAGGGGCTCGGCGCCCTGGGCCAGGAGGTCGTTGACGCACATGGCCACCAGGTCGATCCCGACGGTGTCGTGGATCCCCGCCTCGATCGCGACCCGAAGCTTCGTGCCGACCCCGTCTGTGGTGGTGACCAGCAGCGGGTCGTCATAGCCGGCGGCCTTGAGGTCGAAGAGAGCGCCGAAACCGCCCAGGGAGGCCTCGGCGCCGGCCCGGCGGGTGGACCTGGCCAGCGGCTTGATCCGCTCGACGAGGGCGTTGCCGGCATCGATATCCACGCCGGCCTCGGCATAGGTCAGGCCGTTTCGGCGTTCGGACATCGTGGCTCCAGAGCTACAAAATGCGGCGTGTGGCGGGCGCGGGGTTGCAGACTCGACCGCGCGCGGGGCTATAGCTAATCGATGACGCCGATTACGACCACCGCCGACCTTGCGGTGTTTTGTTCCAAGCTGAAGGGCCAGCCATTCGTCGCCGTGGACACCGAGTTCATGCGCGAGACGACCTATTGGCCCAAGCTGTGCCTGATCCAGGCCGCCACCGCCACGGACGAGGCGGTGATCGACCCGCTGGCCGAAGGGATGGACCTGGAGCCGTTCCTCGAGGTCATGCGCGACACCTCGATCCTGAAGGTGTTCCACGCCGCCCGCCAGGACGTGGAGATCTTCAACAACCTGCAGGCCATGCCGACGCCGCTGTTCGACACCCAGGTGGCCGGGATGGCCGCCGGGTTCGGCGAGCAGATCGCCTACGACGCCCTGGTGCGCCAGATGCTGCGCATCGAACTGGACAAGAGCAGCAGGTTCACGGATTGGGCGCGCCGGCCGCTTTCGGACAACCAGCTCACCTACGCCATCGCTGACGTGACCCACCTCGCCAAGCTCTACCCGATGCTGCGCCAGCGCCTGGAGAAAGAGGGCCGCCTGGCCTGGGTGCTGGACGAGATGTCCGGCCTGATCGACCCGGCGGTCTACGATGTCGAACCCGAGAACGCCTGGAAGCGCCTACGGCCGCGCCGGCACACGGTGAAGTACCTGGCGGTCTACAAGGCCGTCGCCGCCTGGCGCGAGCGCACCGCCCAGTTGCGCGATCAGCCCCGCGGGCGGATCCTGAAGGACGAGGCGATCGACGAGATCGCCACGCAGGCGCCGACCGACGCCGAGGCGCTGGACCGCCTGCGTTCCGTGCCGAAGGGCTTTTCCGGCTCGCGGTTCGGACCGGATCTGCTGGCCGCCGTGCGCGAGGCGCTGAAGGACCCGGAGGCCTACGCCCCGGTGATCGAGCGCAGCCGCACCGCGCCTTCGCCGGCGGCAGGCGCGGTCGTGGAGCTGCTGAAGGTGCTCTTGAAGGCGCGGGCCGAGGAGGCGGGCGTCGCCTCGAAGCTGATCGCCACCGTCGCCGACCTGGAGCTGATCGCCAACGACGACGAGGCGGACACCGCCGCGCTCAAGGGCTGGCGGCGCGAGGCGTTCGGCGAGGACGCGCTGAAGCTGAAGCGGGGCGAGCTGGCCCTGGTGCTGGACGGGTCGCGCGTCCGCGTCGTGGAGGTGCGCCGCGCCCCCCGTGCGGCCAGCGCCGGCTGAGGCGCCAGCTCAGGAGGCGGATATGAGACGGCCCACCGAAGCCACGTCGAGCGGCTCTCCCAGTGAGCGGATCGACGCGCACGTCAAGGAACTGGGCGACTGGCGCGGTGAGACGCTGGGCAGGATGCGCGCGCTCATCCGGGCCGCCGACCCTGACGTGGTCGAGGAGTGGAAGTGGAACATCCCGGTCTGGTCGCACGCGGGGCTCGTCTGCACCGGCGAGGTCTACAAGAAGGCCGTGAAGCTCACCTTCGCCAAGGGCGCGGCGCTGGACGACCCGCAGAAGCTGTTCAACGCCAGCCTGACCGGCGGCACGCGCCGCGCCATCGACATCCCCGAAGGCGGCTCGGTCGATGCAGACGCGTTCAAGGCCCTGTTCCGCGCCGCGGTGGCCCAGAACATCTCCAAGCGCTGACGTCGCGACGACGCTGCGGATAACCCGCAAGCTTTTGATCTGCTGTAAGTTTCGGGCGGCGGAACAGGGTTCTCCACAGACTGTCCACGGCCTTTCGGGCCCGCCATTCACAGGACTGTCGCGCGGCCCCGTTGCGGCCGGCCGGGCCCCCTGGCATCGTCAACTTGCCGAGAGGGAAAGCGGCGCGGCTGGACCGGGTGACCGGACCAGCGAGCGGGCAGGAGGCTCCCGGGGGTAGGTCGGTTTCGGTTCGTCCGAGCCTTTCGATCCCGGGGACATCGCGGCGGGCCAAAGCCGAACTGGGGCGACCCAGCGGAGCCGGAAGTCCCCACGACCTCGAAAGCACAGATCCCCCAACGGATCTGGTTCAGAGGGCGGTGTTCCGGGCGACCGGGGCGCCGCCCTCTTGCTATGCGCGCCAAAGCTGGGCCATGGCGGACGGATGGCGCCGCTGTTCCGAGACGCGATCCCCGACGACCTTTCGCCCCTGGCTGAGCTGGCGCGGGCGACCTTCATCGCGACCTACGCCCACACCTTCGCGCCCGGCGACCTCGAGGCCCACCTCGAGGCGAAGCTCTCGGACGCGTGCGTGGCGGGCTGGATCGCCGACGACCGCGTGCTGCTGGCCGTCGGCGACGATGGCGCGCTGCTGGGGTTCGCGCAGATCGCGGCGGCCCAGCCGGAGGGGTTCGCCGGCCTGCCGCGTCCCGGCGACATCGCGCTGCAACGACTCTACGTCTCCGACACCGCGCGCGGCCGCGGGATCGGCGCTTCGCTGATCGCCTCCGTGCTGGCGGCCGCGCCCGCCGATGCTGACGTCTACCTCGACGTCTGGGTGGAAAACCTCGGCGCCCAGCGCCTTTACGCCCGCCACGGCTTCGGGATCGTCGGGAAAAAGGTGTTCGAGACCAAGTCGGGGATCAACGCCGGCGACGACCTCGTGATGGTGCGCCGCGCCCAGGGTCAGGCGGGCTCCCGCGCCGGCAGGCCCACTTCCGAGGGATCCGCCTCGTTACGCAGCGGCTGCCTGGCCAGGTAGCGGGCCAGGTTGTCGAGGAAGAGGTCGTCGCCGCGGGCCAGGTTGCCGTCTCCTGAGTTGGAGGTGTGGGCGGAGACACGCACCTTCGGGTGGTCCCAGAACCAGCTGTCGGGGGGCAACGGCTCGGTGGCGAAGACGTCCAGCACCGCGTGGGCCGGCTGGTCGCGCTCCAGTCCGGCGCGCAGCGCGTCCTCGTCTATCAGGCCGCCGCGGCCGATGTTGATCAGGATCGCGCCGGGCTTCAGCGCCTTGAAGAAGGCCCCGTCGCACATGTGGCGGGTGTCGTCGTTCAGCGCGCAAGCCAGCGCCACGACATCGGCGTCCGTGCAGGCCTCGCGGAACCCGTCCAGCCCCACGACGGCGTCGGCCAGGGGATCGGGCGCCGGACTGCGGCGCACGACGGTCAGGCGCACCCCGAACGGCTTGATCCGCTGGGCGATCGCCTTGCCGATGGACCCATAGCCCGCGAGCACCCATCGGGTGTGGCCGAGCTCGGTGTAGGGGGTGCGCGTCCACTCGCGCTTCGCCTGGGCGTCGGCCTGAGCCTGGATCGGCAGCTGCAGGGAAATGCCGTGGCCCACCACGTACTCGGCGATCGGGATCGCCTGGGCCGAGCTCTTGGTGATCCGCACGCCCTTCTCGAGGATGTTGCGGAACATCGGGTTGTCGATGCCCGCAGCCATGATCTGGGTCCAGCGGGCGGCTGGGCTCTTCATGATCCGGCCGTAGAGCTTGGGCAGCGCGCCGGAGGTCCAGGAATCGAGGCTGAGCCACACGACCTCGGGCGCCAGGTCGGCCTCGGCGAAGGGCTGGCCGGCGCTCTCGTACCTGTCCTCGCCGACGATCGTCACGATTTGGGCGCCGGGCGCGACCTTGGCGAGGCGCTCGCCGACGCGCTTCTCGGCCGAGCGGGTCATCAGGATCTGCATCAGCCGAGCTCCAGCTTCAGTTTCAGCGCGCTGGCCAGAGTCTGGGCGCGCTTGGCGGTCTGTTCGCCCAGCAACATGTCGTCCCAGCCGGGTGCGGTCGAGAGCGCCAGGCCGCCATCCTGGATCGAGAGGCTGGAGTGCTCCAGGAGGCGCGGGTTGCGTCCGGAGATGTCGCAGCCCAGGCGGACCGCCGCGCCGAGCGCCCGCGCCCGCTGGCGCCGGTCGCTGGACAGCAGCTTGGCGATCGCTCCGGCTTCAGGCGTCGTGGTGGCCGAGGTGTAGCGGGAGAAGGCGACGCAGGCGAGGAAGGCCCGTTCGGGGTGGGTCATGCCGGCGATGGGAGCGCGCAGCACCTGCTCGAAGGCGACGTCGGCCCGGTGGTCCGGGTGCAGGCGCGCGCCGAGGTCGGCCAGGCGGCAGGCGGCTGCCAGCAGCGTCGGCTCGCGGGCGCCGAAGACCGGCTTCAGCTTCTCGAAGGCCGGCGTGAGCCACGCCTCCAGCGCCCCGCCCAGCTCGGCGGCGACCCCGCGCGCGGCGGTCAGCGCCTCGCAGCCGGCGATCAGCGGGTCGCGGCGGCGCACCGCCGGCGTCATCGCGTCCAGCAGCATGCCCTCGCGCACGCCGAAGGCGGAGACGATCACGCGTTCGACGCCCAGGGTCTCGATCAGACTGTCCAGCACGACGGCGGCATAGGGCAGGGTCTCGACACGCTTCTTCGACAGGCCCTCCATGCGCTCCAGCGAGGCCCGCGACTGGCGCGCGATCAGGCGGGCGACGTCCTGGGCGTCGGACGGGCTCATCTCGTACTGGTGGGCGACGTGCAGCGGGTAGTCGGCCAGCTCCATGTGGAAGAGCGCCAGGTTGCGCCAGGCGCCGCCGACGGCGTGGAAGTGGCGCGTGGCGTAGCGGTTGGCGTGGGGCGCCAGCGCGGCTTCGACCACGCGGCGGGTGCGATCGGCGTCGAGCGCCCGCGGCGCGCCGAGCGCGAAGGGGCCCAGCGGCAAGGTGACGCCGGCTTCCGGATCGTGGCCGTTCAGGCGCACCAGCTCCAGGCTGGAGCCGCCCAGGTCGCCGACCACGCCCTCCGCGCCCGGATCGCCGGCCAGGACGCCCAGGGCCGCGAAGCGCGCCTCCTCGTCGCCGGACAGCACGCGCACGTCCAGGCCGGTCTCGGTGCGGACGCGCTTGAGGAACGACGGCCCGTCGGCCGCCTCGCGCACGGCGGCGGTGGCGGCGGCGGTGACGTCGTCGGCGCCCCAGCCGTCCAGCACGGCGCGGAAGCGGCGCAGCGCCGTGATCGCGGTCTCGACCCCCTCGGGCGACAGGCGGCCGGTGGCCGGCAGGTCCCGGCCGAGGCCCGCCAGCGCCTTTTCGTTGTAGACCGTCCAGATCGCCCGGCCGTCGAGGTTGTAGATGACGAGACGGACCGAGTTCGACCCGACGTCGATGACCGCCGCCTGACGGGAGTCCGGCCGGCTATCCCCGCGAGGCCACATGATCGATCGCGCGCGGCATGTCCTTCACCTTCTGGCCTCTACCTGAAAGGCTCGGGTTGGTCATGAAATACTCGTGCGCGGAGAACGCGGAAGGGTGATCCCAGGAGGGATCGCGGGCGTAGCGGCCCTCGGAATCCAGCGTCCAGCTCTGGGCTTCGTCCTTCAGGTTCGCCAGCATGATCTGCTGCAGAACCTGCTGGTGGACGGTCGGGTTCTCGATCGGCGTCAGGCACTCGACGCGGCGGTCGAGGTTGCGCGGCATCCAGTCGGCCGAGGAGATGAATACCCGGGCCTCCGAGGACGGCAATTGGGCGCCGTTGGCGAACGCGACGATGCGGCCGTGCTCCAGGAAGCGCCCGATGATGGACTTCACCCGGATGTTCTCCGACAGGCCCGGCACGCCGGGACGCAGGCAGCAAATGCCGCGCACGACCAGATCGATGGGCACGCCGGCCTGGCTGGCCGCGTAGAGCGCATCGATGATCTGCGGATCGACCACCGAGT
>Ga0308176_10001384_pt1 | contig 15225 bp, 11 predicted proteins | sample PhyCR2_3_FD_203890 | JGI IMG/M metagenome (GOLD analysis project Ga0308176, IMG submission 203890) | Soil microbial communities from UC Gill Tract Community Farm, Albany, California, United States - DLSLS.C.R2 | ecosystem: Environmental > Terrestrial > Soil > Agricultural land | place: USA...
CGCCTCCGCAGAGCGCTCGACGTGTCGGACTCCACGGTGAAGTAGACGGTGCCGTCTGGGGTGACCTCTGGCGTGAACCCCCCGGTCGTGCCCGTCAGGGGTAGGGGATGTGTGCACGTCCGGCACACCGTGGACAGGCCGCCGGCCGAGTCGAACGCGGTAACGACCAAGCTGTTGCCGTCCGGCGACCAGGCGGGCTCGACGACGGGCACATCAGTGTCCAGCAGATCTGGCGTGTGGTCGCCGTGCACCGCGACGAAGCCGATGCCCAGGGGCGCGCCGGTAGCCGTGTCGTAGCCACTGAAGGCGAGGGCCTGCCCGTCGGGGGAGAAGGCGGGGTCGGCCACGGATGTGTCGGGCCCGAGGTCGACGCTGAACTGGAGCGAGCCGGTGCGAGCGAGCCTGACTTCGAGCACTCCCGATCCCGTCGTCGCGTCGATGCGTGTCGCAGCGAGGAGACGGCCGTCAGCCGAGTAGGCGGGAGTGATCCAGCTACCGCCTGCGACGGTGACGGCAGGACCCGGGCTCTCGATCTGTTGCAGTAGGTCCCCCTCGCCGGCCACCAGGAGGTCCGGGAAGCCCCACCCATCCTCGGTGACCCGGCTCGTGTGGCCATAGAGGTCGCACGCGTCCCTCACGCTGCCGTCCTCGTTGCGCGCGGTCACCCTGTAGTAACTGATTCCGAGGGGGTTGGTCCGCAGATCGTTGAAGCTGACTTGCTGTCCCTTGATCGTGCCGACCGTCCGCCATGAGCCGAGCTCGTGCTGGCGCTCGAGGGTGATCGAGGCCGCGCCGTCCATCTGGGCGGAGACGACCACCCGGTCCGCCAAGGGCATGGCCCAGACGAAACCGGAGTCACACGTTCGGTTGGCCGTCGCGCTGGCGGCCGCCAGTCGCTTGGGCACGGCCGTGGTCTGGCTCTGGCCCGCGTCGAGTGAAGGGTGCGCGATCGCGGCACCCGCTCGCCCCCGCACCTGGTCAGACCCGGCCGCCGCTGGGACCGATGAGGGGGAGGCCGGTGCGCTCGCCGCAAGAGGCACGGCAAGGGCTGCAGCGACGGCCGCGGCCAAACCAAGGCGCAGGTAGGCTGTGGATGAGCTCACGGACTCCCCAGGGGATCGGGTCGGCCGCGCCGACGAGTGCAGGTGGGGGAACTGTAGGCCAGCGGAGCGGACTCCAGTGGCCAATTCGTGAGACTCGCGACGAAGGGTGCATCGCGGCCATCTGGCCGGTGCCGCACGTGGCCGAAGGCACACGGCACGGCGGTGAGCACCCGGCATACCAACCGGTAACCTTGGCGCCGTGAGCACCGGCAACACCGACTTCCCCCTCTTCGCCATCTCCGAGGACCACGAGTCGCTGCGCGAAGCCGTTCGCGCCGTGGCCGAGGACAAGATCGCGCCGTTCGCGGCGGCGGTCGACGAGGAGGCGCGCTACCCCCAGGAGGCGCACGACGCCCTGGTCGCCAGCGACTTCTTCGCCCCACACATCGCGGAGGAGTACGGCGGCGTCGGCGCCGATGCCCTCGCGACCTGCATCGTCATCGAGGAGGTCGCCCGGGTCGACGCCTCGGCGTCCCTCATCCCGGCGGTCAACAAGCTCGGCACGATGCCGCTGATCCTCGCCGCGAACGACGACGTCAAGAAGCGCTACCTCACGCCGGTCGCGGCGGGCCGCTCGACGTTCTCCTACGGCTTGTCCGAGCGCGAGGCAGGCTCGGACACCGCCGCGATGAAGACGCGCGCCAGGCGAGACGGCGACGGCTGGGTCCTGAACGGGCAGAAGTCGTGGATCACCAACGCCGGCGTCTCCGACTACTACACGGTGCTTGCTGTCACCGACCCCGAGGGTCGCCGCGGAGCGAACGTCACCGCGTTCGTCGTCGAGAAGACCGACGAGGGCTTCACGTTCGGCGAGAAGGAGCGCAAGCTCGGCATCAAGGGCAGCCCCACCCGCGAACTGCACCTCGACAACGTCCGCATCCCCGGCGACCGGGTTGTCGGCGAGGTCGGAGCGGGCCTCAAGATCGCGCTCGCGACCCTGGACCACACCCGCGTCACCATCGGCGCGCAGGCTGTCGGGATCGCGCAGGGCGCCCTCGACCACGCCGTGGCGTATGTCAAGGACCGCAAGCAGTTCGGCAAGCACATCGCCGAGTTCCAGGGCGTGCAGTTCATGCTCGCCGACATGGGGATGAAGGTCGAGGCGGCGCGTCAGCTGGTGTATGCCGCGGCGGCCAGGTCAGAGCGCGGGGACAAGGACCTGCCGTTCTTCGGCGCGGCAGCCAAATGCTTCGCCTCCGACGTCGCCATGGAGGTGACCACGGACGCGGTGCAGCTCTTCGGTGGGGCGGGGTACGTCCGCGACTTCCCGGTCGAGCGGATGATGCGCGACGCGAAGATCACCCAGATCTACGAGGGCACCAACCAGGTCCAGCGCGTCGTGATGGCCCGCCAGCTGCTCCGGTGACGTTTCCGGTATGCCGCGTGGGCGGCATACCGGCGCGACTCACCCGCCCGACGGCTTGCCGTCGGTGCCGGGCGGAGGTGACTCGAGCGGCTTGTCCTCGCGGATGTCCTTGAACAGGGCCTTGGCGCGGTTGGTGTTCCACTTGACCGACGAGCCGGCCGACGTCTGGTAGTTCAGGTCCTGGATCGGCACGACCAGGCTCAGAGCCTGGTCCTTCGACGCAGCACGCAGCGCCTGCAGCACCCGGGTCGCGTCGCGCAGCGAGGTGTCCTCGCCGACGATGAGGCCGTTGGCCGCCGCGTGGCTGAAGCTCCAGTAGCGGGTCGGGATGAGGATCGTCGAGGGGGTCATTGCCTTCTTCATGATCGCGCCGAGGAACTGCCGCTGCCGCTCGGCCCGGCCGATGTCGCCGCGCGGGTCGGAGTAGCGGGCGCGGACGTAGCCGAGGGCGTTCTTGCCGTTCAGAACTTGGCAGCCCTTCTTGAGGTTGATGCCGGCCTTCTTGTCGTCCATGTGGAACGGCACGCAGATACGGACGCCGTCGACGCTGTCCACCACGGAGGCGAAGCCTGCGAACCCGATCTCGACGTAGCCGTCGATGTGGACGTCGGTGACCTGTTCGACGGTCTGGACGAGGAGGTTTGGGCCGCCGATCGAGAACGACGCGTTGATCTTGTTGCTGCCGTGGCCCGGGATCGGGACGTAGGAGTCGCGCGGGATCGACACCAGCACCGGTTTGCCCCCGTCCTGTGGCACATGCACGAGGATCATCGAGTCGGTGCGGCGCCCGGCGTCCTTACCGGTGTGCAACTCCTTGCGCTGGGCTGCGCTCAGGCCCTCTCGGCTGTCGGAGCCGACGAGCAGGTAGTTGTACCCCCTGGTGTCCGCAGGTCGGTTGCCCGCCGGGGTGTCGTCGACCCTGCTCACCGAGTTCCAGGCGTGCAGCGGCGTGAAGACCATGAACGCCAGCCAGGCGACCACGAGCACGACCACCACCCGGACCAGGGGATACCGTCGGCGTCGACCCTGCCGGTGTGTGCGAGAGGGCGCGGGGGTTGCCTGAGGGCCATCGTGGGGTGGGCCGCTGGGGCGCTCTGCCCGCGCCGCGGGCCGACTTCGCCCGCGACCCCGGACGTCGATGGTATAGACGTCATCCTGCCCGTCCCCGTCGGCGGTCGAGGTCAGCCGGCCGCCTGGCACTTGGGGGATCGGGCGCGCGTCGTCAGGGCCGGGTCGGCGTCCACTCATGTCGACCAGTGTCGGTTGCCGGTCGCGTCTGAGGCAAAGCGACGGCCCACGACACTCTGACAATCACATACGTCACAGGAATCACATGCGCACTGCTCCATACTGATCCGCCATGAGCGGCACGCTGACCGCGTCCAGGCGGGACGCCGACTCCGGCGTCTACATCTCGGGCCGGTCCGGCTCCCTACGACGCTCGGTGGGCGAGTTGGCCCCAGCCGTGCGCCGACGGCGAGCCTTCACCCTGCTGTTGCTGACCCTGGTCCTGCCCGGGAGCGCGCAGCTCGTTGCCGGGAGCCGGCGTCTGGGTCGGTTCGCGCTGCGGACCTGGCTCCTGCTGGTCATCAGTGCGACAGCGTTGGTCCTGCTCCTTGTCCTCGCGCGGTCCACAGCCCTGAGCCTGGTGGGGCGCGGCTGGTTCCTCGGCATCCTCCAGTGGGTCATTGCTGTGTATGCCGTGCTGTGGGCGGTGCTCTTCGTCGACGCCTGGCGTCTCGGCCGGCCGGCAAGCCTGGTGGGCACGGCGCGCCGCTGGCTGACGGTGACGACGGCCGCAATGCTCGTCGTCACTTCGGGTGGCCTCGTCTACGCGGCGTCGACCGTGGGGGCCGGGCGGAACGCCTTGGGCGCCCTCTTCGTCGGCACGCATGCAGCCAAGGCGACCGCCGGGCGGTACAACATCCTGCTGCTCGGTGCCGACTCGGGGAAGGACCGCGTCGGCACGCGGCCGGACAGCATCCAGCTCGTCAGCGTCGACGCCGACACCGGGCGCGCCGTGACCTTCGGCTTCTCGCGTGACACGGAGAACATCAACTTCCGCGCCGGCTCCACGATGGCGCGACTCATGCCCGAGGGCTGGAACTGCGGCGACCAGTGCCTGCTGAACGGCCTCTACACCTGGGCCGAGGACCACGCCTCGCAGTTCCCGCCCGGCACAGTCAGCCCCGGTGTACTGGCGACCCGCGAGGCGGTGGAGGCACTCAGCGGCCTGACCATCCACTACTACGTGATGGTTGACCTGAAGGGATTCCAGAAGATGGTCGACGCGGTCGGCGGCCTCGATGTCAACGTCAAGCACCGCACGCCAATCGGGGGCGGGACCTCGCGGATCCAGGGCTGGATAGAGCCGGGGCGTCAGCACCTCGACGGCTACCACGCCCTCTGGTACGCCAGGTCACGGCAGGGTTCCACCAATTACGAGCGGATGGCCCGGCAACGCTGTGTCATCTCGGCAATGGTCGATCAGTTGGACCCCCAAACCGTGTTGCTGCGATTCCGGAGAATCGCTGAGGCCAGCACGGGCTTGGTCCAGACCGACCTGCCGCAGTCGGAGCTGGGGCGATTCGCCGAGCTGGTCCTGAAGACTCGGTCCCAGAAGATCCAAAGCGTCAACTTCGTGCCGCCGTTGATCAAGCCGTGGGACTACGACGCCTCGGTCGTGACCTCGACGGTAAAGGCGACCATCGCTGCCTCGGAGCGCACCTCGGCCAGGGCCTCAGCGGCGACAGCCTCGAAGGCGCCGTCCAAGGAGGGCGCGACCAAGCCCGAGGCTCAGCCGGGTACGACGACAGTGAAGGACCCCGTGAAGGCGGCGGGCAACGCGGCAGAGAGCGACCTCTCCTCCGTATGCTCGGCATCCTGATGACCCAACCGGCCCGCGAACAACCTCTCACCGCCGCGCCCCCGGTGGGTGTCGTTATGCCCATTCTCAACGAAGAGCGCCACCTCGAAGAGGCTGTCGGCTCCGTGCTGGAGCAGAGCTACGAGGGGCCGATGGAGCTTGTGCTCGCGCTGGGACCGAGCACGGACCGGACCGAGGAGATTGCGCGCCGCCTCGCCCGGCGCGACCCGCGTGTGCGTGCCGTAGCCAACCCGACAGGCCGCACGGCCGATGCCCTGAACGCTGCCCTGTCCGCATTGACAGCAGATGCGGAAGTGGTGGTGCGAGTGGACGGGCACGGAGTGCTGGACCCTGACTACATCGATACTGCCGTGCGGCTGCTGCAGGACACCGGCGCGGCCAATGTCGGGGGACTCATGCATGCGGAGGGCGTGACGTCGTTCGAGCGTGCGGTCGCGGCTGCCATGACCTCCAGGCTGGGCGTGGGTTCGGCCGCCTTCCACACCGGCGGCGCAGCCGGACCCGCTGAGACGGTGTACCTCGGCGTTTTTCGTCGCCACTGGCTGCGCCGAATGGGCGGATACGACCCCCGTTTCGTCCGCGCACAGGACTGGGAGCTCAACCACCGCATCCGAGAGGCCGGCGGTGTCGTGTGGTTCTCACCACGGCTCCGGGTCGCCTACCGGCCACGCGCGACCCTGCGCGCACTGGCACGCCAGTACCGCGACTACGGCAGGTGGCGACGGGTGGTCGCCCGCCGCCACGGCACGATCAGCGCGCGCTACCTGGCCGCGCCGGCCGCCTTGGTGGGAGTGGTCGGCGGGCTTGCCGGTGGCCTGGTCTGGTGGCCCCTCTGGCTGGCTCCCGCGGCCTACCTGACCATCACCACCGTCGGTGGGCTCGCGGTGCGCGACTCACGGCTCAATACGGCCGACAGGCTCTGGATGCCGGTTGTGCTGCCCACAATGCACCTGGCTTGGGGATGGGGCTTTCTGACCAGTCGCATCCGGCTCGAGAGCGTCGAGGCCGGTCGGTCAGTCGGCGTCCTCGGCGGGTAGTGTCGGGTCGTGACTCCGATGCGCAACGTGGCCGTTGTCCTCGCCGGAGGGGTGGGAAGCCGGGTCGGGCTGAGCATCCCGAAACAGCTGATCAAGATCGCCGGGCGACCCATCATCGAGCACACCATCGAGATCCTGAACGGGAGCCCCCTCATCGACGAGGTCATCGTGATGATGACGCCCGGGCACCTCGACCCCGTCCGGGCCATCGTGGATCGAGGTGGCTACAACAAGGTGACGCGCATCCTGGAGGGCGCCGAGACGCGAAACGGCACGACGCAGCGGGCGCTCGCGGCGCTCGGGGAGCAGGAGTGCAATGTCTTGTTCCACGACGCGGTCCGGCCACTGCTGAGCCATCGCATCATCGAGGACTGCATCACCGCGCTGGAGACCCACGAAGCCGTCGACACCGCGATCCCCTCCGCCGACACGATCATCTCGGTGAACGACTCGCAGGAGATCCGTGACGTGCTGCGCCGCTCGGAGCTGCGCCGCGGGCAGACCCCGCAGGGCTTCCGCCGCTCGGTCATCTCGCGCGCCTACGAGCTGGCGGACGAGGACCCGGACTTCACAGCCACGGACGACTGCACAGTGGTTCTGCGCTACCTGCCCGATGTGCCGATCGCCGTGGTCGCCGGTGACGAGCGGAACATGAAGGTCACCGAACCCATCGACGTCTACCTGGCAGACAAGCTGTTCCAGCTGACCAGCCACGACATGCCGGGGGAGTGGGACGACGAGGAGTACCGCGGCGCCCTAGAGGGGCGAACCCTGGTGGTGTTCGGTGGCAGCTACGGCATCGGGGCCGACATCGTCGAGCTGGCTCGGTCCTACGGCGCCTCGGTGCACGCGTTCAGCCGTTCTGCGACCAGGACGCACGTGGAGCGGCGGGCCGACATCGTCACGGCACGCAAGGCCGTGATCGAGGCGGACGGCCGGGTGGACTTCGTCGTCAACACCGCCGGAGTTCTGCCGCGCGGCCTGCTGGACGAAACCACGGAGGAGACGATCTACGCCGCTACCGAGGTCAACTACATCGCCCCGATCCTCATCGCACAGGAGTTCTTCCCCTCCCTGCGCCAGAGTCGAGGGGGGATGTTGCTGTTCACCTCCAGTTCGTATACGCGCGGACGCAGCGGCTACAGCCTCTACTCCTCCGCCAAGGCGGCAACGGTCAACCTCACCCAGGCCCTCGCAGACGAGTGGGCGGCCAGCAGCGTTCGCATCAACTGCATCAACCCTGAGCGGACCGGCACGCCCATGCGCACCAAGGCATTCGGACACGAGCCCGCCGAGAGCCTGCTCGAGTCCCGAACTGTGGCCCGCGCCGCCCTGCGAACGCTGCTGTCCGGGCTGACCGGTCACATCATCGACGTCCGCAGGGCCGACCCGTTCACGTCGCACGCCCTCTCATCGGAGCTCGCCGACGACATGCACCAGGTGGATCCGCACGACGAGATGCCGGAAGGCGCTGAAGCGGCAGCTCGTTCATAGCGACCTGGACAGGAAGGGCAGACTCATGGGCTTGGGAGACCGGGTTCTCCGGCGCGGGCGCGACGTCAGGATTAGCGTCGTGGTCGCTGTCTACAACACTGGCAAATACATCGAGCCCTGTCTCGACTCCCTTCTGGCGCAAAGCCTCTCACCGTCTGAGTTCGAGGTGATCCTCGTCGATGACGGGTCGGACGATGGGGTGACCGCACTCCGGATCGACGAGGCGGCGGCGCACCACGACAACGTCACTGCCATTCACATCCCGAACTCCGGATGGCCCGGAAAGCCCCGCAACGTGGGCATCGAGGCATCCCGCGGCGAGTACGTATACTTCCTGGACCACGACGACTCCCTGGCCCCCGAGGCGCTGGAGCGCATGTATGACATGGCGTCTCGCAACAAAGCGGACGTCGTCATCGGAAAGATCGCGGGGCACGGGCGGCGGGTGCCTACCACGTTGTTCCGGCGTAACTACGAGTCGTGCACCCTCGAGACCGCGCCGCTCATGGAGAGCATGACGCCCCACAAGGGCTTCCGCCGAGCCTTCCTGGACGAGCACGGCATCCGGTTCCCCGAGGGTCGCAGACGGCTCGAGGACCACGTGTTCGTCATCGAGGCGTATCTGCTGGCCAACACGGTCTCCGTGCTCTCCGACTACACCTGCTACCACCACATCGCACGCGACGATGCCGGTAACGCCGGCTTCCAGGCGATCGAGCCCGGCGGCTACTACGGCAACCTTCGTGAGGCGATCGACATCGCCGAGCGCCTCACGGACCCTGGGCCCAGGCGCGACCTGGTGCTTCGCCGCTGGTATGGCGTCGAGATGCTCCGACGCGTGAGCGGCAAGGTCTTCGCGAACCTGTCCCCGGGCCAGCGAAAGGCGATGTACCGCGAGATCCGCACGCTGGCCCTCGAGCGGTTCACGAGGCCCAGCATATGGGAGCCGTTGCCTGCGCCCGCCCGGGTCGTGTCCGAGCTGCTTCGCGCGGACCGTTACGACGACCTCGTGGCCCTGGCGGAGTTCGCGTCTTCGCTCACCCTTCGCGTCGACGTGGTTCGGTGGGAGTGGCACCGGGGTCGACTGGCATTCGAGGCCATCGTCTCGTCACAGGCGCCAGATGGCCGACCGGCGCTGACCGTTCGGGACGGAGTAGCGCTGTACGCCGCACACCTGACGGGTGTGTCATCGGGTGCCAGTCAGGGTCGACAGCGGGCGACGGCCGGTCTCGAGCTGCGCTTGCGCGGTGCCGATGCGCGCCACGTGCTCCCGCTGGAGCTCGCGCCCTCGACTGCGGAGGGCCCGCTCACGTACCAGCTGCGAGGCTGGGTGGACCCGAGTTCCACCGGTGCGTCGCCGCTCCTGACCGGAGTCTGGGACGTGTTCCTTCGCTTGCGGGACGCCGACGCCGGTCCGGACCAGGTCCGTCGGGTGGGCAGCGAACATGGTGTGGTCTCGGCGCCTCCTCCGCCGGCGGCCCTGGTGGGCTCGACCACCTTGGTGGTGGTCCCCTACGTGACCGAGAAGGGGAACCTCAGTCTCGACATCGGGGAGAAGACCAAGGATCTCGTCTCCGCGATCGCTGCTGGCGGCCCGTCGGTGGTCGCGGTGGCACCCGTCAGCGACGGAAGCGTTGAGGTTCGGGCCGAGGTTCCTCTCCACGTCTCTCGTCGACTCGACGAGAGCGATCTGCGCCTCACGAGCGTGCTGTTCGACGGCGTGGAGATCTCGGCGCCGCTGACCGCAGCCCCGGGTCCGCAGGCGGATGTGACCGTCCTGGAGGCATCCCTTCCTGAGCTCGCTGCCAGCGGTCGCCTCTCCGTCTCGTGGTCTCCCAGCGACCGCAAGCGCCTGGTTCCACTCCTGGCTGCGCCGCCCCCGGCGCAGCTATCGGCGACATGAGCGCGGCCGGTGGCCGTCCGGTGGACCAGCGCCGGAGGCCGTCGCTGCACGAGCTGAGGGCGGTCACCCAGCCGGAGTCCACCATGAACCGGCGCAACGCCGAGCACTGGTTGGCCCGGCTGCTGCTCCGCAAGGTCTCCCTGCGAGTGACTGCGCTGCTGATCCGCACGCCGGTGAGCGCCAATGCCCTCACCGGCGCCATGATCGTCGTCGGGCTGATCGGTGCGGCGGTCGTCGGGCTAGTGCCGGGCCTGTGGGGTGCCCTGCTCGCCTTCGTGCTGATCCAGGCGTACTTCCTTCTCGACCTGTGCGACGGCGAGGTCGCCCGCTGGCGTCGGACCACGAGCATCACCGGCGTCTACCTCGACCGGGTGGGTCACTACCTCGTCGAGGCCGCAGTCCTCGCGGCCTTGGGCTTTCGAGCAGGCGGCCAGTCGCTGGGCGGCTGGTCGACGTTGGGGCTTGCCGCTGGCCTGTGGGTCGTCCTCGTCAAGGCCGAGACAGACCTCGTGGACGTGGCGCGGGTTCGCTCCGGTGCGCCCGCCGCCGCCGAGGAGTCCGTCGAGCTGCGCAGCTCCTCACTCGGCGCGATGCGGCGCGCCGCTCAGGTGCTGAAGGTCCACCAGATCACGGGGGCGCTCGAGGTGTCCTTCGTGCTGCTGGCGGCCGCAGTGGTCGACGCCGTTGCGGGCGACTTGCTCGGCGCCCGCGTGATGATGGTCCTGATGGCTGCCGTGGCGGGGGTTCAGGTGGTGCTGCACCTCGCGAGCATCCTGCTCTCGCGCAGGCTCGCGTGAGTCGTATGCCGACCGGTTCGGCTCGGAGAACGAGCCTCAGTTGCGTGGTGCTCACGATGGGCGATCGACCAGCAGAGCTGGCCCGCGCTCTGGAGAGCGTGCGGGCCCAGCACGGCGAGCCGGTCGAGACCGTAGTCGTCGGCAACGGCGTGGAGGTGGGCGGGCTGCCGGACTGGGTGCGGTCGGTGAGCTTGCTCGAGAATGTCGGCATCCCGGAGGGACGGAACGTCGGGGTGGAGGCCACAGACGGCGACGTGGTGCTCTTCCTCGACGACGACGGCTGGTATCCCGATGCCGGGCTCGCGGAGCACCTACGGGCGGCGTTCGCGCAAGACGCCCGGCTGGGCATCGTCTCGATGCGGATCGTTGACCCCGAGACGGGGGAGTCGCAGCGCCGCCACGTCCCCAGGTTGCGCGCCGCCGACTCGGAGAGCTCGTCTCTGGTCACGACGTTCCTGGGCGGCGCCAGCGCGGTACGCCGTGATGTCATCCGTGAGTCTGGCGGACTGCCGGGGATGTTCTTCTTCGGGCACGAGGAGACTGACTTGGCCTGGCGCGCCCTCGAAAACGGCTGGGACATCCGCTACGACGCCGAGGCCACGATGTGCCACCCAGCCACCTCGCCGGCCCGGCACGACAGCTACTACTTCAACAACGCTCGTAACCGAGTATGGCTGGCTCGGCGGAATCTGCCCACCGTGTTGGTGCCTGTCTATCTCGCAGTGTGGATCGCCCTCACCATCATCCGGGTGCGCAGGCGGCACTCGCTCATGGTGTGGGCGCGGGGCTTCGTCGCGGGCTGGCGCACCGGGGCTGGGGAGCGCCGCCCAATGTCGTGGCGCACTGTGTGGCGGATGACCCGGCTGGGACGGCCGCCGGTCATCTGAGCTGACCGGCCGGCATACGGCCTGTTCAGTCCAGCAATCCCACGATGTGCCTGGCGATCTCCAGCGAGCTCGTCGCCGCCGGAGAGGGCGCGTTGAGGACGTGGACGATGCCGCGGTCGCGCTCGATCAGGAAGTCGTCGACGAGGCTGCCGTCCCGGTTCATCGCCTGGGCGCGCACGCCTGCTTCGGTCGGCAAGAGGTCCCCGTCGCGGATCTCCGGGACGAGCCGTCGCAGGCTGTCACCGAAGCGGCGCTTGGAGAGCGAGCGAGCCATCTCGCGGCCGCCCTCGCGGTAGTTCTTCGCCGCCAGCCGCCAGAACCCCGGGAAGCTGAGCGTGCCCCACAGCTCGCGCGGCGCCACCGCACCCCATCTGTAGCCCTCGCGGGCGAACGCGAGCACCGCGTTGGGGCCTGCGTGGACGTGCCCGGTCACGCCGCGCGTCAGGTGCACCCCGAGGAACGGGAAGTGCGGGTTCGGCACGGGGTAGATGAGGTTCTTGACCAGGTGGGAGCGCTCTGTGCGTAGCTCGTAGTACTCACCGCGGAAGGGCACGATGCGCGCATGCGGAGTGTGCCCGAGCCGCCTTGCGACGATGTCCCCGTGGAGGCCGGCGCAGCTGACCACCGTGTCGGCGGCGATGTCTCCGCGGGTAGTCAAAACAACTGTGGTGCCGCCGGAGCGCACCGCACCGAGAACCTCGGCGCCCGTGAGCAGGGCGGCACCGGCCGACTCCAGGCGTCGCACCAGCGCCTGGCACACCTCGCCGTAGTCGATGATCCCCGTGCTGGGCACGTACAGGGCGCCGACCGCGTCCACGTGCGGCTCGTGCTCGCGGGCCTGCTCACCCGTCAGCTCGGTGACCTCGAGGCCGTTGGCGAGGCCGCGTTCGTACAGCCGTCGCAGCCCGGTCAGCTCGTCCTTGGACGTGGCCACCACAAGTTTGCCGCAGACCTCGTGCTTGATGCCCTCACGCTCCGCGAAGGCGACGATGGACGCCGCACCTGCGCGGCACATGAGCGCCTTCTTGGAGCCCGGAACGTAGTAGAGGCCGGAGTGGATGACCCCGCTGTTGCGTCCCGTCTGGTGGGCCGCCCACGTCTCTTCCTTCTCGATCACGGTGACGTGCGCCCCGGGGCGGTCGGTGGTGAGCCGGTCGGCGACGGCAAGTCCGAGGATCCCGCCACCGATGACGACGAATCGGGTGTGCGAACTCATGTGCCCTAGACTATGGCGGGCAACTCAGCCGGAGAAAAAGGAGCCTGATGAACAACCCGATCGCCCTGGGTCAGCCCACTGTGGGCGCCGAGGAGCTCGCCCAGGTGCAGCGAGTGTTCGAGTCGGGGTGGCTCTCGGGTGCGGGCCCTACCTGCCAAGAGTTCGAGAAGCGGTTCACGACCGTCTCCGGCGTTGGGCACACCATCGCCACCACGAACTGTGGGAGCGCGCTCCACCTCGCCCAGCTCGTCCTGGGAGTCCGCCCCGGCGACCAGGTCATCGTCGGTGACTACACCTTCCCCGCAACCGGCCACTCCGTGATGTGGTCGGGCGCAACGCCCGTCTTTGCCGACGTGCGACCCGACATCTGGAGCGTGGACCCTGAGGCGGTCGAGGCGGCCGTGACTGATCGCACGGTGGGCATCATCGCGGTCGATCCATTCGGGCAGCCGGCCGACTACGACGAGCTGAGGATGATCGCCGACCGGCACGGGCTATGGCTGGTCGAGGACGCCGCCTGCGCAACTGGCGCCTCGTACAAGGGACGCCCGGCCGGGAGCCTGGCCGACATTGCGTGTTTCAGCTTCCACGGACGCAAGGGCATCACCGCGGGTGAGGGCGGCGCCTTGTCGACCGACAACGAGCAGTGGGCACACGCAGCCCGCAAGCTGCACACCTACGGCATCGCGCCCGCGCTTTCGCGTGAGGGGAGCTCGCGACTGCCCGTGCCCACGTTCGATGAACTCGGCTACAACTACCGCATGTCAGACGTGCAGGCCGGCATCATGCTGGCCCAGCTCGACCGCCTGCCGACCCTCGTCGAGAGCCGGCGAAGGGTAGCCGCCTCCTACCGCGAGCTGATGGCCGACCTGGAGCAGGTCGAGCTGCCTCACGAGGCGCCCGACCGCGTCCACCCGTGGCAGTCCTATGTCCTCGCGGTGAGCCCCCAGCTCGACCGCGGCGAGGTTGCCCTTGAGCTGCGGGCCCGCGGCATCGGCTGCAACATCGGGACCTACGCCTCCCATGTCCAGCCGATCTACGGCGACCAGAAGCCGCTGCCAGTCTCGGCCGACCTTCTCGCCCGCCACCTCGCTATTCCCATGCACGCCAACCTGACCGACGACGAGGTCGAGCGGGTCGCAGCCGCCGTGCGCGAGGTCGTCGGCCTCGACTCGGTACGCGCCTGACACCCACTGCACCCCTGAGAACCCCGATGAGAAATGGAGCACGCATGTCCGAGAACAAGACGGTCTTCTTCACTGGCGGCGCCGGCTGGATCGGGATGAAGACCATCCCGAAGCTGCTGGAGCGCGGATACCAGGTCCGGATCTTCGACAACATGTTCCGCGGTGACCGGGACGCCGTTGCCGAGCTGGTCAAGCGTGGGGACGTCGAGCTCGTGGACCAGGACGTCCGCTACGGCGGCGCGGTGCACAACGCCATGAAGGGCTGCACCCACGTGATGCACTACGCCGCGGTGTCGATCAACAAGAGCCAGGCCGACCCGTACGAGTCCATGGACATCAACATGATCGGCAACCACAACGTCTTCGCGGCCGCTGCCGACCACCAGGTGGAGCGCCTCGTCTTCGCCTCCAGCGCCTCTGTCTACGGCCCTCCGACGCAGCTCCCCATGTACGAGACGGACCTGCTCAACCCGCAGACGCCCTACTGCATCAGTAAACGCGCCGGCGAGGACCTGCTCGGCTTCTACCGGCGCCGGGCGAACCTCTCGTGGGTCGCATTGCGCTTCTTCAACGTCTACGGCCCGGGCCAGAAGACGACGGCCTACTACACATCCGTGATCAACCACTTCGTCAACCGGCTCAAGAACGGCGAGCCACCTGTCATCGACGGCAAGGGCGAGCAGTCCATGGACTTCATCCACGTAGACGACGTCGCCCGGGCAGGCGTGCTGGCCCTCGAGTCCGACAAGGACGGGGTCGCCCTCAACGTCGGCACCGGTATCGACACCACCATCGCCAGACTCGCCAAGATCCTCATCGACGCGGTGGGCGTTGATGTGGAGCCGACGTTCAACCCGCGCGACGTCCTCGTCGATCGCCGGGCCGCCTCGACGAAGCTGGCCAAGGACACCATCGGTTTCGAGGCCGAGATCGACGTGGTCAAGGGCATGACCGACCTTGTGCACGACAACCTCTGACCGTGTCCGGCGGCACGGAGGAGGCGCAGGGGACCGGCGCACCCGGCCTCCCGCCGAACAGGTACAACCAGCACGCCTGGTTCGTCGGTGAGCCGACGATCGGGGAGGGCACGTGGATCGGGGCCTTCACCCTCCTGGACGGTTCGGGCGGGCTGACCATCGGGCGAGGATGCGACATCAGCACGGGTGCGCAGATCTACACGCACTCCACGGCCCGCCGCTGTGCCAGCGGGCGGGCCTACCCTGAGATCGACCGTGGTCCCGTGACTATCGGGGACTGCGTCTTCATCGGAGCCGGTGCCATCGTCAACATGGGGATCACCATCGGCGACCACGCTGTGGTCGGGGCGGGTGCAGTGGTCACCCGTGAC
>Ga0308176_10001385_pt1 | contig 15225 bp, 13 predicted proteins | sample PhyCR2_3_FD_203890 | JGI IMG/M metagenome (GOLD analysis project Ga0308176, IMG submission 203890) | Soil microbial communities from UC Gill Tract Community Farm, Albany, California, United States - DLSLS.C.R2 | ecosystem: Environmental > Terrestrial > Soil > Agricultural land | place: USA...
GGTCTGGGGGACGAAGCCGATCCCGCGGCTGACCAGGTGGTCGGCGCGGCGGTTCGTGATGTCCTCGTCCTTCAGCCTCACCGTGCCGGACCCGATGCGGACCAGCCCGAAGAGCGCCTTGAGCAGCGTCGACTTCCCGGCACCGTTGGGGCCGATGATGCCGACGAGCTCCTGCTCGCGGCAGTACAGGTCGGCGCCGTTGAGGATGTTGACCCCGGGCAGGTAGCCGGCGACGAGGTCGTCGGCGCGCAGCACCGCCCCCTCGGCGGCGCGCAGGTGCACCGCGCGGGCGCTGTCGGTCTCGGGCACGCTGGTCTCAGACACGCTGCTCTCCCGGTGTCGCGGCAGGCTCGGCCGGCTGGGACTGGCCCTCCTGCCCGCTCGGCGGCCCCTCGGAGATCTCCGCCTCCGCCTCGGCGAGGATCCTGTTCTCGAGGTCGACGCTCTCGATGCTGAGGTCCTGGTCGTGGTGGGAGCCGAGGTAGGCGTCGATGACCCGCTGGTCGCCCATCACGGAGTCCGGCGGGCCCTCGGCGATGACCTGCCCCTGCGCCATGACGATCACCCAGTCGGAGATGTCGCGGACCATGTCCATGTCGTGCTCGACGAAGAGCACCGTCCGGCCCTCGTCGCGCAGCGACTTCACGTGCCCGAGCAGCGACTGCTTGAGCGCGGGGTTCACCCCCGCCATCGGCTCGTCGAGCATCACCAGCTCCGGGTCGGCCATCAGGGCGCGCGCCATCTCGAGCAGCTTGCGCTGGCCGCCCGACAGCGAGCCCGCGAAGTCCTCCCGCTTCTTGATCAGCAGGAACCGCTCGAGGAGCGCGTCGGCCTTCTCCGTGTTGGAGCGCTCCTGGCCGCGCCAGAACGGTGCGAACATCGCGCGCAGCAGCCGCTCGCCCTGCTGGCCGGTGGCGCCGACCCGCATGTTCTCCAGCACGGTGAGCTTCGAGAGCACCTTGGTCAGCTGGAAGGTGCGGACCATGCCGCTGCGGGCCACGCGGTACGCGGGCACGCCCTTGAGGTTCGTGCCGTTGAACGACCAGTCGCCCTCGTCGGGCCGGTCGAAGCCGGTCAACAGGTTGAAGAACGTCGTCTTGCCCGCGCCGTTGGGGCCGATCAGCCCGGTGATGACTCCGCGCTGGATCTCGACGTGCGCGACGTCGACGGCGGTGAGGCCCCCGAAGGTGCGACGGATCCCGTCGGCCACCACGATCGGGTCCGGCTTGGGCGCGCCCGGCTCGTGCGGGACGTCGCGCAGCGCGGCCCGGGCGGCGGAGACGTCGACCGAGACGGTGGAGGTGGCTCCTCCCCCGCCGGCGGCGGGGGAGGAGGTGCGGTCAGCGGGCATCGAGGGCCAGCTCCCTTCGGTCGCCGAAGATTCCCTGCGGGCGGTAGACCATCAACAGCATGAGGGCCAGTCCCATGAACACGAAGCGCATCAGGCTGGCCTGGTTGCTGTCCATGAGCCAGTCGGGGATCAGGGGGTTCGTGCCGCTCGTGGCCTGCCCGAAGAACAGGTCCAGGAAGCTGAGCAGGAACCAGAAGACGATCGTCCCAACGACCGGGCCGAGCACCCGGGCGGCGCCCCCGACCAGCAGCACGGTGTAGGCGAAGAACGTCGTGTCGGTGGCGAAGAACGACGGGTTGATCGCCGAGTGCTGCAGGGCCGACATGATGCCGGCCAGGCCGCCGATCAGGCCGCCGATCATCAGGGACTGCATCTTGTACGCGTAGACGTTCTTGCCGAGGCTGCGGACGGCGTCCTCGTCCTCGCGGATGCCCTTGAGCACCCGCCCCCAGGGGCTGCGCATCAGCGCCCACACGATCAGGCAGCACAGCGCCGCGAGCGCCCAGCACACCACCAGCGTCCAGAAGTCGTACGGCCGCCAGGTGACCACGCCCGGGATGCCGACGTTTCCCGTGAAGGGGTTGAGGCTGTTGAAGGTGTCGGTGAAGGACTGCAGGCCGTCCTGGCCTCCGAAGTACTTCAGCAGGCTCACCGAGCCGACCGTCTGCCGGATGATCTCGGCCGCGGCGATCGTGACGATCGCCAGGTAGTCGGCGCGCAGTCGCAGGGTCGGGACGCCGAGCAGCAGCGCGAGCACGCCGCTGAGCAGCAGGCCGACGAGGCAGCCGAGCCAGAACGACAGCCCCCAGGTGGCCACGAACGCCGACATGGCGTAGCCCGCGACGGCCATGAAGCCGGCCTGGCCGAAGTTGAGCAGGCCCGTGTAGCCGAAGTGCACGTTGAGCCCGATGGCCGCCAGGCAGTAGACCGCGGCCACCGGGCCGAGCCCCTGCTGCAACGCCTGGCTGAAGATCCCGTGCCAGTCCATGGTGTCTCCTAACCGACCCGCTGGGCCCTGCCGAGCAGGCCCTGGGGCCGGATCAGCAGCACGATGATGAGGACGACGAGCGCACCGACGAACTTCAGCTCGGCGGGGACGATCAGTGTGGAGACCTCGACGAACAGCCCGATGACGAGGGCGCCGACGATGGCCCCCCAGGCGGTGCCGAGACCGCCGAGGACCGTTGCGGCGAACATCAGCAGGAGCAGCTTGAAGCCGATCTGGTAGTCGAAGCCCTGCGTCATCCCCAGCAGCACCCCGGACAGCCCGGCGAGGGCGGTCCCCACGATCCAGACCACCGAGATCACCCGGTCCACGTTGATGCCGGACGCGGCGGACAGGGCGGTGTTGTCGGCGACCGCCCGGGTCGCCTTCCCGAGCTTCGTCCGCTGCAGCGCCACCGTCACGAGGACCAGGACGGCCGCGGAGAACAGCACCACGAAGATGTCCTTCGGCGTGACGAGCACCGGACCCCAGTGGAACGGCTTGGGGCTGGAGAACTGGGAGTACTGGTGGGTGCCGGCGCCGGCGAAGTACTGGAAGACGCTGCGCAGCAGGATGGACAGGCCGATGCTGACCACCATCATCGCGACCAGCCCGGTGCCGTGACGGCGCAGCGGGCGCCACAGGGCGACGTCGTTGACCCAGCCGAACACGCCGGACAGCACGACGGCGACGGCGATGGCGACGGCCACCGTCAGGTTGACGCCCGCGACGTGGATCGTGCCGGGGAGGGCGTCGACGCCGTACGCGACCAGGGCGCCGAAGGTGACCAGCTCGCCGTGGGCGAAGTTGGTGAGCCCCGTGGTGCCGAAGATCATCGACAGCCCGAGCGAGGCCATCGCCAGCAGCAGGGCGAACACCAGCCCGCCGACGGCCAGCTGCAGCGCCTGGACCGCGACCCCGGTCTCGGTGCTGGTCTCCTTGCCGATCGGGAAGGCCACGAAGACGTCGGAGTCCAGCTTCAGGCTGACCTTCAGCGCGACCTGCTTCGGGTTGCGCAGGGCGGCGCCCTTGGGGAGCGAGGCCTTGTCGATGCGGATCGTGAACGTCTTGCCGAGGTTGTCGATCGACGAGCCGGGCAGGGCGATGTCGAACACGCCGCTGGCGTTGCTGGTGCCCCTGCCGACCACGGTGCCGGTCGAGTCCTCGACGTTGATCTTGACGTCGGACACGGGCGTCGGCGGCTTCTTGCGGGTATCGCTGAGGCAGCCCTGGATGTGGATCGTGTCGTCCGAGCGCGGCGCGGGCTTGACGCAGGCCTGGCCGGCGGCGGAGGCCGGCCCCGCCCCGGTGAGCAGCGCGGTCGCGAGGGCCACGAGGACGAGCAGGACGGCCGTCAACGGGAGTCGTTGCCGATGGACGGTGCTTCTCGGGCGGTCGTGCATGGGACTCCTGTCGCCTCGACGGCAGCGGTGACGCGGGACTATAGCGACAGCGGTGAGTCCCTCTCGGGAAGCCGCGCCCCCACCTGCCCCCTGCACCGAGAAACCCTAGGACCATCGTCGCGGCCGTGGGGGGCTTTGCGGCAACGAATGGGCAACACGTCCGCGCGACCCGGGCACGCGCGACGGACAACCGAGGCATCCCCGGTCATCACCGGCATCCCGCTCTCACCGGAGGGCTGCCACGAGGGCGGTGAGCAGGGGGGCGACCACGAGACCGGGCAGCAGGTCGCCGACCGGCAGCTGCTTGAGGCGCAGCAGCCGCAGCGCCACCCCGACGAGCATGAGACCGCCGGTGGCGGTCAGCGCGGCCACCTCCGCGGCCGGCAGGACGTCGCCCAGCACCGCCCCCAGCGCGGTCAGGGAGCCCTGCACCGCGACCAGCGCGACGACGCTGGCGGCCACGCCCCATCCCAGCGAGGCGGCGAAGGCGATCGACGCGAACCCGTCGAGGGCGGACTTCAGGAACAGCTGGTCGGCACCCCGGCCGAGACCGTCGTCGAGGGAGCCCAGGACGGTGAGCGGGCCCACGCAGAAGACCAGCGAGCTGGTCACGAACCCCTCGATGAACCGGTGCCGCTGCGCCGCGCGGGGGTCGTCGGGGTCGTCGCCGCGCCGCACGAGCCGGCCCTGGAGCCAGCCGCCGAACGACTCGAGCCCCCGCTCGATGCCCAGCACGGAGCCGATGATCCCGCCCAGCACGATGGATCCCAGCACGATCAGCGTCGGGGCGCTGGCTCCCACGGCCGCCGACCAGGCGGCATCCGAGACGCTCGTGGCGGCCGACGCGGCGATCAGCAGGGTCACCAGCCCCAGGCCGTCGGTGACGACGTCGCGGGTGCGCCGGCTGAGCCGGTGACCCACGAGCACCCCGATGCCCGAGCCGAGCAGGACCGCGCCGACGTTCACGAGCGTGCCGATCCCCGGGAACATGGCACTCCTGTCTGGGGGTCACGCGCCGTGCCGGTCAGGAGCTCCCGCTACCCAAAGCGCTCGAACAAGGCGTAATCTTCCACCTCGGCTCGGCACACCGTCTCTGGGGGGAGACCGCCGATCGCTCGGACCGCGGCTGCCCCGCGGGTTCGCGTCGCCGGTCTCCGGCTTGGGGAAGGGGTCGTGCATGTTGCGTCAACCGGTGCAGGTGGACCAGGCGGCTCCGGACGACGCCGCGGCCCTGCTCGAGATGTGGGGCGGGACCGGCGGACGTCCGGAGCGGGCCGCGGGCGCCAAGCCGCTGCGGGAGGCGGCCGCCTCGCTCGCGCGGATGGCGGCGGACCCCGACCAGCGGCTGCTCGTCGCGCGCGTGGACGACCGGGTCGCCGGTGCGGTGCACCTGTCCCGGGCGCCGCTCGCTCCGCTGCTCGGCGAGTGCGGCGTCTACATGCTCCACCTCCACGTCCGTGACGAGTTCCGCAAGCAGGGTGTCGGGCTGGCCCTGCTCGAGGCCACGGTCAGCTGGGCCGAGGAGAAGGACACCGCCCACGTGCTGGCGGCCGCGTCGGTCAGCTCCCGCGACGCCAACCGCTACCTGGCCCGCCTCGGCTTCGCTCAGATCGCGGTCGTCCGGGGCACGACGACGGCCGCTCTGCGGGCCAAGCTCCCCGTCGAGACGCCCGCGGTGGCGCGCGCCGACCGGCGCACCCACCGCAACGTCGGGCACGTCCTGGCGAAGCGCCGCTCGATGCGCCGCGCGGCGCAGGCTCGGCCCTCCTGAGCGCCTCACCCCCGGGGGGAGGCGGCGACTAGGGTTTGCGGCGTGCCCGTGACCCCGACGACCGACCGTCCCCGGCTGCTGCTGCTCGACGGCCACTCGCTGGCCTACCGCGCCTTCTACGCGCTCCCGGTGGAGAACTTCTCCACCACCACGGGACAGCACACGAACGCCGTCTACGGCTTCACCTCGATGCTGATCAACGTGCTCCGCGACGAGCAGCCCACCCATGTCGGGGTGGCCTTCGACGTGTCCCGCCAGACCTTCCGCTCCGAGGAGTACGACGCCTACAAGGCCAACCGGTCGAAGTCGCCGGACGAGTTCTCCGGGCAGGTGTCGCTGGTCAAGGAGGTCCTGGCGGCCCTGCGGATCGCGATGGTGGAGAAGGACGGCTACGAGGCCGACGACGTGATCGGGACGCTCGCCACCCAGGCGGTCGCCGAGGGCTTCGAGGTGCTGATCTGCACCGGGGACCGCGACGCGTTCCAGCTCGTCGGGGAGACGGCGACGGTGCTGTATCCCAGCCGCGGGGTGTCCGAGATGGCCCGGATGACCCCCGAGGCGGTGCTGGAGCGCTACGGGGTCCCGCCGTACCGCTACCCCGAGCTGGCCGCGCTGGTCGGGGAGACCTCCGACAACCTGCCGGGTGTGCCGGGCGTCGGCCCGAAGACCGCCGCCAAGTGGATCAACCAGTACGACGGCCTCGACAACGTCATCACCGGCGCCGACCAGATCAAGGGGAAGGCCGGCGACTCGTTCCGCGCCCACGTGGCGGACGTGATCCGCAACCGGCGCCTCAACGCGCTGGTGTGCGACCTTCCCCTCAGCGCCACGCCGACCGACCTCGTGGTCCGGCCGTGGGACCGCCAGGAGGTGCACACCCTCTTCGACAGCCTGGAGTTCCGGGTCCTGCGCGACCGGCTGTTCGAGACGCTGCAGTCCGAGGAGGACATCGACGACTCCGGCTTCGCCCTGGAGACGACCCGGCTGGAGCCCGGTGCGCTCCCCGGCTGGCTGGAGGCGCACGCCTCGGGTCCCGGCCGGGTCGGCGTCCACGTGCAGGGGACGTGGCGGGCCGGCACCGGCGAGGTGTTCGCGGTCGCGCTCGCCGCCGGCGACGGCACCGCGGCCTGGCTCGACGTCGAGCAGATCGGTCCCGAGGACGACGCCGTCCTGGCCCGCTGGCTGGCCGACCCGGCGGTCCCCAAGGTGCTGCACGACGCGAAGGGGCCGATGCTCGCCCTGGCGGCCCGCGGCTGGGGGCTGGCCGGGCTGGACCGGGACACCGCGCTCTCGGCCTACCTGGCCCGGCCGGACCAGCGCTCGTACGACCTGGCGGACCTGACGCTGCGCTACCTCAAGCGGGAGCTCAAGGCCGAGGACACCGGGGACCAGGGGCAGCTCAGCTTCGACAGCGTGGGGGAGAGCTCCGCCGGTGACGCGGCGATGCTCCAGGCGCGGGCCGTGCTGGACCTGGCCGAGGCCCTCGACGACGAGCTCGAGGAGCGCGGCGGCACCCGGCTGCTGTCCGAGGTGGAGCTGCCGCTGGTCGTGGTCCTCGAGCGGATGGAGCGGGTCGGCGTGGCCGTCGACGTGGAGGACCTGGAGTCGCTCGAGGCCGCCTTCGCGGGGGAGGTGAAGCGGGCGGCGGACGCGGCGTACGCAGCCATCGGCAAGGAGATCAACCTCGGCTCCCCCAAGCAGCTGCAGGTGGTGCTCTTCGACGAGCTCGCGATGCCGAAGACGAAGCGCACCAAGACCGGCTACACGACCGACGCCGACGCGCTGCAGGCGCTGAACCTCAAGTCGCCGCACCCGTTCCTCGACGCGCTCCTGCGACACCGAGACGTCTCCCGGCTGCGGCAGACGGTCGAGGGGCTGCTGAAGACGGTGGCCTCGGACGGCCGGATCCACACCACCTTCAACCAGCTGATCGCGGCGACGGGGCGGCTGTCCTCCACCGACCCGAACCTGCAGAACATCCCGGTGCGCACGGAGGAGGGCCGCCGGATCCGGCAGGCGTTCGTGGTGAGCCCGGGTCACGAGTCGCTGATGACGGCCGACTACAGCCAGATCGAGATGCGGATCATGGCCCACCTGTCCGAGGACGCGCTCTTGATCGAGGCGTTCCGCTCCGGGCGCGACTTCCACTCGGTCACCGCCGCGCGGGTCTTCGAGGTCGACCCCGCCGAGGTGACCCCCCAGATGCGGGCCAAGATCAAGGCGATGAACTACGGCCTGGCGTACGGGCTCTCCGCCTACGGCCTGTCCCAGCAGCTCGGGATCGACACCACCGAGGCCCGCGGCCTGATGGAGGAGTACTTCGAGACCTTCGGCGGGGTCCGCGACTACCTCGCCGGGGTCGTCGACGTGGCACGGCGCAGCGGCTACACGGAGACGATCATGGGCCGGCGGCGGTACCTTCCCGACCTGACCAGCGACAACCGGCAGCGGCGCGAGATGGCCGAGCGGATGGCGCTGAACGCACCGATCCAGGGGTCGGCGGCCGACATCATCAAGGTCGCCATGCTCAACGTCGAGCGCGCCCTGTCCGAGTCGTCCCTGTCCTCCCGCATGCTGCTCCAGGTCCACGACGAGCTGGTCCTCGAGGTGGCGCCGGGCGAGGTCGAGGTCCTCGAGGCGCTGGTCCGCGAGCAGATGGGGGCGGCGGCCGAGCTCACGGTGCCGCTCGACGTCTCCGTGGGGACCGGGGCCAGCTGGCACGAGGCCGCGCACTGACCGTGGCCGCTCAGACGTCCAGGACCCGGTCGTAGGACGGCGCGAGGCTGCGGGCCAGCAGCACCGCGAACAGCGCGGCGTCCACGACGAGGACCACGGCGAGCAGCTCCGGCAGCGAGGACAGGAACGGGGTGGCGCCCAGCAGCACCGCGAGCGCGCCCCAGACGAACAGCACGGCCCGGCGGCGCTGCCGGGCGACGATCGTGTAGGCCATGACCTGGAGCATGGCCAGCAGCGTCCCGAGGACCGCGAACAGCCAGAGCCGACCCTGCAGGCCGGCGTACTCGCCGCCGCCGACGAAGACCACCGCCCACGACGACAGGGCCGCGGTCCCCAGCACCGTGGCGGACCCGATGCCCAGCACGGCGACCAGGCTCAGCAGGCGGACCTCCCGGCCGGCGCCCAGCCGCGACATCGTCGGGAAGGCGATCACGACCACGAACTGCGGCAGGAACATCACCGCCTTGGCGAGGATCAGCCCGCCGGCGTACAGCCCCGCCTCGTGCTCGGGCAGGGTCACCCGGGCGACCACCACGTCGGCGTTCGAGAGCGCGAAGAACGCCAGGAGGGCATGCGAGTTCGTCAGCGTCTCGCGCAGCACGCCGCCCGGCGCCCATCGCCCGGCGGCCCGGGTGGGCGCGCCGCCCGAGGCCGCCCGCCGGTCCGGGCGGCGCAGCGCCAGCCCACCCACCACGACCGGCACCACGGCGCCGACCGTCACCCCGACCATGGCACCGAAGGTGTCCTGCCGGACCGCCAGGGCGACCGCGCCGCAGCCGATCCTGCCCAGCCCCACCGCGAGGTAGATCCCGGCGAGCGGACCCCACCGCTGCTCGCCCTGCAGCACGCCGGCCTGACCGCCCATCACCGAGAGCGGCACGGCGGTGACCGCCACCAGTGCCGCCACCGCCCCGCTGTCGAGGCTCAGCGCGGCCGTCACCACCGGGCTGGCCGCCAGCATCACGACCCCGAGCGCGACGGCTGCGACCCAGCTGGTCGCCATCACCTCGTGCTCGATCCGTGGCAGGTCCCCCGGGTTCGCGCTGACCCGCCGCGCCGCGGTGGCCTGCAGGCCCAGCGAGAGCACGTTGACGACCAGCAGCACCCCCATGACGGCCGCCAGCGCGCCGTACTCCTCGGGGCCGAGCAGCCTCGCGGCGAGGATCACGAACCCGTAGGTGGTCAGGTTCATCACGCCCATCGCCACGGCGATCAGCGCGCCGCCGCGAAGCAGGCGACGCCCCGGCGACGACGAGCGCAGCCGCCCCGGACTAGGCCGGGACACCGGAGGACTCGGACGGCAGCAGCCGAGCCGCGAGGATCGCCGTCCCCGGGACCAGGCGCCCGCGCTCGGGGCCCCAGCCGCCCCACACCCGGTCGTGGCCCTCCGGCCACTCGGGCTCGAGCAGGGTCGTCAGCGCCAGCCGGTGCCGGGCCAGGTGGCCGACCCAGTCGCCGAGGGTGCGGTGGTGCTCGACATAGGTGGTGCGGCCCTCGTCGTCCTCCTCGACGTACGGCGTCCGGTCCCAGTAGGAGCTGGTGACCACCAGCCCCGCCGCGGTGGGGTCGTCCGGCATGGTCCAGCGCACCGGGTGCGTGACCGAGAACGCGAAGGTGCCGCCCGGCCGCAGCACCCGGGCGGCCTCCGCCACCGCGCGGTCCGCGTCGTGGACGAACTGGAGGGCGCCGAACGCCGAGAACACCACGTCGAAGCTGCGGTCGGCGAAGGGCAGGTCCGTGGCGGTCCCCGCGACGACGGGGACGGCGACCCCGGTGGCGTCGTCGATGCGACGCGCGTGCTGGAGCTGGCGCTCGGAGAGGTCGAGTCCCACCGCACCGGCCCCCCGGGTGCACAGCCACCGTGCGCACTGCGCGGCCCCGCAGCCGACCTCGAGCACCCTCCTGCCGGAGACGTCGCCGAGGACGCGGGCGTCGGCCTCGTGCAGTCCCTCCGGGCACCAGACGAAGCCGATGTCGCGGAGGAACGCGCCGTGCGTCGCCTGGTACTCGTCGGAGTAGGAGTCCCACTCGCGGCGGTTGGCGCGCCGGGTCTCCGGCTCGCGCGCCGGCCGGCGCACGGCGTGGACCGACTCAGCCATGGCACCGACGATACGGCCCCGTCAGCGCCCTCCGTGCACGGGTTGGACGCCGGGCGGCACGGTTGCGTATCCTGAGGGGTGCGCCAGGAGCCTGCCTGAGCCTCGGACCTAGCAGGTTCTCGCTCGCTATCGCCTCGACGACCTCACGGACGTCGTCGGTCACCGGACACCACGGCCCCACCGGTAGTGAAACAGGGCTCCACGCGCGTCCGCACGACACCATCCACCTCGAGGAACCAACCCACCTATGACGATCACCCCCACCCTCTCGGACGCCCCGCAGGTCGCGGTCAACGACATCGGGTCCGAAGAGGACTTCCTCGCCGCCATCGACGCCACGATCAAGTACTTCAACGACGGCGACATCGTCGAGGGCACCATCGTGAAGGTCGACCGCGACGAGGTCCTGCTCGACATCGGCTACAAGACCGAGGGCGTCATCCCCTCTCGCGAGCTGTCGATCAAGCACGACGTCGACCCCTCCGAGGTGGTCACCGTCGGCGACAAGGTCGAGGCCCTCGTCCTCCAGAAGGAGGACAAGGAGGGCCGGCTCATCCTGTCCAAGAAGCGCGCCCAGTACGAGCGCGCCTGGGGCACGATCGAGCAGGTCAAGGAGGAGGACGGCGTCGTCACCGGCACCGTCATCGAGGTGGTCAAGGGCGGCCTCATCCTGGACATCGGGCTGCGCGGCTTCCTGCCCGCCTCGCTCGTCGAGATGCGGCGCGTGCGCGACCTGCAGCCGTACGTCGGCAAGGAGCTCGAGGCCAAGATCATCGAGCTCGACAAGAACCGCAACAACGTCGTGCTGTCCCGGCGTGCGTGGCTGGAGCAGACCCAGTCCGAGGTGCGTCAAGGGTTCCTCACCCAGCTCCAGAAGGGCCAGATCCGCAAGGGCGTCGTGTCCTCGATCGTCAACTTCGGCGCGTTCGTCGACCTCGGCGGCGTCGACGGCCTGGTGCACGTCTCCGAGCTGTCGTGGAAGCACATCGACCACCCGAGCGAGGTCGTGGCGGTCGGCGACGAGGTCACCGTGGAGGTGCTCGACGTCGACATGGACCGCGAGCGCGTCTCGCTGTCGCTCAAGGCGACGCAGGAGGACCCCTGGCAGCACTTCGCCCGCACGCACCAGATCGGCCAGATCGTGCCGGGCAAGGTCACCAAGCTGGTGCCGTTCGGCTCGTTCGTCCGGGTCGAGGAGGGCATCGAGGGGCTCGTGCACATCTCGGAGCTCGCCGAGCGGCACGTGGAGATCCCGGAGCAGGTCGTCCAGGTCAACGACGGCGTGATGGTCAAGATCATCGACATCGACCTCGAGCGCCGGCGGATCTCGCTGTCGCTGAAGCAGGCGAACGACACCGTCACCGCCGCCGAGGGCGAGGACTTCGACCCGACGCTGTACGGCATGACCGCGTCGTACGACGAGCAGGGCAACTACATCTACCCGGAGGGCTTCGACCCGGAGACGGGCGAGTGGCTCGAGGGCTTCGAGGAGCAGCGCGCCGTCTGGGAGGAGCAGTACGCCAAGGCGCACGCCCGCTGGGAGGCCCACGTCAAGCAGCAGGCCGAGGCCCAGAAGGCCGAGGTCGAGGCCGGCGAGGCGACGTCGTACTCGTCCGAGCAGTCCGGCGACGGCGACTCCTCCGACGGCGGCTCGCTCGCCTCGGACGAGGCGCTGCAGGCGCTGCGCGAGAAGCTCACCGGCGGCCAGCAGTAGCGCGTCGCCGCTGCATGCGGCGCGAAAGGGCCGGTCACCGTGGAGACGGTGACCGGCCCTTCGTCTTGCTGCTGCTCAGGCAGCGCGCGGCCGGGGCTCGAAGGCGTCCGCGGGATGGCTGCGCGGCGGCGTGGCCACGGGGGCCGAGGAGGTGCGGCGCGGGTAGTAGCCGTCGTTGCGGACGACCGAGACCAGCGCCGTGACGGCCAAGGCGAGCACGACCGCCGCGGTGACGAACACGGCGCTGAGGACGAGGACTGTCATGGTGACCTCCGGTGGTCGGGTGGTGGTGAAGCCGTGGCAGTAATCCTGCGCTGATCGCGATCCTGCCACCAGTGGCAGAGATGACACTCTGCGTTGATTTCCTGCCATCCTCGTGGGAGGGTGACCGCATGCACTCGGTGGTGGCGGTCGTCCAGGACGGCGTGGAGCCCTTCGGTCTCGGCTCGATCTGCGAGGTGTGGGCGGAGCCCCCGCACCCGGAGGACGACTGCCCGACCTTCGAGTTCACCGTCTGCACGCCCGACCCCGGCCGGGTCCGCGGGGCGTCGGGCTACGACCTCGTCGTCGACCACGGTCTCGAGGCCCTCGAGGGCGCGGACCTCGTCTGCGTCGTGCCGAAGCGGCACTTCCTCGACCAGGACCCGCGCGCGGTCGCGGCGGTCCGCCGCGCCGCCGACAGGGGCGCGACGGTCTTCGCGCACTGCACCGCGGCGTTCCTGCTCGGCGAGGCCGGCCTGCTCGACGGCCGGGCCTGCACCACGCACTGGCGGCACGCCACCGAGCTGGCCGAGCGCTACCCGCTCGCGCGCGTCGACCCCGACGTCCTGTACGTCGACGCCGGCAACGTGCTGACCGGGGCGGGGTCCGCCGCGGGTCTCGACGCCTCGCTGCACCTGCTGCGCCGGACCTTCGGCGCCCGGGTCGCCGCCACCACCGCCCGCCGGATGGTGGTGCCGCCGCACCGTGACGGCGGGCAGGCCCAGTTCGTCCGCACGCCGGTACCCGACTGCGACGCCGAGACCCTGGGGCCGGTGCTGTCCTGGCTGGTGGAGCACCTGGGGGAGGAGCACACGGTGGAGTCGCTGGCCCGCCGGGCGGCCATGTCCGCCCGCACCTTCGCGAGGCGGTTCCGGGCGGAGACCGGCACGACCCCGCACGCCTGGATCACGGGCCGCAGGGTGCTGCGCGCCGAGGAGCTCCTGGAGGCGACCGACCGGTCCGTGGACTGGATCGCGGCGGAGGTGGGCTTCGGGACCGCGGCGGTGCTGCGCCACCACTTCACGAGGGCGCGCTCGGTCAGCCCCCAGCAGTACCGCCGGACATTCTGCTCGGTCGGGACCACGCTCCCCGCCGAGCGGGCCGGCTGATGCGGGTCGGGCTCACCGGGGGCGTGGCCTCGGGCAAGAGCACCGTCGCCGCGGTGCTGCGGGACCTCGGCGCGATCGTGGTCGACTCCGACGTGCTGGCCCGCGAGGTGGTGGAGCCGGGCACGCCGGGCCTGGCGGCCGTGGTGGAGGCGTTCGGCGAGCAGGTGCTGGCGGCCGACGGCCGGCTGGACCGCGCCGCGCTCGGCGGGCTGGTGTTCGCGGACGAGGCGGCACGGCACCGCCTCGAGGCGATCCTGCACCCGCTGATCCGGGCCCGTGCCGCCGAGCTGGAGGCGCAGGCGCCCGCGGGCGCGGTGGTCGTGCACGACGTGCCGCTGCTCGTCGAGTCCGGCCAGGCCGACGCGTTCGATGCCGTGGTCGTCGTCGACGTGCCGGTGCAGACCCAGGTGGAGCGCATGGTCCGCGAACGGGCCTGGAGCCCCGAGCAGGCCCGCGCCCGGGTCGCGGCCCAGGCCGACCGGGTCGAGCGCCTCGCGGCCGCGACCCACGTCGTCGACAACACCGGGACGCGCGAGGACCTCCGTGAGCGGGTCACGGAGGTCCTCGGTGAGCTGGTCTCACCCGGCCCCTCGGCGGGGCCGGGCGAGCGTCCCTAGGCGGCCAGGTCCGGGTCGGCCAGGTCGCGCAGCTTGGCGAGCGCCTCGCGCTCGAGCTGGCGGACCCGCTCGGCGGAGATGCCGTGCTTGGCGCCGATGTCGGCCAGCTTGTGCTGGCGGCCGTCGAGCAGCCCGTAGCGGGACCGGATGATGTCGGCCGCGCGGTCGTCGAGAAGCTCCACGAGGTGGCCGAGCCGGTCACGGGACTCCACGTCGAGGAAGGTGCTGTCCGGGCCCGGCGCGGTCTCCTGGGCGATCAGGTCGCCCAGCGAGGTGTCGCCGTCGTCGTCGACCGGGGTGTCCAGGCTCACGTGCTCGCGACCCCAGGACAGCAGGTCGACCACGCGGTCCACGTCCATGTCGAGCTCGCCGGCGATCTCCTCCGGCTCGGGGTCGCGGCCCAGCTGGCGCTCCAGCGTGCGGCGGGCGGCGCCGACCTGGTTGAGCTCCTCGACGACGTGGACCGGCAGCCGGACGACGCGGGCCTGCTGGGCGATGCCCCGCGTGATCGCCTGGCGCACCCACCAGGTCGCGTAGGTGGAGAACTTGTAGCCCTTGGCGTAGTCGAACTTCTCGACGGCGCGGATCAGGCCGGTGTTGCCCTCCTGGACCAGGTCCAGCATCGGCATCTGGCTGCGGCCGTACTTGCGGGCGATCGAGACGACCAGGCGCAGGTTCGCCTCGATGAACCGCTGGACGGCCCTCTGGCCCTCCGCGGCGAGCCACTCGAGCTCCTCCTGGCTGGCGGACCGGGGTGCGCCGCCCCTGCGGCGGCCGACACGGCCCTCGGCCAGCAGGTGCTCCGCGAGCAGGCCGGCCTCGATGGTCTTGCTCAGCTCGACCTCGGTGATAGCGTCGAGGAGCGGGGTGCGGGCGATCTCGTCGAGGTACATGCCGACGCTGTCGCGTCCCTCGATCTCCCGGGTGGCGGTGCGAGAAGCCATGAGCGGGTGCGCTCCCTTCCTATGGGACAAGGACTTACCCCGCGGGTAGACCTTGTATTCACCACAACGACGAACGCATGTTCGAGATTCCCGGTCCGGCGGACCCGTTCCCGCTGTGGTGGCCTGCACCTGTTCCGACGTACGACGGGCGCCGAAGGTTGCCCGTCGCCGCAGATCTCAGCGACTTCTCAGGAGCGCCCCAGCCGGTCCAGCAGCCAGGTCAGGTCGAAGGCCC